>Ga0102938_10004658_pt1 | contig 10044 bp, 8 predicted proteins | sample SalPonR2_B_D2_MG_FD_84516 | JGI IMG/M metagenome (GOLD analysis project Ga0102938, IMG submission 84516) | Salt pond soil microbial communities from South San Francisco under conditions of wetland restoration - Salt Pond MetaG R2_B_D2_MG | ecosystem: Environmental > Aquatic > Marine > Intertidal...
GAACAAGTCCCTGGCCTGGTACTCGTACAGGTCCACAGTTCTCCTTCAGGTTTGGTAGCCCGGCGAAAGCGGGCCGGAGTTGGCTTATTTGAGCGCGCGGTCGGGGGCGTTCTCGTTCACCCAGTCGACCACTTCCTGGGTGGGGGTGCCGGGAGTGAAGATGCGTGCCACGCCCATCTCCTGCAGGGCGGGGATGTCCCCCTCGGGAATGATCCCGCCACCGAACACCACGATGTCCGTAGCGTCACTGGCCTTCAGCAAGTCCATCACTTCGGCAAAAAGCGTCATGTGTGCACCCGACAAGATGCTCATTCCGATGAAGTCAGCGTCCTCGGACAGCGCTGCGTCAACCACCTGCTGCGGGGTTTGGTGCAGACCGGTGTAAATGACCTCAACGCCGGCATCGCGCAGAGCGCGGGCAATGATCTTCGCGCCACGATCGTGCCCGTCGAGCCCGGGCTTGGCGACCACTACCCGAATCGGGCCAGCCATGGCACGCCCTCCTTCGCCGACGTTCGATCGCTCTGCGTTTTGCGCCTCGCGCTTCGCGCTCTCGCGGGCAGCACCCTACTCCCCCCTGCCGCGTACAGTTCGGGGTGCAAGTTCGCTGCGTAGCGCCTCGCCGACACCCAACTCACGATCACCCGCCGGAGACCACCGATGCCCACTCCCACGCCAACGGAGCCAGTGCGGATCCTGGCCATCGGCGGAAGCACGCGCCCGGGTTCGACCACCGAGATGGCACTCCGGTGCGCTGCCGCGGCCGCCGAGGCCGAAGGCGCCGAGGTCACCTACATCGTGGGTCGGGACCTGCTGCTACCCATCTACGACGTCCAAACAGGTGAACGGGATCCGGGTGCCCAAAGCCTCGTCGACGCCGTTCGCCAAGCCGACGGCATCCTGATTGCCAGCCCCGGCTACCACGGTGGCATCAGCGGCATGGTCAAGAATGCGTTGGACTACGTGGAGGATCTAGCCAATGACGACCCGCCCTACTTGCACGGACGAGCGGTCGGCTGCATCTCGGTCGCCCACGGCTGGCAAGCGACCGTGGGCACCCTCGCGCAGATTCGCCAGACCGTGCACGCTCTGCGCGGCTGGCCCACTCCACTGGGCGGAACAATCAACAGTCAAGTGACCCGATTCGATCAGAACGCGGTCCCCAACGATCCGATCGTCGGCGAACAGTTGGCCACCATCGGCCATCAAGTCATCGAGTTCGCCCGGATGCGCGGCGGGCAGGAACCGCTGGCTGAGTCTGAGTGAGTCCCCTCACAGGTCACGGTTTCGGCGTATCGCCGAGCGTCGTGCGGGTCTAGGGTGCGGCCATGGTCGCAAGTCCCGGATATTCCAATGTCTTCCGTCTCGTCGCCACCCCCGAGTTGCACGCCTCAGGTGCGATCGTCAGCGCCGTCGCAATGTCCGGCGCCGTCATCACCGGCCTAGATGTGGTCGACCCCGGTCACGAATCTGTCGTTATTGACTTGTCGTGCACGACCCGTGATGCCAGCCACGTGGAACTCGTCCGGGCCGCGTTGGATCGACTCGACGGATGTCACGTCGAGAAGGTCAGCGACTCCACTTTCCTCATCCACCTCGGCGGCAAGATCGCGGTCGAACTCAAAACCCCGCTGCGCAACCGCACCGATCTCGCCCGCGCATACACACCGGGTGTTGCCCGCGTGTGCCTGGCGATTCGCGACAACCCAGCGGATGCCCGCAACTTGACCATCAAACGCAATTCGGTTGCTGTCGTGACCGACGGCACCGCTGTGCTCGGGCTTGGGGACATCGGACCCCAAGCTGCTATGCCTGTCATGGAAGGCAAAGCGGCCCTGTTCAAGCGCTTCGCGAACGTCGATGCCTGGCCCATCTGTTTGGACACGAAGGACACCGACGAGATCGTTCGCACCGTCGAGTTGATCGCACCGGGCTTCGGTGGCATCAACCTCGAGGACATCTCCGCGCCGCGTTGCTTCGAGATCGAACGACGACTCCGCGAACGGCTCGACATCCCTGTCTTCCACGACGACCAACACGGAACGGCCGTTGTCGTCCTCGCGGCCTTGATCAACGCTTTGCGCCTGGTCGACAAGCAGATGTCCGAACTCAAGGTGGTGATGATCGGCGCCGGAGCCGCGGGCGCCGCAGTCGCTCGATTGTTGATGGACTCCGGTGTGCAGGACATCATCTTGTTCGACTCCAAGGGACCGATCTACCCGGACCGGCCCGGCCTGGACGAGGACCGCGCCGCTCTTGCAGAGATCACCAACCCACGGCGGCACACCGGGACGATCCCCGAAGCGATGGAGGGTGCCGATGTCTTCATCGGGCTGAGCCAGCCGAACCTCATCGCCGGTGCGGATGTCGAACGCATGGCCGACAACGCCATCGTCTTCGCCCTGGCCAACCCCGATCCGGAAATCGACCCCGTGATCGCCGCGAAATACGCAGCCGTTGTCGCAACGGGCCGAAGCGACTACCCGAATCAGATCAACAACGTCCTCGCTTTCCCCGGCCTGTTCCGAGGATTACTCGACGCAGGAGCCCACAAGATCACCAACGCTGCGCTCATTGCCGCCGCCAATGCGATTGCCGAAGTGGTCTCCGACGACGCCCTCTCCCCGATCTACATCGTGCCCAGCGTGTTCGATGAGGCCGTTGCACCGGCTGTCGCCGATGCGGTAACGAAGGCAGCCGACGCGAACTAGAGCTTCTCGACCGGCGCGTAGCGCAGCAACAATCGCTTGGTGCCCGCCGAGCCGAAGTCGATGGTGGCATCTGACTTATCGCCCGATCCCGAAGTGCTCACCACAGTGCCGAGCCCGAACTTGCTGTGCGTCACGCGGTCACCTGCTTCCAGTGAAGCCACCGGGCCCTTGCCGACCACTCGGTCCCCGAGCTTGACCGCCGCACTCGACGATGACGGAGCCGCGCCAAAGCCTCCCAAACCGATCGGCTTGGCGATGGGCTCCTCCCGACGCCACTCGATCAATTCCTCGGGCACTTCGGATAAGAAGCGTGACGCTGGGTTGTAGGCAGGGGTGCCCCACGCGGATCGGGTAACCGATCGTGAGACGTAAAGCCGCTGCCGGGCGCGGGTGAGGCCTACGTAAGCCAACCGGCGTTCCTCCGCGAGTTCAGTGGGATCGCTCATGGATCGAATATGCGGAAAGATTCCGTCCTCCATGCCGGTGAGAAACACAACCGGAAACTCCAGACCCTTCGCGGTGTGCAACGTCATCAAGGTAACGACGCCCCCGCCGGAATCGTCGTCGGGAATTTGGTCGGAATCGGCTACCAAAGACACCTGCTCGAGAAACTCCACCAGGGTCGAATCCGCATTCGCGGTGGCGAACTCCTGGGCGACGGATTCAAGCTCGGCGAGGTTTTCCACCCGGGCCTCGTCCTGCGGATCATGCGAGGCCTGCAGTTCGGCCACGTATCCGCTTTGCTCCAACGCGGCCTGCAGCACAGTCGGGGCATCGGCTCCTGACTCGGCAAGGGTGCGCAGATCCTCCATCATCGTGACGAAACCCCGAATCGAGTTCAGCGACCGCGCCGCTAGGCCGGTCACTTCATCGGCCCGCTGCAGCGCCGCATCGAAGGTGATCCGCTCACGCTCCGCGAAGGATTCGACCGCCGATTCGGCTCGTTCACCTATGCCACGTTTCGGAACATTCAGGATGCGTCGTAGTGAAACGTCGTCGCCTGGGTTGGCGATCGAGCGCAGGTAGGCAAGCGCGTCGCGAACTTCTCGTCGTTCGTAGAAGCGCACTCCCCCGACCACCTTGTACGGCATGCCCATGCGAATGAAAACCTCTTCGACCGAACGTGATTGCGCGTTGGTGCGATAGAAGACGGCGACGTCGCCTGGGCGGTAGCCGTGTTCATCCACCAGCCGGTCGATCTCTTGACTGATGAACGATGCTTCGTCGTGTTCATCGTCGGCTACGTAGCCAACGATCGGCTCACCGGAACCTTCGTCGGTCCACAGTCGCTTCTCACGACGCGCAGAGTTGTGCGAGATCACCGCATTGGCGGCACTGAGGATGTTCTGGGTGGATCGGTAGTTCTGCTCGAGCAGAATCGTGGTGGCATCGGGGAAATCCCGCTCGAACTCCTCGATGTTTCGGATCGTCGCACCACGGAAGGCGTAGATCGACTGATCAGCATCACCCACCACACACAAACTGCCCGGCGGTGGGTCGCCATCACTGGGACCGACCAGTTCTCGGATCAGCGTGTACTGGGCGTGGTTGGTGTCTTGATACTCATCTACGAGGATGTGTCGAAACCGCCTGCGATAGTGCTCAGCAAGATCCGGGTACAACTGGAACAAGGCAACTGTCGAGCCGATGAGGTCGTCGAAATCGAAAGCCGAGGCGCGGATCAGTCGGCGCTGGTACTCCGCATAGGCCTCCGCGACGGTCTGCTCCATGTGATTACTCGCTTTGGCGGCATAGGTCTCTTGGTCGATAAGTTCGTTCTTCGCCGCCGATACCTGGCCGAGAAACGACCGCGGCGGGTATCGCTTCGGGTCCAGGTCCAGATCACGGATGACCATCTGCATCAAGCGCAGCGAATCGGCTTGGTCATAGATGCTGAAACTCGTTGCGATGCCGAGTCGAGAAGCCTCCTTGCGCAGGATGCGCACACAGGCACTGTGGAAGGTGGAGACCAACATCGCCCGAGATGCTTGTCCAACCAGTTCGGCCACCCGCTCCTTCATCTCCGCGGCAGCCTTGTTCGTGAAGGTGATCGCCAGGATCTCCCCTGGTGTGGCATCGCCGCTGGCCAACAAGTGGGCGATCCGCCGGGTGAGGACTCGGGTCTTGCCCGATCCCGCACCAGCCACGATCAACAGCGGACCGCCACGGTGCTCGACAGCCGCCTGCTGGGAGGGGTTGAGATCGTGCACGAGAGCAGCGGGGTCCATCACTGGGGAATCCTAGGCAGCGGGTGTGACGACGATCGCGCTACTGCCTGGGAACTACTTCAGACGCACCGAGGACTGCAATTCCTCGCCGGTGAATCCACCCAGCACCTCGCCATCCTTGGCGTAGTAGTACAGGGCCACCGAGTAAATGCCGCGCATAGCGTTGATGACCAAGCCACCGAGCACGATGACCAAGAAGCCGATCGCAGCCGTGACGACTCCGATGATCGCGGCGGCGGTAGTGCCGGCGAAGACGATCCCGACTCCTGCGCCGAGGATGAGCGCGCCGGGCAGGATGACCAGGAGTGCTACCAGACCGCCGATCCGGACCCCGCCAGCCAACTGGGTACCCCATTGCTTCTTGAACAGCGCGCTGGAGGCTTTGATGGCGTCGATCGGTGAAGCCTTCTCGATCATCATCACCGGCAGCACGAAGAAGGTGATGAGCTGCCACATGATGTCGGCCGCGGCGGCGAGCACTCCGCGCAACAGATTGCTGATCAGCCCTCCCTGGCCGTTACCGCGAATGAGGTTGATGAGGACCGAGACCACCGTCAAGATCGCCGACCAGGCCACGAGTGGACCGAACCGCGAGAAGGCTGCGGACATCCCGGCGCCTACCGAAGCGTCACGCCCGTGCATTTCCTCGTCCACAGCGGAGACCAACCCTGCTGCCGGGAAAGTGATCACCGCCTGCACGCCGAACATCAGCGCAATGGCTAACGGTATGGCGATCCAGTTGTTATCGGTTTCCACGAAATACAAGGCCGGGATGCCGAAGACGGCAAGCGGGATGATGCTCAGCACCACTCCGATAACCGGGAAGGCGAACAGGTAGGGGTTCTCCTTGAGGACCGCCCACGATTTCCGGGTGACGATCTTGCTTGCCTGCCATGCGCCGCGTCGAGCCATAGCCGAAAGCGTAATGTGCGTTCCTCAGCGGCGTACGTAACCCACGATCTTGACGTTCGCCTTCGTCTTCGCCGACGACGCCAACGCAATCAAACCCTTCTCGCCGATGTCGGAGACCACGAGCGATGAGTACTTGCCATCGACCGGAACGGCTGCAGACGGGGTGCCGAGATCCGCACCACCGACCGGGTAGGCGGCGAAACGGCCGGGTTCACCGCGACCCTTCGTCGTCACGCGCAAGATGACCGCTGTCACCTTCTTCTTTTTCTTGGGCACCCGACCGACCCCGCGCACCTTCACGACCTTCACTTCACCGGCTTTGAATTTGCCCTTGTGCAATCCAGTCGGCGGCAAACCCTTCGCCTTGGTCGGTTCGGCACCAACCGTGTACCCGAGCACGTCGACACGGACCTGCACCGGGGACTTCTTCGGCGCCTTGATCTGCACCGCGCCACCGGACACCGGAACGGTTCGCATCACCGTGCGAGCACCGCGCTTGGGAACTTTGACTGCGGCGCTATTGGACTTCTCGGTCCCGGTGCCGATCCGCAACCGACCTTTGCGATCAGCCTCTCGCGTGGTGACCGCGACCAGCGCGCTGGTGGCCGCCGGATCGACACCGTTCAACGCGACGGTGCGAATCTCACCAGGCTGCAAGGGACCTAGCGAAGCCGATTCATAGCCCAGCGCCGAGCCGATGCCATAGAAGCCTTCTTCGGCTGCCTCGGGAGGCGCCGGTGGGGCGGGCGCGGGCTCCGCAGGTGCCGGTTCGGTGGGTGCTGGCTGAGCGGGAGCAGGTTCGACGGGCACGGGTGCAGGTGCGGCACCGGGGATTTCGCCGCGAGCACCAGCCCAGGTCAGCGAGATGTGGATGTGGTTGCGGTGGCAGTAGTTGTCGTACTTCTTCTCCGTCTTGGCGAAGCAACCTTTGAGTTCGGTCCAGCCCCTTTCGCGGTCGTATCCGCGCCAGAACCGGTCGTGCCAACCGATGTACATGATGCCTAGTTGCAGCGCGTGGCCGTAGGGACGTCCGGCGGAATCCGGACCGAGTAACCACGCGAGGAAGGCTTCGGCGTTGGCGCGATCTTGCGGGTCACGCACATCCACCATCCAGTCGATGGCGCGACCTTCCTTGTGTTCGCTGCGCCCGCCGCGATCGCAATCGCGGGGGATCCAGGTGTACTCGCTGGCTCCGTAGGTGCCCTTGATGATCTGCTCCAAGCGCAGCGCGCCCGGCTTGGGTGAGTCTTCGCAGGTGGTCTGCGGCTCGTACTCAATCGTCACGGGGACATCCGGCGGAAGCGGCGGAAGTGGCGCGGGGGTGACAGCAGGCGGCAGCCCTTCACCGGGAACCGGAGGTCCCGCGGTCGGGCCGGTCCACGTGGTGGGCTGCCAGGTGAGGTTGCCCTGAACCGCCGAAGCGGGGCCCACGAGTAGGGACGTCGTCATTCCTAGGCTGGCAGCGATCGCCACCGATATAGGCAACCCACGGCGCGCAGCGGCCCGCGTTGCGGGCACGGCACAATGGGCATGACGCCGGGGAAGCCGGGGAAGCACCCCCCCACTGTGTCACGAAAGTGTCACAAGTGGCCAATGGGTCCCATGGTGCGTCGCGAATTCGCTGAGGCATGGAGGAGGAAGCAGTCGTGGACGAGCAGACCGAGGTGGAACGGGTCCTCGCGATCATGGCCCACCCGGACGATGTCGACTTCGGGGCGGCTGGAACCGTCGCGCAGTGGACGAAATCGGGCATTTCCGTCAGCTACGGGATCGTCACCGATGGTGACGCCGGCGGCTTCGACCCGGCAGTGCCGCGCTCGGAGATCCCGGCGATCCGCCAACGTGAACAACGGGCCGCCGCGGAGTCCATCGGGGTCCACGACGTGCACTTCCTGGGCTACAAGGACGGAGACGTCACCGTTTCCCAGGATCTGCGCCGGGACATCAGTCGACTGATCCGGCAGGTACGCCCACAGCGCATGCTGATCCAATCGCCCGACCGCATCTGGGATCGACTACCGGCCTCGCATCCGGATCATTTGGCGACCGGGGAGGCCGCCATCCGTGCGGTCTACCCCGATGCGCGCAACCCGTTCGCGCACCCCACGTTGTTGCAGGACGAAGGGTTGCAGGACTGGATCGTGCCCGAGGTTTGGATGATGGCGTCACCCACTCCGAACCGGTTCATCGACGTCACCGAGACCTTTGGGGACAAGATGCGGGCCATCACCTGCCACGTTTCGCAATTACCGAAACCGGAGCTGGTCGAAGAGCGGGTGCGCGGGTGGCTGGCAGCAGCGGCCTACGAGGCCGGCCTGCCCGAGGGCCATCTGGCCGAGACCTTCCACGTCATCAACGTCCCCTAACCACCCCCGCCGTTTCCTCCAGCGGCTGGGCAATCGACGGTCATTCCGCCAGCTTCGAGGCCGTTAGTGGGGTATCCGCCAGAGGCTGGAGAAATGACCGGAAGTCCGGCCGATGCTGGACGATTGACGGTCAATCGTCCAGCCGCTGGCGGAAACGGGGAGGGGGGCGGTCAGGACCAGAGGACGGCGATGAAGATGTTGGCGATCGACAAGCCGCCGATCGTTCCCCACAGCGCGGTTTGCGGCAGCGGCTTCTTGCGGCCCACGAACGCCAGCACCGTGATCACCAAGGTCAGCACGAGCTTCACGCCGATCTTGACGTGATTCCACTCTTCCCAGCCGGGGTACGGAGTCGCGACACCCATTTCCGGCAGACCGACGAGCAGCAACCCGGTCACCAATTGGGTCAGCGCCCCGTGCAGCATCGCCGGGTTGACGCCCTTCTCCGCCGAGCGCATCTGCACGAGGAACCCGCCGACCACGCTCGCAAGACCGATGAAGTGCAAGATCAAAATCAAGTTGTAGACGAAATCCATGTCGCTGGTTTCCTCACTCCCACTCGATAGTTCCCGGCGGCTTGCTCGTTACATCAACGACGACTCTATTCACCTGGGGTACCTCGTTGGTGATGCGCGTGGAAATCGTGGCGATCACCTCGTAGGGCAGCCGTGACCAGTCCGCCGTCATCGCATCTTCGCTGGAGACCGGCCGTAACACGATCGGATGTCCATAGGTTCGTCCGTCGCCTTGTACCCCCACGGAGCGAACGTCGGCGAGCAGCACCACCGGGAACTGCCACACATCGCGATCTAAACCCGCAGCGGTGAGTTCCTCGCGGGCGATGGCGTCCGCAGCGCGAAGGATCGACAAACGCTCCTCGTCAACAGCACCGATGATGCGAATCGCCAGCCCCGGCCCGGGGAATGGATGTCGCCAGACGATCTCCTGCGGGAGACCTAGATCCAGCCCTACCGCGCGTACCTCGTCTTTGAAGAGGGTGCGAAGTGGCTCCACGAGCGTGAACTGCAGATCATCCGGCAGCCCACCGACATTGTGATGGCTCTTTATGTTCGCCGTTCCCGATCCCCCACCGGATTCCACAACATCCGGGTACAACGTGCCCTGAACGAGGAACTCCACCGAGCCGCCGTCGTCACCGGCTTCGGTGACAACTTGGCGAGCAGCGTCCTCGAACACCCGAATGAACTCCCGACCGATGATCTTTCGTTTGGTCTCTGGGTCCTCGACGCCCGCGAGCGCATCGAGGAATCGCTGCCGGGCATCAACCACCAGCAAGCGCACATCCGTGGCGGCGACGAAATCGCGTTCAACCTGTTCAGCCTCGCCGGCCCGAAGCAGCCCGTGGTCGACGAAGATGCAGGTCAACTGATCGCCGACCGCGCGCTGCACCAACGCCGCAGCGACGGCAGAATCCACCCCGCCGGAGAGGCCACAGATGACCCGGGCTTGACCTATCTGGGCGCGGATTCGTTCCACCTGTTCGTCAATGATCCCCGCCATCGTCCAATTCGGTTCGCATCCGGCGATCTGCCACAGGAAATGCTCGAGCATGCGCTGACCATGCGCGGTGTGAACGACCTCCGGATGGAATTGCACGCCAGCCAAGCATCGAGCGGTGTCCTCGAACGCAGCGATCGGAGCACCCGGCGTGGCGGCGAGTACCGAGAAACCTTCGGGGGCGCGTTCCACGCTGTCGCCATGGGACATCCACACGTTCAGCGAATCGGGTAGGCCGTCAAGGAGGGTTCCATTTTCAACGACGTTCAGTGCCGTCCCGCCGTACTCGCTGCCGCCCGTCCGAGCAAC
>Ga0102938_10004663_pt1 | contig 10037 bp, 5 predicted proteins | sample SalPonR2_B_D2_MG_FD_84516 | JGI IMG/M metagenome (GOLD analysis project Ga0102938, IMG submission 84516) | Salt pond soil microbial communities from South San Francisco under conditions of wetland restoration - Salt Pond MetaG R2_B_D2_MG | ecosystem: Environmental > Aquatic > Marine > Intertidal...
CAGCCGATCGTACTCGATCACCGGACCGGCGTATTCCTCGCAGGTGTTGACGACCGCACGGACGCCTTGGCCGTACAAGAGCGTGACGTCGCGGGTGAACGGTCGCGCGCCGACGATGACGTGCGGATCGATCGAGTCCCACCAACGTCGGCTTTTCAACACACGACCGAGCAAAATGTTCCAAGCCCACGTGGGATAGAAAACGGCTGTGGCGTACAAGCGTCGCAGCCGCGGCGAATTCTTCAGGGCGAAGGTCATTTTTTGGACCGCCGTTTGGCTTCCAACAGTCGTTCGGTGTAGCTCTTTTCCGGTTCGGCCGAACCGGTCGACTTGGCCGCGTCCGCGGAATCCGACTTCGCCGGCGGCCGCGCCGAAAAGTCATCGGCGTCCGCCGCGTCGGCGTCGCCCGCTGACACCGTCGGTTCGAAGCGAACGCTTTGTCGGCGCCGAGCGATCGATTGTTCCAGGGCGTCTTTGTTCTTTTTCAATTCATCCAGTCGCCGCGTCGTTTGCGTGGGCTGTGCCGTCGGTTTGCCCAGCCACGCACCGATACGTCGGGTCAGCCAACCGAAATGGATCGCCACCCGCCGGACGAAAACGTCGAACAAGAACAGCACGCATGCGGCCAACACGAACCAGGGCCAAGCGTCTTTGATGCTGCGGGCCAGCGGTAGTCCCCCGCGAAACGAATCGGTGGCGACCAAGTCATCGGAGACGCGGTCGGTCAGTGCCGGTGAGACTCGGCCGGTCTGTCCGCCCCGGGGTTGAAAGGATGCCAGGGTGGCCAATAACGCTTGATTGGTTTCGCGGATCCGATACTCATCGCTGAACGGAACCGTGACACCGGTGGTCAAAGGCGCGGTCCCGGCGTCCGGAACGACGTTGACGAAATAACTGCCCGCGACGCTCGCCGGGAAACTGCCGACGTACCGCCCCGGCGCGACTTGTCGCATGCGAAGTGGCAGCGGTTGCAGATCGGGATCGAGCGCCGACGCGTTCATGTCCAGGAAATTCAGGAACTCATCGTCCTGGTCCAACGCATTGACGATGACTTCGATCTCACCGTCACGGACCTGGGTCGCGATCGTGAACTTCCCGGTGTCCCCGGTCGGTCGCATCAGCCAACGCACCAGTTGGCTGTAAAACTTTTCGTAATCTCCCCATTGGGTCCAGTCGCCGGCCCACCGCGCCCCGGCGTCGGTGGTCAACACGGCGGTACGTCCGAGCCCGTAGGTCCAGGCGGCGAGGATCGTGGCGTTTTCCGGCGAGTCCGGTTTGGGTGATTGAATCAAAACTTGTGCCAGCGGGCTGTCTTTGGTTTGCGTCAGCACGAAGCCGCCGATCCGCGGCAGCAGGCGGTCGACGCCGTCGAGCAACGGATGCGGGAAAATGATTTCGGGCGTCGCGCCGCCGGGCGGTTCGAAAACCAGCGGCCGCGCGACCCTTCTCGCTTCCCGTTGAAAGATCTCGGGCAACGCTTTGCCGGATTGCACCTGGTGGTACTTGCCGCCGGTCGCCGCCGCGATGCTTTCCAGCCGCCGACTTTCGGTCAACCCGTGCGAGGCCACGGCGACCGTGCTGATCGTGATGTTGTTCTGTTTGAACGAATTGATGGTCGCCGGTGACGGATCGCTCGGGTCGCCGTCGCTGATGATGATGCAGTGCTTGACGGCCGCCGGCGACCGGGTCAATCCCGCCACGGCCATCCGCATCGCCGGATCAAACTGCGGCATGTCCCCGGGCGTCATCCGTCCGATCGCCGCCATCATCGCGCGTCGGTTCGGGCCGACTTCGATCAGCCCGTTCCGCCCGCCCCACAGCCACGAATCGCCGCTGAAGTTCCAGTGCAGCAGCCCCGCGTAATCGGCCGGCCCGAGTTGCTTGACGGCCTCGCGAGCGATGACCTTTTGCCAGTAATTGCCTTCGGCCATTTCGCTGGCGTGCATGATCATCGCCAATGCGCCGACCGCTTGGATTTTGGTGTTGCGGATCTTGAAGTCGACGGGCATCGCTTTTTCAATCTCGGTCCCCGCCCAACCGCCCGCGCCCAAACCGTCGGGGCCACCGATCATCAGCAATCCCGCGCCCATTTGCTGGGTATTCCGCACCAGCATTTCGATCTGATCATCGGTAAAAGAAACCAGACCGTCGCCGGTTCCCGATCTGACACGCGGCACGCCGGCCAAGATCACCGCGTCGTAGGCTTGCAGCTCCGCGATGGAACCGAAAAGTGCACCGGTCGATTGCACCGTGACTTCGATGTTCGAATCACGCAGCGACTGAATCAGCAAATCGTAGTCGCCGGCTTGTTGGCGATCTTGGATCAACAGCACGCGACCTTTGCCACGGACGTAGGTGTATCCGGTCGCTCGGTTGTTCTGTCGAAGCGAATCGGCATCGTCGCGTGTCGGAATGAACTCGGCTTCGTAGGTGTAAGCGGCCGGCTGTTGGATCTTGTGTTGCAGCGGAAAAACGTTCTTGCCGTCGTTCAGCTCGATCTCCTGTTCCAACAACAAGGTTTCTTCACCGTCGACGGTCTGCTTGACCCGCAGCAGTCCCTGCACGTCCCCGGCGTCGGCGTCGTCGGTCGCGCGGTTCGGATCGGTGTAGTTGCTGATCACGACGCGGGCTTCGAACGGCTGTCCGGTGCGAATGTCGCTGGGCAGGTCGATCTTTTCGACCAAGACTTCGCTGCCGGAACTCAGTTCGACCGGCACGACGTCGAGTCCGATCCCGGCGTCGGCCAAGCGGGCCGCCAATTTGGTCGCACGACCGATGTTTTCGTTGCCGTCGGTGACGACGACGATGCGGCGGGCGGTGTCCTCGGGCATCGACGCCTGGGCCAGATTCAACGCGGATTCCAAGTTCGTCGCGTCGGTCCGATCCAACAGACTTTCCAGACGGCGGACTTGGATGTCGGCGTCGAACGGCGGCATCTCGATCATCGCGTCGCGGCCGAACACGATGATCCCCGCGCGGTCTTCGCGGGTCGCGTTGCGGTGCCGGGCCACGTTCTTGGTGACGTAGTCCAGCATCACTTGACGCTTGGCTTGCGGAATGCTCTCGGACTGATCTAACACGTACATCACGGTGACACGATCGCTGATCCAAACGATCTGGACACCCGCGATGGCCAGGACGATCGCCGACCAGACGACGGTGCGAAACGACAAGGCGAACCCGCGACGTCCACGGCCCAGCACACCCAGCGGCTTGGAACCGAACCACCATATCAACGGCACACCCGCCAGCAGCCACAGATACACCGGATGATCGAAACCCAGCCGGAATGGAATCATAAAACTTTGCCGTCGTAAACTGGAGCGTCGACCCGGGAGAAGAAAACCGAAGCGACCACGGTCCCGATCATCCCGATCATACCCGCCACCAGGATCGTGATCAGGAATAAGCCCGACGGCAAGTCCAACGTATCGGTCGCGTCCTCCGGGGCCAACACCATGATCACGACGCTCAGGGTGTTGTTCAGGAAATGTCCCAGCATGGCCGGAAACAGCGATCCGCTGCGGTACGTGATCCAGCCCAAAAACAGCCCGATCGGGAACACCGTGATCACGTGCACCGGATCCATGTGAAACGCGGCGAAGATCAACGAAGCCATAAAGATGCCCAGCGTCGCTCCGAGCGTCTGCGTCATGCCGGGAAACAGACTGCGGGAGAGCACCGGCCCCAAAGACTGGGTCAGCCGTGTCTGGACATAGCCCCGAAACAGCAACTCCTCGCAGATCGCCGGTGTCGCGCCGATCATCAACGCCAGCGGGACCAAGAAACCGTTGGCTCCGTGATCACGAAAGATCGTTCCCAGTTCTTTCAAATGATCGCTTTCTTCCAGAAATAGACCACCGACAAAGCCGGAAAACATCCCGACCATCGGCGTGGCGAACATCGCGGACAACCAAGCCCACCCCGGCCAATTGCCGCGAACCAAACCCAATCGTTGGCGAATCCGCATCGGCGACAAATAGGCGGCCACCACGCACGGAATGATCAACGCGAGCTGAGGCAACACGACGACGATCGGAAAACCGATCCGTGATTGAGTCACCTCGGACATCAAATTCGGATCGCTCAGTCGCGCCAGCGTCAGCTCGCCGAAAATCGCAAACACGGCGACGAAGAACATCACGGCGCTGGCAAGCATGAATACGACCAGCGACGCGGCCACGACGACAAAGACGGACCAGATGCGATGCGGCGGAGGCGGCGATGCCTGTTCGACCGGCGCACCAGAGTCCTCTCGCGGACGGTCCACCAACGTGGCGGTGACCGGCGGATCGGGATCGTCGCCGATCCGGTACGGCCGGACGTTCGGTTGCGGCTCGGATAAATCCATGAAGTCCCCACGGACGACTGCGATCGTGGCCGACGTCCCCCGTCGACTCTTGTGAACGTCAGTCTAGGCCGTCACGGCCGGATCGTCACGCCGGAATCCGTCTCGCCGTTGCGGCGAATTCGGCACGCTCTTTCGGCACGCTCATTCCGGAGGCGCGTCGACGCTGATGTCGTAACGACGCCAAGCACGGGTCGTCAGGCCCAGGGCCGCAAAGGCCATGCCCCAGGCCGCCGCGAGGGTTCCGAGCAGAAAGGCCATTTGCTGCCAGGCTCCGCTCAACGCCGACTTTGTCGCCACGCCCCACGCGCACATCACCGCGACGGCGATCGCCAGCACCGTGACCTTGCCCAGGAACGTCAACTTGGTGCGGATCATCATGGCCAGTCCTTGTGCCTTTTCGTGATGCGGGTAGATCAAAAACAGTCCGTTCTCCATCGCGAAGGTGAAAACGGCAAGCGCGGCCAACGATCCCGACCACAAAATCGCTTGATACCATCCGGTCCTCAGCACCGACGCGGCGGTCAATAACACCGTCGCTTGAAACAGCCAAGTGATCAGGATCGGCAACGTCAACTGCCCCAGCACCATCGCGGCCGGCGAGACCGGCAAGCTGCGAAGCAACGACATGCGTTTCAAATCGCGACGAAAATCCAATCGCAACGCCGGCGGCGCCAGCAACAGCGTGCACATCGCGACGCCACCGATCACGAAGAACCAAGGTTGTCTTTCACCGCCGCTGGCAAGTGGCGAGAGGCACAACAGCGTCGGCAGCGAAAGCGTCACCGCGATTTCACCCCGATACCGGCGAATGCTGATCGCTTGGCGACCCGTCGTCGCGATCCATTGGCGAATGAACCGGGAACGTGTCAGGCAAGTGGGAATCCGTTCTTGCCACTGATGAAAACGCGACGGGGCCGAGTCCGTGATCGGTCCGGTCGCAAACGTCGAATTCGATTCCGTGTTCTGACGCAGACTTGCCAGTTTTTCTTTTTCCTTGGCGTGCGATCGTCCCACCGTCCAGCGATCCACGCAAACCAGCGTCAACACCGTCAGCGGCAACATCGACAGGGTTCCCGCCGACAACAGCCCGGTCGACGCACCGAAGTCCTCGGCGACGGCCAGGCGGGACGCACAAATCCACGGGAACGACAGCCACTGGACGATCGGCAGGGACGCCAAGTCGCCGACGGATCGAAAACCGTTCACGACATAAACGATTTCCGCGCTGCCGTTCGGCGTCCGTTCGGCTAACCTTGCCACCACGAACGCGACACCCGACGCGGCGATCAAAGACACGCCGATGCGAAGCCGTCTGGCGTGCCCATGGTCAAAGGCGGAAACGACACGGCCGACCATCAATCGGGTCGTTTCCAACATCAACAGACTGACGAACACCGCGATCAACAACAACGAAACGTGAGGCACGTCGACGTACAAGACGACCGCCAACAAGACCGACTTCATCAGCGACGCGACGACCAAATCGCCGAGCTGATAAACCGCCAGCGAAGATCGACGCAGCGGTCCGCCGCCCAGCCACAACGATTCCGCCGCGGTCAGTTGCAAGTCCGATTGCGTCGTCGTCCACACGCATTTCGTGGTGTGATAGATCGCATAAAGCACCATCCCGCCGGACAACCACAAACGCAATCGGTCCGGATCGGCCGGCGACCGACTGGACAGGATCATCACGCCCACGAGGGCGTGCATGGCGAAGAAGCCGATCGACAGCAACGTCGCCACGATGCGGCGGGGGCTACGCATGCGATCGATCGCGCGACGCGTGCGAAAGCTCGACCGGTCCCAAGTCAGTCGGACCAAGTTCAAATGCCGATTCAAGCCGTCCCAGGCGGCGTGGTCCGGAATCACTCGCGAGGCTGCAACATTCATGACGCGCCGGCCGCCGGCGATGCTTGTCCGGTGGTCGCGGCGAAGTAGGCTTCCTCCAGCGAGCCTGTCGTCCCGAAGGTTTGATTCAGTTCCGATTTATGACCGAAGAAGACCGCTTCGCCACGCTTCATGACCAGCAAGTGACTGCAGACGTCTTGGATCATCGCCAACAGGTGACTACTGATGATCACGGTCGCGCCGTCCTCGGCGCGGCGACGAATCGAATCCAACAGCGTCCGAATCCCGGGCGGATCCAGCCCCGTCAACGGTTCGTCCAACAGCAAGACTTGGGGGGACGCCAAGTACGCACAGCACACGGCCAGTTTTTGACGCATGCCTCGCGACAAGGTCGTCGCGCCGGCTTGATACTTCGTCGCCAAGTCGAACTGATTCAACAGCTCCGACGCCCGCGTCATCGCATCCTCGACGTCGTAGATCCGACCGATGAATTCCAAGTGCTCGCCGACCGTCAGATCGTCGAACAACGGTGGGTCATCGGGCACGTAAGTCAGCCGGCGTTTCAGTTCCGTCGCGTCGGTCGTCACGTCGATGCCCGCGATGTTGATCTCGCCGGCGGTGGCCGGAATCAGGCCGGCCAGGCATCGCATCGTCGTCGTCTTGCCGGCCCCGTTGGGACCGACCAATCCACAAATCTGGCCGGGGTGCAAACGAAACGAAATCGCGTCGACCGCCAAATGATTCTCGTAAAGCTTACTGAGTCCGTCGACGTCGATCATGGCTGGTGGTTCCCGCACTTAAAGAGTTTCGGCGCGGAAGACTAGCTCGTTCCCGCTGCCCACGGCGGCGGCTCCTCCGGCGGCGCGGCGAAAGCGGTCGAGAAAGCTCGGCAAGGCTTGCCGGTTGTTCGCGTCGCAGCGGTCGAAGCGACGAAAGGAATCGACGCGTCACAACGCGTCAAACGCCGATGCCGTCGGCGGTGGCCCAGAATCCGCCACGGGCGTGGTCGAACGTCGGCTTGGTGCCCCGATGATCTTCGTCGAAGCCCTCGTGCCGGCTCCACACGGTGTCACCGGCGACCAAGGTTCGCACGGGCCAGCCGGTCAGCGTCGTTCCCGACCAAGGACTCCATTTCGTTTTCGTGTGCTGTTGGTCGTCGCGGATCGTTCGTTGTTGTTCCAAATCGACCAGCACCAAATCCGCGTCGTAACCTTTCGCAATGCGGCCCTTGCCGACGATGCCCCAAACCCGAGCCGGCGCGTCACACATCCAAGCCGCGACGTCGGTGAGCTGGCATCGGCCCGCGGCGACTTGATCCAGCATCAACGCCAAACTGTTTTCGACCGCGGGCAGGCCCGATGGGGATTCGGGATACGGTTGGGCTTTCTCCTGCAGCGTGTGCGGCGCGTGATCGGTCGCGATGACCTGAATGTCGCCGTCGATCAAGGCCTGCCAAAGTCCTTGATTGTCTCGGGCGGTTTTGACCGACGGATTCATCTGGATCCGCGAGCCCAAACGCGGGTAGTCGTCGACGTTGAAAAACAGATGATGCGGACAGGCCTCCGCGGTGATGAACGGTCGTGCGTCGCGAATCAGCGGGACTTCGGCGGCCGTGGAGACGTGCAGCACGTGAAAACGATGCCGGTGACGCGTCGCCAAGTCGATCGCCCGCCGCGTCGCCGTCAACGCGGCGGCTTCGTCACGAATGGCCGAGTGGTCGGCGATGTTCGTCGTGCCCGCCAGACGCCGGGCGTTCTCTCGGACCGTGGTTTCGTCCTCGCAGTGGGCGCACAGCGGCAAACTCGTCTCGGCAAAGATCGTTTCCAATGCCTCTTGCCGGTCCACCAGCAAGTCGCCGGTGCTGCTGCCGATGAAAATCTTGATGCCCGGAATGTTCTCGGCCGCGGACAGTTCGCCCACGTTGTCGGGCGTCGCCCCGATGTAAAAGCCGTAATTGACCAGCGATTTCGCCGCCGCCAACGCTTCCTTTTGAGCCACGCCGTCGCGAGTGATCGCGTGAGGAACCGTATTGGGCATTTCCAAGAACGTGGTCACGCCGCCGGCCGCGCACGCGTGTGACGCGGTCGACAAGTCTTCCTTGTGCGTCAGACCGGGTTCGCGAAAGTGAACCTGGTCGTCGACCACGCCGGGTAGCAAGTGCAAGCCGGCCGCGTCGATGACTCGGTCCGCCGACGCATTCCGGTCGGCATCCACGTCGACGATCTTTCCGTCGTCGACGAACACGTGGGCCGGACGAACGCTGCCGGGGAAAACGACCTGGGCGTCTCGGATCAATAAGCTGGACATGACGCCCAGCTTAGCGTCGATCGGCTTGACGGCCAACGCCGCGGCGGAACGCTTCGAACGCGTCGCGGTACGCCGGCGGCGGTTTCGAACGGCTGCCGGCGTCGCGGGCAGACGATCCGCCCGTGCCGCGGAACGTTCGGTCGGTGCCGCGGGATCCCGGTTTCCGCAAACCCAAACTCTCCAAGGCTTCGGCGAAGTCGGCCGAAGGATCCGATTCCGCCCCGGGCTGCTGCGGCAGGTCACGCATTTGGGACCACCGATCGCGGAACCGCGCCAAGTCCTCCTTGCTCCAGTTCAGCCGGTCCAGCAGTTCCTGTTCGGGCGCGTCACGGGTCTCTTCCAAGTAATCCAAGACCATGTCGGTGGATTCTTTGGCGTAGTCCAAGTCGACCGGATCGGGAGCCCGGTCCGAGTCGCCGCCCGGCGAAGGACTGCTCGCCGCGTCGCCGGAAGCCCGGCGGTCACCGCCGGGTTGCCCGCCGGGCGGCTGTCGGCCGGGTGGTCGATCACCCGGTTGCGGTTGCCCAGGTTGCGGTTGCCCGGACGGCTGATCACCGGATCGCTGCGTCGGGTCGCGAGCGGGATCAGCGGTCGACGGAGGATCCCCGCCCGACTCCGAGGCGTCGCTCGGTGTTGTTTGATCTTGTCCGGCAGAATTCTGCGACGGGGAGCCTTCGCGATCCGACCCCTGAGCGTCGGTGTCGCCAGGCTTCGCGTCGCCGGAAGGCTGGCCGGCGTCGGGCTCGGCACCGGGTCGTTCGGAGCCCTGTGGTTCGTTCCCGCCCGATGAATCGCCGCCCGATTGCTCGCCGCTATTTGGGTTCCCGGTCGGCTGCTCACCGCTTGGTTGATCACCGCTTGGTTGCTCGCTCGAGGGTCGATCCGTCGCGGCGGGATCGCCGGAAGCCTTCTCGTCGGCGGAGGGTCGATCGTCGGGACTTCGGGAATCGCTGCCGGGCCGATCATTCGGTGACTCGTCGCCCCGCGGTTGTCCCGTTTCGGAACGTCCGTTCTCGCCCGGCCGGCCGTCCGCTTTTTCGCTCTGGTTCTCGCTCGGAGAGCCCTCGCCTGCGGTGTTCTGTTCGCCGCGGTTTCGAGTCTCGCCGGATGATTTTTCTTGCCGCTGCTGTTGGTCGAGGTATTCCTGGATTCGCTCGAAGGCTTCGCCGTCATGTTCGGGCGGCGCGTCCGAAGCGCCGTCGCCGCCTGATTCGCCTGATTCACCGGCTTGCCCGCGGCCGGCGGACTGATCGCCTTGCCCTGGGCCGCCAGGCTGGCCGGGTTGACCCTGGTCGCCGGACTGGTCACCGGGATTACCCGGTCGGCCTGCGTCGGGCTGATCCGATGCTTCGCCCGATTGTCCCTGGTTGTCACCGGACGGCCCGTCGCCGTTTTGTCGTTCCGCCGAGCCCTGCTGCCCAGATCCATCTTGTTGACCGGATTCACCTTGTCGGCCAGAGTCGCCCTGTCGGCCAGAGTCGCCTTGCTGGCCGGACTCACCTTGCTGGCCGGACTCACCCTGCTGGCCGGA
>Ga0102938_10004665_pt1 | contig 10036 bp, 5 predicted proteins | sample SalPonR2_B_D2_MG_FD_84516 | JGI IMG/M metagenome (GOLD analysis project Ga0102938, IMG submission 84516) | Salt pond soil microbial communities from South San Francisco under conditions of wetland restoration - Salt Pond MetaG R2_B_D2_MG | ecosystem: Environmental > Aquatic > Marine > Intertidal...
AAAGCATTCTAAAAGAGAATCAGCTTCTTCATTCAGTTTTCTCCTCTCTTCAAACACTCGCGTATCCTTTAACTTACGATGGATTTCAATATACTGTTCTCTTATGTGGGTTAACTCGGGGGAGTGATATAACTCCTTTATCCACTGAAGGTCAGATTCATTTATATTTTCTATAACCTCATCAAATATGTACTCTACATATTCCGGGTATTCAAGATTAGAGCCATGCCATATATCATACTCCTCAATCTCATAGCCAAGTAGATGGGGTATGATGTAAAGGTTTGAAAGCATAAGTTCAGCAAGCCTATATTTAGCCTCTTTATCCTTCCCCATTCGATTGAGGCTTAAAGCCCAACAGAGCTGTTGAATTGGGTCTCCGATGTCATCAGAGAACTCCCTCTTATACCATTCGAAGTACTCATCGGCATTATCAAAGTCACCAAGCACAAAGTAGAAACAGAATAGGAGGTATCGTTTGCCAAACCCATCATTGATGTATCCCGTCAGGTCCTTCTCTTTCTGTAACTCTTTCTTATACTTTGTGATACGATTTTTCAGTTTCTTCTCTGTATCGGGGAATGTAAACATGTAAATATACTAAGGTCTGTGCGGGGGAATGTAAAGCTTAGAGGAGTTTGATGAGTCGATTCATCAACTCCTTATGAATAATTGCTACAGTAGAGTCTACCAGCTACAAAATAGGCAACTTTGTGCTGTGCTGTTCCCCTAAGATAATCAGAAACTCCTGATAGCTCGGATATAGAAAGTACTTACATCTTTTTGACAAGACATTATTGTATCTCCCGCGCGTTCATATACCGATGCATGGCTTATACTATTTTCAGAAGAACTCCACATTTTGAATCTCTCCATCCCACCGATAGTTGCCTTCTTTTCTACCATAAGAATCAGTTCATCAATAGATGGCAGAAACCAATCAGCGAAACCTTCCTGAACATATTCATTACATATCTTGGCCGCATAGGTTGCACTGTTGCCCAACGCATCAATGATTGCCGCGGTATTGCCCTCACCAGCGCCGAGTGTTGTATCCCTGGCTTCAGGAGCACCCACATCAGCAGGTCCCCATGCAGCGGTTGTCTCAAAAGTTGTATCTGAGACTTCGAGGTACCTGAGACCGAAGATATTGTCTTCTCCATCGGCCTCATCATCATAGAATATAAAGCCGTTGGCAGGTCCTTTGCTGCCGATCGGCCTCTCACTATGGACGGCAATGTGGAAAGAAATTCCATCGGAGATGTTACCCTTTTGATCAATAGTTTGAATGAGCACCCGGTATTTTGTATCTTCCGTGAGGTCGTTGAAGGTAAAATTTTCCATGCCGGGACTTACAGCAGATTGCCCTTGCTCGCTTCCGTTTAAGAAGTAGCGCACACTCACCTCGTCGAAGTCAGTGTCGCTCGGATCATTCCAGTTAACGGTGAACGAACTGTCGCTTTCAGTACCGCTGGTAAGTTCCACCTCAGCCGGAGGCACCTCGTCTACTGGTGTAACGGTCGTTGATATTCCTGAAGATATGTACCCATACACATCTACGGTTTTTAAGATGATGGTGTATTGGATGTCGTTAGTCATGCCGCTAATTAGATAATCCGTTGTCTCAGCCGCTACTTCCACTGATCCACTGTCCTGAGTAGAGGACCAGGACAATTCAACATGGTCAAAGTCGTCGTCTGATGGGTTTATCCAGGAAATATCGGCATACGTATCATAGCCCTGCGCATTAAAGTCGCTCACCTCTGCTGGGGGATTCTCGTCATATACCGTTATTTCAATGGAATCCTGATACTGTCCGTCTTCACTTTGAACTGTAACTGCGGCTTCACCCTGTTCATGGCCTGTTACTTTACCATTGGCATTTACCGCAAGAAATGCTTCGTTTGATGAAGTCCATTGAATGGCTGGGTCCTCAGGCGGATTTCCGGTGACAGTGGTGTATGAAACAGTTAAGTCGGCTGTTTCACCGGATAATAACAGGAATGGTTCCTGATCAATGCTAATTCCACGAATGAGATTACGGTACCAAGCCGGAGGCGTGCTCTGCAGTGGTGAACTGGTAAAAGTATCTTTCATTGAGACAATCGAAGAGGTATCCCAGTTCCACACCGAGGGCGAAATCGGTCCACAGGTAAAAGAACTGGCCTGTTCAAACATAAAATTCATGTACATCGCTGCAGATGTATTCCAACTCGAAATATCCTGGTTAAAATCAAGAGTTCTCAAAAACATTCCATTGAACACCTTTACCGATGATGTATTCCAGCCAGAAATATCCCGGTTGAACCGATCGGCAGATTCAAACATACCGTCCATCCATTGCGCTCCGGATGTATCCCATTGTGTAATATCACCGTTAAAGGCGTTTGCATCTTTGAACATGGAAGTCATTTTATCTACAGAAGAGACGTCCCAACCTGAGAGATCATCGTTAAAATTTCTTGTCCCAGCAAACATATAACTCATATCTGTGATATTACTCAGGTTAGGAGTATCATCAGCGGAAAAAGTTTCAAGGTTGGGAAGATTGTTCAATTGCCAGCCCTTATTGTGGAAGCGCATAGCACCCCATTTTTCCACATCGATAAGTTTCGAATGGTCCTGAGAAAACTCATTGTTGAATGGCTCTGAAAAACCAAACCCGTTACAGGTTCCCACAATAGTAATCGTATAAGTACCCGGCTGTGCATAGCTATGAGTTACCTCCGGTTGGTTATAAGAGGTAATGGTATCACTGGTTTCATCTCCCCATTCAACAGTGAAGTCGTAGGTGCCATCCGGGTCTAAAGGCAGTTTTACCTGATTGCTTGCAGAAACATACATGGGCTCATCCAGTATACCTGGGTAGGCAACATCAAGTTGGTCAGTTTTCCATATAGTGATGAATGGTGTAGTAGAGACTTGTCCATAATTTATTGTATAAGTTGCTTCAACGACAGTACTATCATACATTCCATTTTTGATCGCTATTGCTTTTATTGTAGTAGTTCCTTCGGTTATTGTAATAGGGTCAGTATATTCGCTCGAATTATCATCAGGGTCACTGCCATCAACAGTATAATATATCGTTGCCCCTTCAGTCTCGGTTGAAATAGTAATCTCTTGGTCTGTTGTATACTCACCTGCTTGTGGACTAAGAGTTGGTTTCTCTACCATCTCTGTCGTATTTTCTTTATCAGACTGTAATGGATTCTCACACCCAATAAATACGAACAGTGTTATTATCAGAACAGATGTTATTTTAGCGATTATACTTTTCATTATACTTTCCTTTCCTAATTCGTATTGTAGTACAAGTAATCCTATTTTTCAAATAACTTTTCCTTCCTCTTACAAATATCTTATCGCGAGCTATCATATTCATATTTCATATTACTCGTTAACCTGCTACGAACAGGGGGTGCCCTCTTGTTTCTTTCAGGTCAGACAAGACAGAAAAACTTTCTGTCAGCTTACGGAATTGAGTATCGGCAAGTTTAGCTCAGAATCACTTCTCTTGGCGGGGACTTTTTCTTGCCATTTCTATAATTATATAAAAACAATTTGCTTATTTAATAATAACAGAATACAATGTGAACATTATTTTATAGAATTAAAAGGATGCAAGAAATGTGCAAAAATCAACCCAGAAAGTCGGAATATATTTCCCTGGATTCAATAAAAGTTAGTTTTGTACTTCTTTTAATGATTTGGTTTGTTATCTTGACTGGGTGTGATAACAGTCTTTTTAGCAACAATATCCAACAAGATGATAGCACTACGCAAGTTTCTCTTGTAGAGGTAAAAGGCTGTGTCACCAATGGGGAGCCTATTTCTAATGCTACTGTGCACATCTACTCACCTAATGGGGACAGTCTGGGGGAGACAATAACAGATACTGATGGGTACTTCGAGATTGCATCTGTTCCTGAATATGAATCTTACAAGGCTATGGCCGAGTATGAGGTGGTAAGTAAATCAGGAGAGATTGTTCAATTAAACGCCCATGGAACCGCTGATGATTGTAGTATTAGTCCTTTTACATCATTGGTAGTAGCTTTTGGAGAACAAAATGACATTGATTATAAGATGTCAAAACAAGACGTTTTCACATGGCTTAATCTAAACCGTGACCCTTTCATAGATGCTTTTAATAATGAGACTTTAGCGGGAGTAAATCTTAATGCACTTAACTACGCAATGCGTTCAATTCCTGGAGGACTATCAGGCTGGATTGATTCTGTTATTGAAGCTTATAATAAAAGTGTAAATCCAAATCAAATGTGGATAGAAGATATTGATTCAACTGTGCCTGATTTAGCGCAAATGCTGTGGGAGGATGCTCTTGCTTTCAATAGAGGGCAAACAGTGAAAGTATCTGTGGAAATGGTATTAAAGGACCCAAATGCGGCAACAAAAAAAAGAAAATTGCTTTATTACCGACAAAGCACCGATATTCTGAATCGTGATGTTTTTATACATTTTTTATCTCCATCAGATATCCAAAACACCACCTACCTTCATAATGTTCGAGATGGTTCTCACAAAACATATGTGTATCTAAGTAGTTTCAAGAAAATAAGAAAAATTGTCGGCTCAGATTTTGGTCAACTATTTTTCGATACGGATTTTACATACGAGGATATTAAATTATTTACGGAGGGCACGTATACAGCTTCTTATCCGTTGGAAGTAGTATATAATGAGCAACCAGCCTATGTTCTCAATATTGTGAAGGACGATTCTGAGTATACAAGCTATTCTTCCCTCGACGTTACGATTTTGAAAAATACAGGTTTGATAGTTGATGTGAGAATGTATGATAAGATAAACCATAACCAGCTGATTAAACATCTGAATTTTAGCGATATTCAAGAGGTTCAAGGTATATCAACCCCTATGTCAACTACTATAGAGAATCTTATTTCTGGCACAATGACAGAGCTTTTAGTTAAAGCTATTGAGTACAATTTGGAGTTACCAGCTGATACATTTACTGAAAGGAATATGGAAAAATGATTCTCTGTTTTACTTTTAAGTATAGGTTAAACACTTTTGAATAAGGAAAAGATAGGATTCTACACCACGCTAACTTCTCTATAGAGGTAACTACATATGGCATGTATACGCCCGCCTATTTCAATGTGTAGTTTGTGAATCAATTATTCTAGCCAGTATGGTATAACAGAATGTTCTTACCGAATAGTCCTCTATGAATCTGCCATATTTACTCTTTCAGTTTAAACACGGGAGAAAAAGTCACGAAGTCTACGGAAATTAGTATTATCAAGATTAGCGAAGATTCGGAAACTTCTCCTGGCGGAGACCATTACAGCACAGGGGGGGGTAAGTGGTTATAAAAAAAAGTGGCTCAATGGAATACACCACCGAGCCACAATTAATTGTGATATTTCTTATTCGTTCCCTGTAGTAACAGTGTATACTACTCCTTCACTAAAAGAGATATAACCATCAGAATGCTCAGCCGCTACAAAAATTATATAGTTTCTATTATCAAAAATCATTTCATTTCCCATAAAGACAAAAGACTCCATAGGACCAAAAGAACCAGTAGAGTCTACTGTTTCTTGCTGTGCAAGGAGGTAGTATTCACTCAAGGGTGTATTTTCCTCATAAACGTAGACCCTGTGATTAGTAAATGATGATTCTTCTACTGCTATTGCATCAGAACTCCCACTCAATTTACCTTCCTCCTCAATTATTTTATCAACATTGATGGGCTGAGGTCGACTACTTACAAAAGTTATAGTTTCTTCACTATTTGCTGGATCAATTGAGGCGTCAGATAGATCACGCACATCTGTTACGGTTACTCTAAGCGTCTCCCCTCCTGTAAATGTTGAACCAAGAGTAATATCTGCATATTCACCATTTTCACCTGGAGAAGCAGAAAGAACTTCAATCGAAACACCCTCTGAGTCGACAACTGTATAATTATCAACATTTCCAATATCACTTATATTCATCATCTCACTATAGAAAACACTAATAGTTTCTGAATCTACTGGTTGTACCCCAATTAACGTAGGAGGGTCCGTTCTTTCAGTTATATCAATAGAGAATGAGTCCTCTACACCAGAATCAGTATTTGTCGCTGTTAAAGTAACTCCTGAAGTTATACCAGATGTTTCCACTAATACCACAAAAGCAAGAGCATCTTCACTATCAATTCTGGCCGATGGTCCGAAGACATCTACCACTTTGACACTCGTACTATCTCCAGATGTTACTTCAATATCTGGATAAGTGGTATCTACCGGCTTCAAATAAACCATAACATTCCCTCGCCTATATTCCTCCATTTGTTCTGTCGAATCTAAAGGAGTTCCATCCCAACCGACGAATGAAACTTCTGTAGCTGGGATATAAGGATTAACCGTCAGTCCAATTGTAGCTGTGTAACCTCCATCATCCGTAGTTACTGTAACAACTACAGTTCCTTCTGCATTTCCAGTAACAAGCCCACTTGAACTAACTTCAGCAATGGTAGCATCAGAGCTACTCCAGCTAACATTCTGATTGGTTGCATCTGATGGTTCAACTGTAGCAGTTAGTTGTAAGGTTTCTGCTTCTACTATTTCCGTATCACCTGTTTCAGAGGACACAGTTACCCCTGTTACAGCTATTTTTGGCATGGCTGAAACTGTATTGCCAGGAGAGACATTTCCATAAATATCAACCGTCTTTACAGTAAATTCATAAGTAGTACCGTTCGTTAACCCAGTAATAGTAGCACTTGCAGTGTCCGCTGACACTACCTTAGGTTGGCTCTCCCCATCTTCCGAATCCCATGTAATTTCTACATGGTCGAAATCACTATCATCTGTCGGATCAGTCCAAGAGAGTGTAACCTCAGTATCACCTGATGTAGATGTGAGGTTTGACACCTCTGCCGGAGGAGAACTGGCCATGGGCGTATCCTTAAAGGTTTCCGGTTCTGATTTATTCCCAGACGTATCTACCGCAACTATAGAGAAGGTATATTCAGTTCCATTTGAAAGACCGGTTATAGTAGCAGACTCTGTAGTCGGATCAATTTGCTTTGGCTGGCTTTCTCCATGCTCCGGTGTCCAAGTTACTTCGATGTGATCTAAGTCATCGGCTGAAGGGTCTGTCCAATTAACTGATATTTGCCCATTACCTGCAGTATAGCTCAGGTCTGATATGCTCGATAGTGAAGAGGTATCTTCATCTGAGGTTGTGTCATTATTTAGAGGGTTTTGACATCCTAATGCAACAAAGATTGTAAGTACTAGGATAGAAAGGACCTTAATTAGTCTACTTGTTTCTTTTTTATTCATTTTAACTCCAGAACAATGATATTGGATATATGTCTCATGAAAAGGCTTCAAAGTGTAAAGGCTGGTAGGGTTCATTTATTAGATGTATTTAACATAATAATATTAATTCTCTTGACATGCAATAGGTAATTCTCTTTATTAACCTTCTGTGAACATGGGGAGCCCTCTTTTTCTTTCAGGTCAGACGGACAAACGGTCAGTCGAAGTAGAAAAACTTTCTGTCAGCCTACGGAATTGAGTAGCGGCAAGTTTAGCTTAGATAGGGGACTTCTCTTGGTGGGGAACAAATTGTTCGGTCTTTTTTTTGTCTGAATCCAATTTTTCTAATTGCCCGGTAATTTCTTCTATTGTCTGTATGGTTTTACTCATTTTTCTATCCTCTATATTTGTGTTATGAATATTATAACTTTAAAAAGAACAGCAGTCATCAATACCTAAAAAAACCACCTCCCTCTAATCAGTAAGTGTTACTAGTTTTTATTGAAATTTACTATATTAATCCCTCAAAAACTAGTTACATCCATTACCTTTGAGGGGAAAAATTTTGGCCTGTACCGTGCCACTGACAATCTCAGTAGATTCAATTTGGTTACCATCTATTCTGTCATTGGAGGGGCTCAGCATGTGGGATATATAGTCTTTTAATCAATTTATTCATCTCGATATTCGAAGAAAGTGTGGTATCCTTTTCCGAAAATTCCTATGTTGATTCCGTCGGCATAGTACTTCTGAGCGATGTCTGTTAAGTGCCATTCTTTCTCCAAGAAGATTTCTTCATCAGAAAAAGTAGTTATTTCTTTTTGCTCGACTCCTTCAACCCCTTCATCATAATCTCTTAGAGAAAAGCTCCATGAGTCATAAATATTCTCTATCATGCTTGGATCAACTCTCTCATAAGTACCGCTACTGATTTTATACCATCGCACTTGCAGGGACTCTATGATATCCGTTGTCCCCGACTTAATATTTGCTTTAAATAGTGGAATTAAGGTTGTGATATGTGAGGTGTCATTTTCTTCAACCGGATAGGCCAGAAGGTAATTGTATTTTCCGACAGTTGTACCGTTCTCATCAATAAAGTTCCAGTATCCGTCTTTTGGCACCCCCGTAAATAGAGAAGGCCCACCTGATGTACCGTAATAAACCAACCATTGGTCAATGACATCGAAATCAAGCATTGAAAAATCACGATTGGTGTTTAATAGGATTTTATCACTATTAGTAAATAAGGTACCGCTTCTCGTACTTATATCGTAAGGCGGCACAACAGAAGAATCATCCCCGTGATCAATACCGTCTTTAAAACTGATAAAGCCAAGTTGAAATCCCTGGTACGATATATTATCAAGTATGGTTTCATCCCAAACGGTCATTTGTTTTTTTTCACCACTCATAAAATTGTAGGTTGGAAAGGTTATCATCTTAAAATCAGAATTGATGTAATTTTCAAGAACACGTAATGAATTATCATTTACAGCTAAGTAATCGACTAACTCACGATTAGTTATTTCTGCACCTATATTGTCTATATTGTTTTCCGAGTTGAGTAAACGAGCCGTCTGACTCTCGGAAATCGTCCCGAGGTTTACATCACCTTCCAGACAACCGGTATCAATGTATTCCCAGTATTCGCCACTGCTTGTTGAGATTCCAATAAGTCCTACACTTTTCAAGTATTCCTGCGTTTGATCGATAAGGAAAGCCATAAACGTATCTCCATCATCAACATCAAATGAAAAACTCCCGTCAGTCTGAATCGATACCTCTTCATATTCAAGTCTGTTTTTCATTAAGTCACTGTTAGGATTCTTGAAAAGTATGATTTTAACATCATCAAATATACCTTTAATGTCTTTTTCTTGTGCTATACTCTTTTTGAGTGATAATGATTGATAGTCCTCTAAACTACCCGAAAAGGTTGTTACTGCATCATCAAGTTGCGTCTCTTCGTCTATTCCTGTATCGGCTTCATCTTCACCAACATTGCCGAACATACCGCATCCTGCAAAAGCGAGCACTACTACAGCAATAACAGCTACACTTAAAAACAATACTCTTTTTCTCATTCTGTGTACCTCCTCAAATCATGGAGTAACTACAGACACCACCAAGTGAATATGGGCTACCCCATGTATTTTCCAATTTTACAATCCCTGCTAAGTACTGTCAAAAATTTTTTTTGAACTAGCAGATTTTTAAAACTTAATGGTGCTCTCTTTTAAAATTGCTTTAGTACCAGTTAACTCAGGTTAGTACAGTCTGTTTTATTCTCCAGTCACAATAGTAATACCGAGTTATTCTTACCACCTAGTCCTCTATGCATCTGCTCTCGTTTTTCTTACAAGTCAGTTGAAGGAGAGAAACGCATCACTAAGACTACTGAATTGAGTATCGGCAAGTTTAGCTTAGATTCGGAAACTTCTCCTGGCAGGGAACAAGAGTCGAGTTCTTTTTTGCTCATTCTGGTGGCGAAATAAACAAAAACAGATATCATAAACTACATGACCATAAAGACGAAATTGAAAATAGTTTTGGAGAAACATTAAAATGGGGTTTTAGTGAGTCAAGAAAACAACAGTATATAAAACACATAGTTCTTTAGGTGTTTAACATCCTCTCTGGGGATTACGATGCTGACTTCTTCCATTTTATCTGGCATTGGTTAACCTCATTACATAAGTATAAACCCACTTCCAAAACAACTCAATTCTTTA
>Ga0102938_10004668_pt1 | contig 10031 bp, 13 predicted proteins | sample SalPonR2_B_D2_MG_FD_84516 | JGI IMG/M metagenome (GOLD analysis project Ga0102938, IMG submission 84516) | Salt pond soil microbial communities from South San Francisco under conditions of wetland restoration - Salt Pond MetaG R2_B_D2_MG | ecosystem: Environmental > Aquatic > Marine >...
AAGAAAAGCACCAGGTGAATAAACACACCCAACAGATATGCAAATATTAGAACTTCTGATAAAGCAATATTCCAACCGCTTTTCTCAGCACTAATAACCACAGGGTCAAGCCTTATTACACCACTCTTTATCGTTTCTACATTCTGAATGGCTGCATTCAGGACTGAACCCGTATCAGCATCTACAGGTGCAGCATAACCATAGTTTATATTCAAAAATGGAATAATTAAAGAATACAAAAGAGAAAAAAGGAGAAAAAAACGATTGATACCAAAAAAGGTCTCTTTCCTTAAAAAGAAATAATAAAAAAGCGTAAGTATAGTCAGGCATATTGCTGATTCTACACTATAACTAAATAGATCATTCATCATTTTCTCCTTTCCTCTTTTGAATTTCTTCTTCCACCATCTGTTTCATTTCTTCCAGTTCTGTCAGACTTAAGTCTTTCTCCCTGGTAAAAAACGATACAAAAGATTTATAGGAATTACTAAAATGTTTACTAAGTACATCCTTAAACCTTCGTCTTTTGTATTCGCTCCTGGTTACCAAAGGATAATACTGGTGCGATTTACCATAGGAACGATGTCCTATCACACCTTTTTTTTCAAGAATACGGATAATGGTTGATACCGTATTGTAAGCCGGTTTCGGATCCGGAAACCGGTCCCGGATATCTTTGACAAATCCGGCCTCGATTTGCCAGAGATATTCCATAATTTGTTCTTCAGCTTGAGTTAATTCTTTCATAAGTACAAATATAAACTAAATGTTTTAGTTAAACAACTAATTGTTTTAGTTTTTTTGTGATTTTTTCTCATAAAAAATTAAAAGAATAACCAGAAGGCTTGTCAATCAGTCAATTTAACAACATAAAAAATTTGTTCTTGGAAATAAAAAAAATATACATTTTCTTAGAAACTGTTTTGATTTTATTTAAAAATTTTACATTACCAAATTTAGAAGGTTTTATTTTCCTAGCACCGTCCTTTAGGGCGGTGATTAGGTTAAACCTGATACTCATTCGATTTCTATAAATTTTGTATTTTAAATTACAAAATTTATAGAAATCATAGACGAAAGAGGCATTTGAATTACCGCACTAAAGGACGGGGCTAGGAATCACGCAAAACTATTTTATTGAAGTAAAAAAAATCAAAACGGTTTCTTAGTTTTTTAAATGGTGAAACAGGAGAATCTCAATTTTTAAAACAAAAAAACCCTGTTCTTCAATGGAAGAAATTTCTTCCAAAAAGAACAGGGCTAATTCCCAAATCAATCAATTCAAACGAGCCAATTCTTTCTCATTCTCTCCCACTTTTTATCTCTGTGCGCAATTATATTTTCCACATCTTCCTCTTTCAGGTGTTTAAATCTTCCCTGGCTGGCAAGGTATTCACGAACAGACTTAAACTCTTTAGGGTTGCGGTTCAGCTTAAACTCATCGTTTTCATATTCAGCCAAATACCAAAGCCCACAATCTACAGCCTCTTTAGCCGTTTCGACTGATTTTTCAGTAGCCGAGCCCCAGCCGGTTGGGCAGGAAGCGAACACATGAATATAGCTGGTTCCGTCAACCTGCTTAGCTTTGTTTACCTTATTGATAAAATCGCGCGGATAACCGATACTTGCCGTAGCGGCATATTTTATTCCATGAGCTGCCACAATTTCGAACAAATTTTTCTTATGCGTGGTGGAACCGCTGATGTTTTCACCCGCCGGAGTTGTTGTGGTGCGGGTGCCCATTGGAGTAAGCCCGCTTTTTTGTATCCCGGTATTCATATACGCCTCATTATCGTAACAGATGTAGATCAGTTTATCATCTCTGTCGATTGCACCCGATAGCGCCTGTAGTCCAATGTCTGCTGTTCCGCCATCGCCGGCAAAAACAACTGTGTGCGTGTCTTTTCTTCCCAGTGCCCTGTTCCCTGCAGTAATGCCTGAAGCCATTGAAGCAGACCCGGGAAACATGGAAATTACCGCATTGCTGTTAAAGGCCATTTGCGGATAGATGAAACCCACAGCCGCCATACAACCGGCGGGAAGTACTGAATAAGATTGTTCCCCGAGTACTTTCAGCGCTAATCGAACCGCCAGGCTTCCGCCACAGCCTGCGCAGGCTTTGTGACCATAAAAATATTCCTTGTCTGTTATATTTTTGGGTGTAATTTTTTTCGGCTTCTCTATTGTTGTGTTACTCATAAGTCTCTACTCCCATGTTTATAAATTGAACATTCGATTTTCTTTCTGCCGGCGATGTTTCCAACAAATCAGTGAACATAAATTCAATGTCGGATTTGCTGATGTCTCTGCCTCCCATACCTCCAACATAATTCACAGATTCTACGTTTTGCATTTCACTAATCGCCGAACGCACATTGGTAAATATGGTTCCTTCATAACCAAATGAGATGTCTTTATCCAGTACGCCAACCCGTGTTGTCTGACCAATGGCTTCAATCAGTTCTTTTTTAGGGAATGGACGAAGGTATCGCAGTTTTATCAGTCCGACCTTTTTTCCTTCCTTTCGCAGTTTGTCAACAACAACCCTTGTGGTTCCCGTAACGCTGCCAACGGTGACTAAAATTGCCTCTGCATCATCTGTTCTGTATCCCTCCAGCAAGCCACCGTAGTATCTGCCGAAAATATTACCAAAGTCTTTATCGGTCTCTTCAATAATTTTGAAAGAATTAAGCATTGCCTGGTGCTGCTGGTATTTGAATTCCATATTGTCGGCAGGACTGGTACTGAAGCCAAGATTTTTGGGTTCTTCAGGACTCATCTTATTAGGTGTTTTAAAATCCGGCAGAAATTCATCGACTTTTTGCTGCTCAGGCACCATTATCTCCTCGTAAGTATGTGTAAGAATGAATCCATCCAGGTTAACCATGAAAGGAGTCAGTACTTTTTGGTGTTCGGCAATTTTATAAGCCTGGATAGTCATGTCGAGTGCTTCCTGGGCATTCTCCACATAAACCTGTATCCAGCCACTATCCAGCAAAGACAAGGAATCTCTGAGATCGCCAAAGATACTCCACGGAAGTGCCAGTGAGCGGTTGGCGTTCATCATAACAATTGGGAATCTGCCGCCGCTTGCATAATGCAGTCCTTCTGCCATGTAAGCCAGTCCCTGCGAACTGGTAGCCGTAAAAGTACGCGCCCCAACAGAACTGGCGCCCATAACCGCAGAAATAGCAGAGTGCTCCGATTCCACGTGCATAAAGTCTGTAGCAAAAGAACCATCTTCTACCATCTCTGATATTCTCTCAACCACGACAGTTTGTGGAGTAATGGGATATGCCGCAACCACATGAGGTCTGGCAAGCCTTGCTCCATAAGCAACCGCTTCATCTCCTGAAACAAATATTTTCTCCTGACTCATTATTTTTCCTCCTTTTCCATTTTGATGGCATCTACATTGCACTCGTTCGCGCAAACGCCGCAACCTTTGCAAAAATCATAATCAATGTCTACCTTGTTTTCCGATTTAAATATTACGCCATCCGGGCAAACCAGGTAACAAATCAGGCAATTCACACACTTGTCTTTGTCAATAACCGGTTTGAAAGTTCTCCAGCCGGCATTTTTTTCGGGTAAATGGCCTGCCTGATAAGCCGGGCCTGTCGGGTAATCATCTATGTGTTTGGGTCGTTTATAAGTTGTAACTTTCGGTCTGTTCATAGTTAAAATTTTTAAGAGTACATGTTTTCAGCTGCGGTCTGCTTTATCTGTTCATAAGAGCGTCTGACCACCTCAATATTTTTTTGTACAATAGCTTTTTTCAGTTCGTTTTCAATGCTTTTGTTTGCGGCATCCAGGCTGACAATATCAGAAACAGCAATGAGTGCGCCCAGCATAGCCGTATTAGTTATGGGTCTGCCAAGCACCTCTAAAGCCAGTGAGGTTGCATCCAGGGCGATTGTTTTTACCTCTTTCAGGGATTCATATTTTTCCGGATGTGCAGAGTTGATGATCACTACGCCATCTTTTTTTAACCCCCGTGTGATGTTTTCATCAATCAGCGTTTCGTCGAGTACCACTACATAGTCGCACTCCTGTACTTCGCTGCGATCGGTTATTTTTTCCTCACTAATCTTTGTAAAACCGGTTACCGGTGCTCCTCGTCGCTCCGGGCCAAATGAGGGAAAAGCCAGCGCCGATTTATTTTCGAATAAGGCTGCTGCTTTGCCTAACAGACGGGCAACGGTAAAACTACCTTGTCCGCCTCTTCCTTGCCATCGTACTTCTTGCATAGTTTTTTGTTTTGGTTGAGATAATCTTGTATAATTTAAATTGTTAATTAACCCAATGGGAAGACAAACCGGTGGGAAGACAACCCGGTGGGCAGACAACCCACTGGGTTGTCTTTACGGTATCATATATTAATATCTCTGTTTATGGTTTGTTCCAGTGAGATAAACGTTTCCGTTCTTGAAACTCCCCGTATATTCTGGATGGTATTTACCAGAATATCCATCAGGTGTTCATTGCTTTGACAATACATTTTGAGCAGGATTGCGTATTCGCCGGTTGTGTAGTGGCATTCAACAATCTCCGGAATCCTCTCAAACTGGTTTACCACATCTTTGTACATGTGAGCCTGATCCAGGTAAACACCCACAAAAACGCACAGGTCGTATCCCACGGCTTGTGGATTCACTTTGAACTTGGAACCTTTAATAATGCCATTGTTTTCCAGCTTTCGCATACGCTGGTGAATGGCTGCACCGGAAATACCACATTCACGAGCAATTTCCAGGAAAGGTTTCCTGGCATCATGAATGAGATAAGATAAAATCTTCCGGTCGGTTTTATCAATTTTAACTTTTTGTTCCATTTTGATAATAAAATGTAATAAAATTATTGCAAAAATATATAATTTATTACATTTATTCAATTTTTACTTAAGAAATATTAAGAAACGAAGATTAAAGATAAAAATCGCATGAAGACACCCTAAGTATGATTTAATAATCCTAGACTTTTATTCATTAGGGGTTTATGTTAAGCTTGATGAAAAATATACTCTTTGTACGCATTTTACGTAAATTTTAAAAAAGTAATTTTCATGTCATATAAATTTTCATTTTTCAGTCTAATCTATAAAAATGCTTGACCATTGGATTTTCAGGTTGAAATAAAAAAACATCACAAGCAAGCTTATGCATGGGCCATGCAATGTTGCGGACTCGAAAGGGAAACAGCTTTGGATGTTTTGCAGGATAGCTACCTGAAGGTTTTGGAGGGCAGTGCAAATTTTAAGTCAAAATCATCTTTTAAAACATGGTTGTTTGCCATTATTAGAAATACATCCATTGATCATTACAAGAACAGGCAAAAAACATTGAAAGTGATCAGGAACCTAAAAGACAATCAGGAAAATGCAGGAGGCCTGATTCAACAGTCAAAGGCAGAAAAACTCAAAGTTCTTTTAAATCAGCTTTCTCCAAAACAAAGTAAATTGATTACACTGGTATTTTACCATGATCAAACCATAGATGAGGCAGCTAAGATTATGAACATCTCTTTAGGGTCTGCCAGGACTCATTATGAAAGAGGCAAAAAGGCCCTCAAAAAATTGATGGAAAAAGAAAAAACAAACTAAAAATGGAAGATAAAGCATACAAAGATTGGCTAAAAGCCCAGTTTAGTGAGCTGGAAGAAGAAGCTCCTTCATTTGAAGAGGTGATGAGCCGAAAAAGAGAGCGTCGTTCCGGAATGAAAAAGTTTATATTGTTCTACTCTGTGGCAGCCTCGGTTGTATTGATAATTGGATTTGTTTTGTGGTTCACTTTTCAGACTGAAATTTCAAAAACTGAAAAATCTTTTGTCGCAGAGGCCTCAGATATGCAATTGGAATGGGAGAAGGAAATTCTTCCCGAAGATAAAGAAACATTTCAGGACATTTCGGAATGGAGTTCTCCAACCGATTTTTTACTTGAAAATGAAATCAATAACTAAAAAATTAAAAGACATGAAAAAAACAGTAATTATTTTGTCAATGATCCTAATGGCAGCTCCGGCTTTCAGTCAGGATGAAATGAAAGAAAACATCTACCCTCCGGCACTGGTTATCAGATACAAATCAAATATCAATCTGACCCCGGAACAGGAAGAATTTATTAAACAGACTTATAATGAGTCTCAACAAAAATTCAACAACCTTAAATGGGAAATTTCGGATGCGAAAGTCTCGTTAAATGAGGCACTAAGCGCTTCCAAGGTAAATAAAAATCTAGCTATTGGGCATCTGGAAGATCTCCTGGAACTGGAAAGAAAAATTAAAGTGCTTCGAATGGATCTTTATATTGAGGTCAAAAACAAATTGACAAAACAACAACAGCAAAAGCTTGATGAGATGAGAAGAAAAATAAAAAATAAAAGAAGCAGAAGAAGAAAATAATGTTTTACAATTACCATAAATCAGAAACCCTATTCTCTAAAAATTAGTATAGGGTTTTAGAGCTCGAGTGTTAATTTTGAAATTCCCCTGTTGATTTTCTTTTCAGCTCTAAACATAAAACAAAAACATATTTATGACACGAATAATAACCACCAGCTTCATCTTAATTGTTTTGTTTCAATTAACCGCCATGGCTCAGCAAAATGTTCAGGACAGCCTGCTTCACCAGGACTATCAGCGGAAATATATTGTCCATTTACCTTCTGGATATACTGGTGATACAGCAGTAGCAGCCGTTTTGACACTTCACGGTGGTAGTGGTGACATGTACAACGTTCAGGGCTTTACTCAGATGAACAACGCTTCGAATCAAAAAGGTTTTCTGGCAGTATATCCTCAGGGAATTGGTGAAGCTCCTCCTGGTTACTCATGGGCAGATGGAAGAGGGACGACTGCAGACGATGCAGGCATTGATGATGTCGGTTTTCTCGACAAACTAATCGACAAGCTGGCCGATGACTATAATGTTGACAAATTGAGAGTGTACGTCTGTGGTTTTTCCAATGGTGGATTTATGACCCAGCGACTGGCCTGTGAATTGAGTGATCATTTTGCAGCTATTGGTGGTCTGGGCTGCTCGCTTGACAGTACCCTGTACGCAAATTGTTCTCCATCAACGCCGGTTCCTATGATGTACGTATCAGGCACGAATGACCCCGAGGTTCCTTATAACGGAGGTTATATGAATAATCCTGCCGTTGAACCTATTGTAGCAGTAGAAGATGCTGTGCAGTACTGGGAGGATCATAACAACTGTTCTACAGAAGAACCTGTGGTAAATATCCCGGATTATGTTGAAGATGACAGCTCAACGGTAGATATGTATGATTATACTGACTGTGACGCTGGGGTAATGGTTCGCTTTTTTAAGGTGAATAATGGCGGACATACCTGGCCCGGCGTTGAAATTCCTGATATGGAGCCGCTGCTGGGAGAAACAAACGAAGACATTCACGCGAGCTTTCAGTTGTGGAACTTTTTTAAAGAATATTCCTTATCCGAAATACCAACAGAAATTGATGAAGCAGAAAAATTGAATTATGAAATCAGTGTTTATCCCAATCCCTTAACTGATAATCTGATCCTTGAGAGCAGTGAATATTTTCAGAATTTTTATATTTACAACAATACCGGTATTTTATTAAATTCGGGAAAAATAGCATTGAAGAAAAGAGAAGTGGTAGATGTAAGTGATCTAAGCAAAGGATTTTATATTTTGAAGATGGTTCTGGAGGATAATTCAATTGTTACCAGAAAATTGGTAAAATAAAGATTTATTTGTCGTTATTTAAACTTTTTAATACTTTCTCCTTATAATTTCTTCCAATCGTAAAATTCCGGTTGCCAATTTCCAGGTAAGATGAAGTAAACACCTCCACCTTATTCAGGTTGACAATATAAGACCGGTGAATACGCATAAAGTTATTTCCGGCCAATTTTTGTTCTATGCCGGATAGTTTTTCATAGCAAATAAGTGATTCCCTTTCAGTATGAACTTTGATGTAATTATCCAGGCTTTCTATGAAAAGAATATTTTCCACGGGTATTTTGTGGTTTTTCTTGTCGGCTTTCAGGATAATATGATTCTTCTGTTCTTGCCCAGAGTTGGGGTTGGTTTGTTTCACCTGTGCAAAGAATTTATTAATGGCTTTTAAAAACCTTTCGAATGAAATCGGTTTTACCAGATAGTCCAGGGCGTTCAGATCGAAAGCATCCACTGCAAAATTCCGGTAAGCTGTTGTAAAAATTACATTTGGCGGGTTGTTTAATGATCGAAGAAATTCGACGCCGGAAATTCCGGGCATGTTAATGTCAAGAAAAAGCAAATCAATGTTTTCTGAGTTCAGCACTTCCATTGCATAAACTGCCCTTGTGAATCCCTTCAGACATTCTATGTTGGCGAATGACTGCAGATGGTCCTGAATGGCTTTTATGGCCAATGGCTCATCATCAATTATAATACATTTGTATTTTTCTTTATTCATTTTCAGTTCGACTTAATTTCAAGACGTATTTTAAATATTTCTTTTTCCGGGAGAATTTGCAGTTTATATTCATTGGGATATAAATGCGCCAGGCGCTCCCGAATGTTTCTTAATCCAATACCTTTTCCTTCCTGGTTAAGATATTTATCAGCAGTTTCTTTAGAAGTCCTGTTTTCAACTTTAAAAACCAGATGATTGGTGCTATGCTCTAAATCTATTTTTACATAATTTCCCTGTGCATTCTGAAAACCATGTTTAAAGGCATTTTCAACAAAAGGGAAAAGTATCAGGGGAGCGATTTTTAAATCTCCTGTATCTTCAGGAAAATTTGTGTTTACATTAAAATCCTCATCATGCCTTATCCTTTCGAGTTGAATATAGTTCTGAATAAATTGAATTTCCTTGTGCAATGCAACTTCTTCCTGGTTACATTCATAAAGCATATAATCCAGCAATGAAGAAAGCCTCAGTATAACCTGCTGCGAGTATTTAGTATTTTCTTTTACCAGCACATATAAATTATTGAGCATATTAAAAAGAAAGTGCGGATGTATTTGACCCTGAAGGAGCCTGAGATGCGCTTCTTTTAGTTTTACCTCTGTCTCCTGTTTTTGTCTTTCAAGATTATTTTTTTCAATATACCTTTTGTATGATTCCCTGATGAAGTGAATTACTGCTGCCATTGTGACAATCAGGTAATTACCGGAAACAAGAATAATGATATCCTCCCGCTGGGGAATGACAACATCAGGTAGATTAATAGAACTATATAACAGAATAAAGAAGATAGCCAGAAAAATGACCCATAATGTAAGTATTAAAAGAGCAAAAAGCGCATAGACAAAGAGAAATATTTTTCCCTGAAAAAGCAGGTTGGGGATAAGGTATTGATTTACTGCATAAGAGATAAAGTAGCTGCATACGATAAGCAGACCAACCAGGGCAAATCTTATCTGAAGATCATAGCTTCGGTTACTGAAGATAAAAAACATGAGCAGAGCTGCAGTGGTCCAATAAACTGCCCGCCATATCCAATTGTATTTCTCAGTGAAGATTGTATTTACATTTCTGGCTTCCATCTGTTTTCAAATATAAAAGGAATTCTTTGAATGACTCAATTATGTTTTTTATTTTATGCAAACAACCTTTTTACAACCCCGAATGTATAAGTTGCAGTTTAAAAATGAATATTTGTAATCCGGTATTGATTCTTGTATATTGGCATAATAAATTTCTTCGGTTCATAAAGGGATTGTAAACTTGTGAGTATTATGAACCAAAAAAATAATTATTATGGTAATTGATCATTTAATTGAAGGCGGCCCCACATTTATGTCACTCATCTATTTGATGTGGCTAGGTGTAATTTTTATGTCGATTCGTTTGTTTTTAAATTTAAAAAAGAGTCAGAAATCTCCTGACAAACTCTCCAGACAGAATGAAAGCATACTATTTCTTGGCAGTTTTGCTTTTCTTTTTGGAGTATTGGCCCAGGTGTTGGGTATGTTTGAAGCTTTTGGTGTGATTGCCGAAATTGGAGACATCTCCCCCGCATTATTAGCCGGAGGGTTTAAGGTTTCTTTACT
>Ga0102938_10004670_pt1 | contig 10026 bp, 6 predicted proteins | sample SalPonR2_B_D2_MG_FD_84516 | JGI IMG/M metagenome (GOLD analysis project Ga0102938, IMG submission 84516) | Salt pond soil microbial communities from South San Francisco under conditions of wetland restoration - Salt Pond MetaG R2_B_D2_MG | ecosystem: Environmental > Aquatic > Marine > Intertidal...
CGGCAAGCAGGTCGCCGTCCTCGCCCCCACCACCCTGCTGGCCACCCAGCACGGCAACACCTTCGCCGACCGGTTCGCCGGCTACCCGATCCGGGTGGAGGTGCTGTCGCGGTTCCTCACCGCTGCCCAGGCGAAGAAGGTGATCGAGGGCATCCGGAGCGGCGAGGTCGACTGCGTCATCGGCACCCACCGCCTGCTCGCCAACGACGTGCGTTTCAAGGACCTCGGCCTCCTGGTGGTCGACGAGGAGCAGCGCTTCGGCGTGCAGCACAAGGAGACGATGAAGAAGCTGAAGACCAACGTCGACGTGCTCACCCTCTCGGCCACGCCCATCCCGCGCACGCTGGAGATGTCGCTGGTCGGCATCCGCGACCTGTCGCTGCTGCAGACTCCGCCGGCCGAACGCCAACCGATCCTCACCTACGTGGGCGAGTACGACGAGCGCGTCGCCGTCGAGGCGATCCGTCGCGAGCTGCTGCGCGAAGGTCAGGTGTTCTGGGTGCACAACCGGGTGCAGTCGATCGACACGGCCGCCCGCCGCCTGCGCGAGCTGGTGCCCGAGGCACGCATCGCCATCGCCCACGGCCAGATGGACGAGGGCAGCCTCGAGACGGTGGTGCAGGACTTCTGGGACGGCGAGTACGACGTGCTCGTGTGCACCACCATCATCGAATCGGGCATCGACATGCCCACCGTGAACACCCTCGTGGTGGAGCGTTCCGACCTGCTCGGTCTCGGCCAGATGCACCAGTTGCGTGGCCGGGTCGGCCGCTCGGGGCAGCGGGCGTACGCCTACCTCTTCCATCCGCGCGACAAGGTGCTCACCGAGGAGGCCTACGAACGCCTCCGCACGATCGGCGAGTCGACCGAGCTCGGGTCGGGCTTCAAGATCGCCATGCGCGACCTCGAGATCCGCGGGGCCGGCAACCTGCTCGGCGAGTCGCAATCGGGCCACATCGCCGCCGTCGGCTACGACCTCTACTGCCAGATGGTGACCGAAGCGGTCAGCGAGATGAAGGGTGAGCCGGCACCCGACCAGCCAGCGGAGATCAAGCTCGACGTGCCGACCGACTCGTTCCTGCCTCCCGACTACGTGGCCAAGGAGGAGCTGCGCCTGGAGGCGTACCGGCGGTTGGCGTCGGTGACCAGCGCCGCCGAGGTCGACGACATCCGCACCGAATGGGAGGACCGCTACGGGCCGCTCCCCGAACCGGCCGCGGCGCTGCTGCAGGTGGGATACCTGCGTGCCGAGTGCCACCGCCTCGGCGTCACCGACCTGCAGATCACCACGTCGGACGCCCGGCTCACCCCGCTCGAGCTGAAGCTCAGCGAGACGATGCGCCTGCGTCGCCTGTCGAAGGGCGCCAAGTACAAAGAGGACCTCCACCAGCTGGTGGTGCCACTGCCCCGCAGCGCCGACCCGTCGGAGTACCTCGTCGGCTTCCTCCGCGACCTCGTCCCACCCGACGCCACCTGACCCCCGACCCCGACACCTGCCCCTGCCTCTACCCCCGGAATTTGCGCAGATCCGTACGTTCAGAGTTCGGATCCGGACATTTTTCGGGTGTTGGGGATGGGCGGGAGGCTCGCAGCGAGCGGGTGTCGAGGGCTGCCGCAGGTAGCGTGCGGATCCGTGAATCGCCGCTCGCTCACGATCGCCGCCCCGCTCGCACTCGCTGCCCTGGCGTCGGGCTGCAGCACGTTGTCCGACAACGACGTCGCCGCCCGGGTCGACGACACCGAGCTCAGCCAGGACGAGTTCGAACAGCGGCTGGCCGACGCCGGCATCACCACCGACCAGGCCGTGCCACTCGACCCGGCGCGTGCCGAACTCACCCTCTGGATCCAGAACCAGCTCGTCGACCCGGCGGAGGTCGCCGTCCAGTACGACGCCGGTCCCGCCGTCGGCGGCTCGATCTGCCTGTCGGCGATCGTGGTCGAGACCGAGGACGAGGCCGAGGTGGCAGCCGACCGACTCCGCGAGGGCGACGACTTCGCCGAGGTGTTCGCCGACGCCAACATCGATCCCACACTGGTCGCCGACACGGGTGCACTGCCCTGCATCACTTCCGCCGACCTCGACGCCGCCGCCGGCACCCCGCTGATCGACGCCGCCGCCACCTTGTCCGCCGACGCGCCGGTGGCCACCACGGTGCTGCTCGACAACGCCGACCAACCCGTCGCCTGGGCAGTGCTCGATTTCCGCACCTTCGACCAACTGGAGCCCGCCGACGTCGAATTCGTGACGGCGTCGGTCGATCTCGGCGACGCCGCACTCGACGCCGACATCCACGTCGATCCCCGTTTCGGCACGTTCGACGCCGAACTCGGCCAGGTCATCGCGCTCGGCTGACCGGTGCGAACGCAGGAGGCCCCACGATGACGCACGATCGGCCCACGATCACCGTCATCGGCCTCGGCCCCGGTGGGCTCGACCACGTCACCGACGAGACACGCCGGTCGATCGACGATCACCAGCACCGGTACCTGCGCACCGCCGTGCATCCCTCGGCGTCGATCGTCGGCGAGGCGCTCACGTTCGACGACGTCTACGACCGGGCGGACACGTTCGACGACGTCTACGAGCACATCACCTCCGCGCTCCTCGCGGCAGCCAACGAGCACGGGCGGATCCTCTATGCCGTACCCGGTTCGCCGCTCGTGCTCGAACGCACCGTGCGCCAGCTCCGCGAGCGCGCCGACGACGCCGGCATCCACGTGCGCATCCTGCCGGCGATGTCGTTCCTCGACGTCGCCTGGGCACGGCTCGGCGTCGACCCCGTGGAAGCGGGCGTCCGCCTCGTCGACGGCCACGACTTCGCCGTTGCCGCTGCCGGCGAACGCGGCCCGCTCCTCGTCGCGCACACCCACGCCGACTGGGTGCTCTCGGAGATCAAGCTCGCCGTCGACGGCGCCACCGGCGACGAGCCCGTCACCGTCCTGCAGGCCCTCGGCACGCCCGACGAGCAGATCACCCACACCACCTGGGCCGACCTCGACCGCACCGTCGACGCCGACCATCTCACCTCCCTCTGGATCCCGGAACTCGCCACGCCCGTCGGCGCCGAGTACGTGCGGTTCCACCAGCTCACCCGCACCCTGCGCGAGCAGTGCCCGTGGGACATCGACCAGACCCACGACTCGCTGGTGCCCTTCCTGCTCGAGGAGACCTACGAGGTCGTCGACGCCGTGCAGGCCCTCGACCCCGACGACCCGGCGACCGATCTCCACCTCATCGAGGAACTCGGCGACCTGCTCTACCAGATCGAGTTCCACGCCACGATCGCCGAGCAGGAGGGTCGCTTCACGATCGCCGACGTGGCCTCGGGCATCCACGACAAGCTCGTCCGCCGCCACCCCCACGTGTTCGGTGCCGACGCCACGGCGACCGGTCTCCGCCACGACCCCACCGCCGAGTTGAGCACCGACCAGGTACTCAGCAACTGGGACGACATCAAACGCGCCGAGAAGTCACGCACGTCGGTGTTCGACGGCATCCCCCGCTCGATGCCGTCGCTCGCCTACGCCGCCAAGGTCAGCCGAAAGGCGTCGAAGGTCGGCTTCGACTGGGCCGACGTGAACGGAGCGCTCCCCAAGATCACCGAGGAACACGGCGAACTGGTGGAGGCGATCGACAGCGGCGACCACGACCACACCACCGCCGAACTCGGCGATCTGCTGTTCGCCGTCGTCAACGTGGCCCGCCACCTCGACGTCGATCCCGAACTCGCCCTCCGGGCGGCGACCGACCGGTTCCGCGCCCGGTTCGAGATCGTCGAGCAGCTCGCCACCGAACGGTCGGTCGATCTCCGCGACGCCGACCTGCCCACACTCGACGAGCTGTGGGACCTCGCCAAGACCCGCACACGCTGAGCCCGAACACCGAGAAGCGACAGCGGGGTCAGACCCCGCTGTCGCTTCTCAGACCGGGGGTTCGGGTGGGGGCGGCGGCTGGGCGGTCATCGAAGCGATCGTCTGCTCCCATTCGTGCTTCCACCGGCGCCAACGGATGTCGATCACCTCGTCGAACACGGTGGTGGCCCGCCACGTCGCGAGCATCATCACCAGCGCCGGCAGGCCGAACACGACGCCGAGTTCGATCGTGCGCTCGAGATCGGTCACGCCACCTTCCTCCAACATCTCCCGCAACCCCAGGGCGTCGACGAGCAGCACTCCCACAGCGGCGACCAACGGCGTCCAGAACCACGCCTGCATCACCCGGGGCGCAGCTCCGATGCGCTGCCCGTGGCGGACGTGGTACCTGAACGGCGCCCACACAGCCAGGAAGCACCCCAGCACCGCGGCGATCATCGCCATCACCACCGGGGCGTCGGCCGATCCCCCACCGACGGCGACCGCCTCGGCGTCGAGACGGTCCTGCGCCCACGCCACGACCCGCACCGTGAGGACGGGAGCAGCGAAGGCGAGCAGCCACAGCACCGTCACCACCGACGCCCGCGAACGCGGGTTGTAGCGGGTGCCGGGCACGAGCCGGGCTGCGTCGAGCATCGCCAACGCGCTCCACACCACCAGGAGCGCCGTCGCCATCGCATACGGCACGAGCACGACCGGCGCCTCGAACACGCCTCCCGGACCCTCGGCGTACTCGGTCAGCAGCACCGTCACCAGTGCAATCAGCTGCGTGAGGAACAACAGGTACCGCACCCACCAGGTGGCGAAGAGCCTCGGCGGCGGGTCGGTGCGCAGCGGCACGAACCCGGCCGGCATCGCTGCCGGGTCGAACCTGGTCCACGGGGCGACGGTGTCGTCGTAAGCGGCCGGCGACGGGCTCGCGTCGACCCGTCCGTCGGCCGAGGGCGGCGCGAACGGATGTCCTCCGGCAGGCCCCGACACGGAGCGGCTCATCCGCTCACACGCTCCGACGGGGGACGATCGGCCGGCAGTCCCTCCACACGGGGTGCGGGCGACGATGCCTCCGACCGGGCCGGCACGGCCTTCTCCGCGGCGCGACGCTGACCGGCCAGGAAGTTGTGGTGCTCGGCCTCACGCGCCGCCGCTCCGCCGATCGTGCGCGTCGCCTCGGTGACCGCCAGCGTCGACAGCAGCTGCACCACCGCACCGATCGCGAGGTACCAGGCCAGGCGGCCGTAGTCGGCCCCGTCGGTGGTCTCGGTGACCGTCGCCAGGCCGGCGAGACCCTGGATGTGCACCAGCAGCACGACGGCGAACACGTAGGCGATGCGGATCGGGGTGCGGCGAGCACCCACCGCCGAGGCGGCCCGTTCGAGCAGGAGGAACGGCACGTAGAGCACCACCGCCTGGGCGGCGAGGCCGGCGACCACGGTGGCGGCGGGCTGGTCCTTCACCCACGAATCGGCGATCATCCAGAGCGCCACGCCCGTCACCGGCCACGCCAGCGCTGCCACCAGCGGATTCCGGCGGCGCCCGGTGGCGAGGCGGACGTTCAACACGGTCACGAACGTCCACAGCGACGCCAGGCCGATCACCCCGAAAGCGACGATGCGCTCCACGTCGTGGAGGGCACGCAATGCGTCCCACGCCCGTTCGCTCTGCGTGTCACCGATCAGCCCGTCGCGGCTCTCCTGCCAGAAGAGCACCATCACGACGGCACCCACCACACCGAGCAGTGCGAGCCCCGCGAGGGTGCTCACGACCGCGAGCCGGAGGAGGTCCGCACCGGGAACCTGGCGGACGTGCTGGCGCACGTCGACCTTCGACACGCCAGTCCGGCGCTGCGCCTGCGCGGCGTCGGGGAGCCGCCCGCGTCGACGACGGACGGCGAGCGTGATGGCCTCCTCGACGAGGGTGGCTGCCCGCCACATCAACAGGATCACCACGACGCAGGGGGCGATACCGACGACGGCGACGACCCACAGCGGCGCCAACTCGTCACCCGTGTCCTCCACCGCCCCACCGACGCGGAGCAACACGATCGACACCACGCCCATCACGGCGAGCACGACCGGCACCCACATCCACTTCGCCAGCTCCACCGAGTACCCGCCGAGTTGTCGGACCACGCCGGCGAGGTGGTTCACGGGCCCGTACGTCATCGGGATCACCAGCACGAGCGACAGCAGGGCGACCGCCAGCGGAAGCGACGACGACGAGCCGTCCGGCGACGTCTCGAGCCGCTCGGCGAGGACAGCGACGACACCGGTCGCCGCCGCCGCGAACGCGAACGGCAGTGCCCATGTGACGAGCGCCCGACGCGGGTCGGGCAATTCGCGGTTGGTCGCCGGCGCGAGGAGCCGCCGGGCGTTCTCGGTCACCGCCCACGTCCATGCCAACACCGCCACACCGGCGATCACACCGGCGAGAACCGCCCACCAGGTGAGCGCGTCGGACCACGTGTCCTCGGCCAGGGTCGTGTCCTCCACGACCCGGTAGGTCTGCAGTGCGACGAGCGCGAACCCCACGATCAGCGCCGCAGCACCGACGAGCCGGATCGGCAGCATCGGGAGCAGGTCGGGCACCGGCGTCACCCGGGGACGATGGCCGGGCGCGAAGTCAGGCGGCGGCACAGTGAGCTGCGACCGGCTCGGCTCGGCGCCACCGGATCCGTCCGACCTGGCCCGGCTCACGTCGGCCGCCGTCGGCGGAGCGAACGGTGCCGCCGCGCCCGAGCCGGATGCTGCGGTGGCATCCGGGCGTGGTGGATCCAACGGTTCCATGTCGTCACCATCGGCAGCCGGTACCAGCGACTTGAGCAGAAATGCACCGACGGGACGGCGTGACGAACGGCTTCACCTCCCGGATCGGGCACACTGGAAACGATGCGTCTCCAGCTCGCCAACCCCGCGGACCATCCCGGCCTCGCCGGCCTCCCCTGGACGGCGCGCCTCGACGACTGGGACGAGCCGCACATGCACGGCGTGCTCGGCCTGCACCGCCACGTGGTGCGGCTGATCGAGGTGGGCGACGTCAGCTACGTGATCAAGGAACTCCCGGATCCGCTGGTCGAGCGCGAGTACCGCCTGCTGCGCGAACTCGACGAGGACGGGCTACCCACCGCAGAAGCGGTCGCTGCCGTGACGGGCCGCACCGACGGCGACGGCGGCAAGGTCGACGGGCTCCTCGTCACCCGCCACCTCGACTACTCGCTGCCCTACCGCACCCTCCTCGCAGGCCGTGGCCTCACCATCCCGTACCTCGGCGAGCGGGTGCTCGACGCACTCGTCGGACTGCTCGTGCGGCTGCACCTCGCCGGCTTCTACTGGGGCGACTGTTCACTGTCGAACACGTTGTTCCGTCGCGACGCCGGCGCGTTGTCGGCCTACGTGATCGACGTGGAGACCGCCGAACGCCACCCGGCACTCACCGACGGCCAACGCCGGCTCGACCTGCAGATCGCCACGGAGAACGTGGCCGGCGGCCTGCTCGACCTCCAGATGGGCGGCCGGCTCGAGGCCGACATCGACCCGTGGGAGGTGTCGACCCAGATCGAGGAACGCTATGCGGGGCTGTGGCGAGAACTCACCGACGCCGCCGAGATCCCGCCCGACGAGACCTACCGCATCGAGCAACGCCTCGACCGCCTCCACGAGCTGGGCTACGACGTCGAGGAGATGGAGATCGTCGGCACCTCCGGCGGTGGGCTGCGCTACATCCCACGGGTGGTGGAGCACGGATTCCACGCCGATCGCCTCCGCGACCTCACCGGCCTCAGCACCACCGAGAACCAGGCCCGGAGGCTGCTCGGCGACATCCTGGCCTTCGGTGCCGAACTCCGCGACCAACGCCACCGCGAGTCGGCGGCGACCGGCGTGGAGCTGCGTCACCTTCCCGAGAACGTGGTCGCCGTCCGGTGGCTCGACCAACGGTTCGAACCGATCCTGGCGAAGGTGCCCGGCCACATGTTCGCCAAGCTCGAAGCCGCCGAGCTCTACCACCAGCTGCTCGAGCACCGATGGTTCCTGTCCGAATGCGACGGGCACGACGTGTCGCTCGAGGATGCGCTGGCTTCCTACGTCGACACGGTGCTCGAACACGCACCCGACGAGCAGCTCCACCTGGGTGACCCGACGCTCGAGATCCCCGCCGTCGAGCCGCCGGCCTGATCCGGGCGACGGCTGCGGGGCCGTCAGGCCAGGAACGGGACCAGCGCTGCGTACGCGACGATCAGGGCCACACCCTCGGACCGGCGCACGGTGTGGCCGCTCACCATCGCGACCAGTGCGACGCTCGCGACGGCGACGGCCATGATCGGCGCCACCAGCGTCAACTGCACGTTGTCGATCCCTGAGGAACCGATGAGCCCGATCACGCCACCCACGCCGAGCGCGTTGAACAGGTTCGAGCCCAGCAGGTTGCCGACGACGAGGTCGGTCTCACCTCGCCGGGCCGACTGCACGACGGTGACCAACTCGGGCAGCGACGTGCCGACGGCCACCAGCGTGGCGCCGACGAAGCCCTCGGCCAGACCGGCCCGGTCGGCCACGTCGACCGCACCCCACAGCAGCAGCTGGGCGCCCGCGACCGTACCGATCAACCCCAGGACGGTCCGCACCACTTCGATCCGCAACGAGTGCGCCGACGGGTCGGCGAGTTCCTCGGCCTCGGGCCCGAGCGGGTCCGCTTCGGCACCGCCGCGGGTGACGAGCCACAACGACACAGCCAACGCGACGAGCAGGAGCACGCCCTCCAGCAGGCTGATCCCACCACCCTGGACGGCGACGGCGAACGCCACCATCGCCACCACGGCGATCGGCGCCTCCCTCCGTACGGTGCTCGACGCCACGGCGATGGGCACGATCACCGCACCCACACCGAGCAGCAGCGACAGGTTGGCGATGTTCGAACCGACGATGTTGCCCACCGCGATCTCGGGGTCTCCCCCCGCGGCGGCGATGGCCGACACCAGCAGCTCGGGGCTGCTCGTGCCGAAACCGATGATCACCACGCCCACCAGCAACGGCGACAGGCGCCGGATCAACGCGACGCGAGCCGCCCCCAGCACGAACTGGTCGGCGGCGTAGGCGAGCAACACCACCCCGACGAGCAACGCAGAGATCGTGACGACCAACCGAACCGTCCTTCGAACGACTCATGACTGCCCCGCTCGATTCGGCGCACGCAGTGGGACGGCGAACGCTAGCGACCCGCCGGGCCGAACCCCGTTCAGCACGTGCAACACGTGCAACACGTGTGCGATGCAGGATGTGTCCGATGTCCCCGTTCCGGGCGACGGGGCCGCCCACTACGTTGTGGCCCCATGAGCGACATCGTCAGCATCGTCGGCCGCGAGATCCTCGATTCACGTGGGAACCCCACGGTGGAGGTGGAGGTGATGCTCGACTCGGGCGCCCTCGGCCGCGCCGCCGTGCCCTCCGGTGCCTCCACCGGCGAGCACGAGGCCGTCGAACTCCGCGACGGCGACGACCGCTACGGCGGCAAGGGGGTGCGCAAGGCCGTCGGATTCGTGAACGACGAGATCGCCGACGCCCTCGAGGGCTTCGACGCCATCGACCAGCGGTTCGTCGACCGGGTGATGCTCGACCTCGACGGCACCGACAACAAGGGCCGCATCGGCGCCAACGCCATCCTCGGCACCAGCCTGGCCGTCGCCAAGGCCGCCGCAGTCGAACTCGACGTTCCCCTCTACACGTACCTCGGCGGGCCGAACGCCCACGTGTTGCCGGTGCCGATGATGAACGTGATCAACGGCGGCGTGCACGCCGACAACTCCATCGACCTGCAGGAGTTCATGGTCATGCCCGTCGGAGCTCCCAGCTTCTCCGAGGCGCTGCGCTGGGGCACCGAGACCTATCACGTGCTCAAGGCCGTGATCAAAGAACGCGGCCTCTCCACCGCAGTGGGCGACGAAGGTGGGTTCGCCCCCGACCTCGACTCCAACGAGGAGGCGATCAGGGTGCTGGTGGAAGCCATCGAGAAAGCCGGCTTCATCCCCGGCGACGACATCGCCATCGCCCTCGACCCGGCCACCAGCGAGATCTTCCGCGACGGCGCCTACCACCTCGAGGGCGAGGGCAAGGTGCTGTCACCGGCGGAGATGACCGACTACTGGAAGCGGCTCGTCGACAC
>Ga0102938_10004673_pt1 | contig 10016 bp, 10 predicted proteins | sample SalPonR2_B_D2_MG_FD_84516 | JGI IMG/M metagenome (GOLD analysis project Ga0102938, IMG submission 84516) | Salt pond soil microbial communities from South San Francisco under conditions of wetland restoration - Salt Pond MetaG R2_B_D2_MG | ecosystem: Environmental > Aquatic > Marine >...
GTGCCCAAGGGTGTCCATGTGGAGATCCCGTTGCAGGCATATTTCCGGATCAACACCGAGAACATGGGGCAGTTCGAGCGGACTTTGATCATCGTCGACGAGGACGCCTACGTGCACTACGTCGAAGGATGCACCGCGCCCATCTACTCCTCCGATTCGTTGCACTCGGCGGTTGTGGAGATCATCGTCAAGAAGGGTGCGCGCTGCCGCTACACCACCATCCAGAACTGGTCCACGAACGTCTACAACCTGGTAACCAAGCGCGCCATCGCCCACGAAGGCGCAACCATGGAGTGGATCGACGGCAACCTCGGATCAAAGGTGACCATGAAGTACCCGGCTGTGTGGATGACCGGACCGCACGCCAAGGGTGAAACCCTCTCTGTGGCGTTCGCCGGCGAGAAGCAGCATCAAGACGCTGGTGCCAAGATGGTGCACGCAGCGCCGTACACATCTTCGACGATCATCTCTAAGTCCGTCGCCCGTGGAGGTGGGCGGACTTCCTACCGAGGGCTGGTCCAGGTGCAAGAGGGTGCCCACCACTCCAAGAGCACGGTCAAGTGCGATGCCCTGCTTGTCGATGACATCTCGCGGTCCGACACCTACCCCTACGTCGACGTCCGTGAAGACGACGTTGCGATGGGACACGAAGCCACCGTGTCGAAGGTGAGTGAAGACCAGCTGTTCTACCTGATGTCCCGTGGCATGGACGAGGACGAAGCGATGGCGATGATCGTGCGCGGTTTCGTTGAGCCCATCGCGCGCGAGTTGCCGATGGAATATGCGCTCGAACTCAACCGCCTGATCGAACTGCAGATGGAAGGAGCTGTGGGTTGAGCAACACCGCAGCACTCACCCGACCACCATCCGACCTCGCACCACGGATCCACTCGAACGATCCCGCTGCCCACGAGGTTCCTACGGGTAGAGAAGAGGAATGGCGATTCACGCCCATCGCCCGGGTCAGCGACTTCTTCGACGAGCAATCGTGGGGGAGTATCGGAGCCGACGCAGGGGTGTTCGTTTCGTTGCGTGACGTCGACGATGCCGAGGAGCCCAGCGCACTCGAGCGGGCCGCGGAATGGATGGCGACGGACCGACCATCGGCCATCGCTCGCCGTCGTGCGTCCCAAGTCGTCGCGATCACCATCCCGAAGGAGCACGAAGCGACGGACGTCATCGTTGTCGATCTGACCGCAGCGGGGGAGGCGAACTACGGGCGCATCGAGATAGACGCCGGAGCGTTCTCCAAAGCGACGGTGGTCCTTCGTCACGACATGACAGCGGACGTCAACGGCGTGATCGTCACCAATGTGGGCGATCAGGCCAATCTCACTGTGCTGAACATGTACGACGGCCCGCGGACTTCCCGACACATGTGGCAACGGGCGGCCACCGTAGGTCGCGATGCCACGTTCCTAGGTCTGACTATCGCGCTGGGTGGAAGTTTCATTCGGTTGTCACCGTCGGTGCGCTACGCCGGTCCGGGCGGTTCGGGGCAGATGCTCGGTGCCTTCCTAGCCACCGATGGGCAGTTTCAGGAGTTCCGACTACTCGTCGACCACAACCAGCCGCATTGCACCAGCAACGTCGTGTTCAAAGGCGCTCTTGCGGGTGTCGATACGCACACAGTGTGGATTGGCGACGTTCTGGTCCGACGAGAGGCAGTCGGTATCGAGACGTACGAGATGAACCGCAACTTGCTGCTCGATGACGGACCACGTGCCGATTCGGTCCCAAATCTTGAGTTGGAGACCGGAGACGTCGTTGGGGCCGGACACGCCAGCGCCACCGGTCGGTTCGACGACGAACAGCTCTTCTATCTGCAATCACGCGGCATCTCCGAAGCATTGGCTCGGCAGTTGGTAGTCCGCGGCTTCTTCGTCGAGGTCCTCGATAAAGTCGCCGACGACAACCTTCGAGCCGATGCGTTGCGCCGCATCGAAGAGCGAATCGGAATGGACGCTCTGGAGGTGAACGCGTGAGCAACGACTCACTCGTCGAGGTCGGAACCGTTGGTGACCTAGCGATGGAAACCGCTCGCAAGGTGGACGTCGCAGGACAAGCAGTTGCCTTAGTTCGGTGCGAAGAAGGAATCTTCGCGATCGGCAATCAATGCTCGCACGCTGATGTCGACCTCTCCGAGGGGGAGGTCGAAGGGTGTGCCCTCGAGTGTTGGCTGCACGGCTCGCAATTCGATCTGCGCACCGGCAAGCCGCTGTCACTACCGGCTCTGGGCCCGGTACCCACCTTCGAGGTCACGCTCGAAGGTGTGGGCGACGATGCCCGAATCCTGATCGACCCCACACCACACCTAGCCACCGACTGACGTTCAAACCGAACTGGAGCAACGATGAGCACCCTCGAAATCAAAGACCTGCACGCAAGCGTCGTAACCGATGCCGGTGAAACGCCCATCCTCAAGGGCGTCGACCTAACCGTGGAATCCGGCAAGATCCAGGCGGTCATGGGCCCCAATGGCAGCGGTAAGTCCACGCTGGCGTACGTCATCGCCGGGCACCCGAAGTACGTCGTCACCTCCGGATCGATCACCCTCGATGGCCAAGATGTCCTCGACATGAGTGTCGACGAGCGCGCCCGGGCCGGCTTGTTCCTAGCGATGCAATACCCCGTGGAGATTCCCGGGGTGTCGGTCTCGAACTTCCTGCGTACGTCGGCAACGGCAGTTCGCGGTGAGGCGCCGAAGTTGCGCACCTGGATCAAGGAGGTCAAGGATTCGATGGCCGACTTGCAGATGGATCCCGCGTTCGCCGAGCGGAACGTGAACGAAGGCTTTTCCGGAGGCGAGAAGAAGCGGCACGAGATCTTGCAGCTCTCGCTCCTCAAGCCCAAGATCGCGATCCTCGATGAGACCGACTCCGGTCTCGATGTCGACGCACTTCGCGTTGTCTCCGAGGGCGTCAACAAGGTGAAGGCAGACACCGACGCGGGCATTTTGTTGATCACGCACTACACGCGCATTTTGCGGTACATCCAGCCCGATGTCGTCAACGTCTTCTCCGGTGGGCGGATCGTCGAGACCGGGGGTCCGGAACTGGCCGAGGCCCTCGAGGCCGACGGCTATGAGCGCTTCACGGCGAAGGTCTGATCATGTCGGCCGCTTTGGACGTGCCGCGGATCCGCAAGGATTTCCCGATCCTGTCGCGGACGGTCCGCGGTGATCGGCCGCTGGTCTACCTCGATAGTGCGGCAACCAGCCAGAAGCCAACGGCCGTTCTCGATGCCGAACGTGCTTTCTACGAAACCAGCAACGCTGCCGTGCACCGCGGTGCGCACCAGCTCGCTGAAGAGGCCACAGATGCGTACGAAGATGCCCGCAGTGCGATCGCTCGTTTCGTGGGTGCGCGGTCCTCGGACATAGTCTTCACGAAGAACGCCACTGAGGGCCTCAACCTCGCGGCGTACGCGTTCAGCAACGGCACAGACAAGGTGCGGCAAGGCCATCCGGTTGACCCGCGTTTCGTCATCGGACCGGGCGATTCGGTGGTCATCACCGAAATGGAGCATCACGCCAACCTGATTCCTTGGCAAGAGTTATGCGCGAAGACAGGCGCGCAATTGAAGTGGATCGGTATCGAGGACGATGGGCGCTTGCGTTCGCAGGACTACGGGCTGATCGATGAAACGACGAAGGTCGTGTCCGTCGTCCATCAATCCAATATCCTCGGCACCCTCAATCCGGTCGGCGACATCATGGCGCGCGCTCGGGAGGTCGGAGCCATCGGAGTTGTCGATGCCTGTCAGTCGATTCCGCACATGAGCGTCGACATCTCCGACCTCGGTGCCGACCTCGTTGCCTGGAGCGGTCACAAGATGCTCGGGCCCACAGGGATCGGGTTGCTGTGGGGGCGTCCTGAGATTCTCGAGGCGATGCCGCCTTCCTCACCGGCGGCTCGATGATCGAGATGGTGCACATGGAGTCCAGTACCTTCGCCCCGCCACCGCAGAAGTTCGAGGCTGGCGTGCCGATGGTCGCCCAAGCTGTGGGTCTCGGTGCTGCCGTGCGGTACTTGGAAGATGTCGGGATGGAATCCATCGCCCAGCATGAGCACGAATTGACCGGGTATGCCTTGGATCGGCTTGGACAGTTGCCGGGTGTGCGGATTATCGGTCCGACCGAGAACGTGGATCGTGGAAGTGCCATTTCGTTCGTGGTCGATGGTCTGCATCCGCACGACGTGGGACAGGTTCTCGATGACCGCGGCGTTGCGGTCCGCGTCGGGCATCACTGTGCTTGGCCGACCTGCCGGCGTTTCGATGTCCCGGCTACCACTCGGCTGTCGACCTACCTTTACAACGACACCACAGACATCGATGCCGCCGTAGAAGGCATTCAGGCGGCGCAACAATTCTTCGGAGTGGCATGAGCAGCAACGTCGAATCCCTCTACCAAGAGATCATTCTCGACCACTACAAGCATCCGCGGGGTTCGGGCCCATTGCCCGGAGCGGCCGGCGAGAGTTACCAGGTCAACCCCACATGCGGCGATGAGGTGACCGTCGGGGTGAACGTGGATGACACCGGTCACATCCACGTGGGTTACGAAGGTCAGGGTTGCTCGATCTCCCAGGCCAGTGCCAGTGTCATGACCGAATTGGTCGAGGGCGCAACTCTCGCGGATATGGCAAGAGCCGAGCGGGCCTTCGTTGAGCTCATGCATTCCAAGGGCAGCGCGGAGCCCGATGAAGAGGTACTGGGGGACGGGGTTGCCTTCGTTGGCGTTGCCAAGTATCCAGCGCGTATCAAGTGCGCGCTCTTGCCGTGGATGGCTTTGCAGGATGCTCGACTCAAAGCAGGTATCGAGATAGATAAGTCGGAAGGGTAGGTGCGGCATGGAATCGACTGTCGCGAATGAGGACGATGTCATCGAGGCGATGAAGGATGTCGTCGATCCAGAGTTGGGCATCAATGTCGTGGATCTCGGGCTGGTGTACGGAGTCTCGGTGGAAGAGGGCAACATCGCCACGATCGACATGACTCTCACCTCGGCGGCCTGCCCGCTGACAGATGTCATCGAGGATCAAACGCGCGCCGCCTTGACCCCGGTGGTAGACGACTTCCGGATCAATTGGGTGTGGATGCCTCCGTGGGGCCCGGACAAGATCACCGACGATGGTCGGGAGATGCTGCGTAGCTTGGGCTTCAACGTCTGAACGATTTCTCGCCGGGCCCCGGTCCGTGCGTAGGATGCGCGGGCCATGATCTCCGCAACTGACATCGAACTGCGGGCCGGCTCAGAACTACTCCTCACCGTCGAATCGCTGCGAATCGGACAAGGCGATCGCATCGGATTGGTGGGGCGAAACGGCGCGGGCAAGACCACATTGATGCGGACGCTGTCGGGGGAGGGCACACCGGCCGGAGGCTCGGTGACCTCCCGTGGGTCGATCGGGTATCTGCCACAAGATCCCAGGGCGGCGGAAGCGAGCGAACTTGCCTTGGATCGAATCCTCGGGGCGCGCGGACTGGCGGAGGCAACTCGCCGATTGCACCGAGCAACCGAGGCCATGACCGAGGCGAGCGAGAACACGGCTGAGTGGGAGCGTGTGACGTCGCGCTACGCGCGCGCAGAAGCCGACTTCTTGAACCTAGGGGGGTATGCGGCTGAATCCGAAGCCGCCAGCATTGCCGCCGCGCTCGGGCTGCCGGATCGGGTTCTTTCCGCGCAGTTGGGCACGCTATCGGGCGGCCAGCGTCGACGGGTGGAGTTGGCGCGCATCCTGTTCGCCGGGGCGGACGTCCTGCTGCTCGATGAGCCCACGAACCACCTCGACGCGGACTCCGTGCGGTGGTTGCGTGAGTTCCTTCGCTCCTATCCGGGGGGTTTCGTCGTCATTAGCCACGATGTCGACTTGCTGGCGGACACGATCGGCAAGGTGTGGCACTTGGATGCGAATCGGCAAACGATCGACCAGTACTCCATGGGATGGAACGCCTACCTCGAGGCGCGTGAAGTCGATGAGCGTCGGCGTCGGCGGGAGCGCCGCAACGCTGAGCAGCAAGCCAGCGCACTGCGGGCGCAGGCCGACAAGATGCGTGCCAAAGCCACGAAGGCCAAGGCCGCGCAAAGCATGCTGAAGCGCGCTGATCGCCTGTTGGCTGGATCCGAGGGCGAGCGGGTGAGCGACAAGGTCGCCAAACTTCGATTCCCTGAACCACGTGCCTGCGGCAAGGTGCCGCTGACCGCCTCTGGCCTGTCGCGCTCGTACGGGAGCCTGGAGGTGTTCACGGACATCGATCTCGCTGTGGATCGCGGATCGAGGGTCATGATCTTGGGTCTGAACGGTGCCGGCAAGACCACGCTGTTGCGAATTCTCGCCGGTGTCGATGACCCGGACACGGGTGTAGTCGAGCGTGGTCACGGCGCAGTAGTCGGCTACTACGCACAAGAGCATGAGACCTTGGATCCCACCGCAACGGTGGGCGAGACGTTGGCCAGTGCGGCGCCGGATCTGGACGACACCAGGCGGCGTACCGTCTTGGGTTCATTCCTGTTCGAGGGGGACAGCGTCCATAAGCCAACGGGCGTACTCTCAGGCGGTGAGAAGACGAGATTGTCACTGGCCTGCCTCGTCGTCTCCGGTGCGAACGTGCTGTTGCTCGACGAGCCGACGAACAACCTGGATCCAGCCTCTCGAGAAGAGGTGCTTACGGCGCTGCGCTCCTACGAGGGGGCTGTCGTCCTCGTCAGCCACGACCCGGGTGCTGTGCGAGCGCTGGAACCCGAGCGGGTGGTGTTGCTCCCCGATGGGGACGAGGACCTGTGGAACGACGACTACCTCGATCTCGTCGAGTTGGCGTAGATCGAATCGAACGACGAGGGAAATGGGTGCGCCATGACTGATTCCGACTCACACATCATCACCGAGCATTCGGGCGACACACTCACGGTCACCTTGAATCGACCGGAGGTGCGCAACGCCCAGACCCCGGACATGTGGCGAACACTGGCCGCGTTTGCACGTTCGGTGCCGACGGACGTTCGGTTCGTGGTGCTCAAAGGAGCAGGTGTCGACTTCTCGGCTGGGCTCGACCGTGCGGTGCTCGCCGATTCCGGTCCGGAGGGGATGATCGCAAGGCTGCAAGCCGATGCTTCCGGGTTCATCGAGGCCGCCCAGGAGGGGTTTCGTGTGTGGTCGCAGCTTCCGCAAACGGTGATCGCTGCTGTTCAAGGAAACGTGATCGGGGCAGGCTTCCAACTGGCACTGGCAAGCGATGTCATCATCGCCGAACCCGGCGCACGGTTCGCCTTGCGGGAAACCTCCATCGGCTTGGTGCCCGATCTTGGAGGTACGGGTGCACTGATCGACGCTCTGGGCTACCGACGCACGTTCGCCTTGTGTGCAACAGGGGATTTCCTGTCGGCACGCGAGGCTGCCGATGCCGGCTTAGTTCACGCGGTAGAAGAAGACGTGGCCGCTGGCCTCGTGCGTCTATGTGAACAATTGCGCGGGATTGATGCGGGCGCGCTTGCCGACCTCAAGCAACTTCTTCGTCAGGTCGCATCCGATCAAGACTCCTGGCAAAGCGAGCGCGTTGTGCAGCTCGGTCGGCTGCAAGCGTTGTTTGGGCAGGCACATCAGTGAGTATGCAAACGGTCTGGCAGACCTACCAGTCGATGACACGGGATCGGTCAGTGCAAAATCGCAAGGTTGCGCGCTCGACAGTGCGGCGCATCTTCGGATATGCGCGTCCGTACCGGGTGATCGTCGCAATCTTCCTGCTCACGCTCGTAGTCACATCATTGCTCAGCGTCGCGCAACCACTGTTGTTCCGCCGCATCGTGGATGACGGAATCTCGGTCGGAAACGCCTCGCTCGTGACCTGGACTGCAGTGGCCATCGCTGGATTGGCGATTGCCGACGCTGCACTCGGACTCGTCAGTCGGTGGTTCTCGGCCCGCATCGGTGAAGGATTGATATACGACCTACGTACCCAGGTTTACGATCACGTGCAACGGCAATCCATCGGTTTCTTCACTCGCACGCAAACCGGAGCATTGATTTCCCGGCTCAATAGCGATGTCATCGGCGCACAGCAGGCCTTCACCTCCACCCTCGGTGGGGTCTTAGGGAATTTGATCTCGGTAACCATCGTCCTCATCACCATGTTCGCGCTGTCGTGGCAGATCACGTTGGTCTCACTGATATTGGTGCCCTTGTTCCTCCTTCCCGCTCGCTTCATGGGTCGCAGACTGCAGGCACTAACCCGAGAGCAAATGACCCTCAACGCCGAGATGTCTTCGCAGATGACCGAGCGATTCAACGTCTCCGGTGCCATGTTGGTCAAACTCTTCGGGCGTCCGGACGCTGAAGCCGGATTGTTTTCTGGGCGTGCGGCCCGAGTGCGAGATATCGGCATCCGTATTGCCATGGCCAATAGATGGTTCTTCACCGCCTTGACCCTGGTGGCTGCCCTGGCGACTGCCGTCACCTACGGCTTGGGTGGCAACCTGGTCATCGACGGCGCGATAACGCTGGGAACACTGCTTGCGCTCGTTGCGCTTCTGGCGCAGTTGTATGGACCGCTCACAGCTTTGAGCAACGTTCGAGTGGACGTGATGACAGCCTTGGTGTCCTTCGAGCGTGTCTTTGAGGTTCTGGACTTACCTCCTTTGGTGACTGAACCCGACCACCCACGCACGTTTCCCGCCGGCGGGCTTTCCATTGCCTTCGACCACGTCGACTTCTCGTATCCGACCGCCGACCAGGTTGGCTTGGCGTCCCTCGAAGGGGTTTCGCGGGAGGAGGTCACCGGTGCCGGTGAGCAGGTCTTGCACGACGTCACGTTCGATGCGGGTCCAGGAACGCTGACAGCACTCGTCGGACCCTCGGGTGCCGGAAAGAGCACCATCATTTCGCTGTTGTCCCGGATGTATGACCCAACGGGTGGGGCAGTTCGCATCGGGGGAGTGGACCTACGGGATGTCCTTACCGACGACGTCCGGGCCGAAGTGGGCGTGGTGACACAGGATGCGCACCTATTCCACGAGTCCATCGCGGAGAATCTTCGCTACGCCCGTCCGCAGGCCAGCGATTCCGACCTAGTGGAAGCCTGTCGGGCCGCTCAGATTTGGGACTTCGTGCAGACGCTGCCTGAGGGCTTGGACACCGTGGTGGGTGATCGCGGCTATCGACTCTCGGGTGGAGAAAAGCAGCGGATGGCGCTGGCTCGGCTGTTCTTGAAGGCACCGCGGGTCGTCGTGTTGGACGAAGCTACTGCTCATCTGGATAGCGAGAGTGAACGCAAGGTCCAACAGGCGCTGGATTCCGCGCTGCAGGGTCGAACGAGTGTCGTGATCGCGCACCGACTCTCAACCGTGCGCAAGGCCGACCAGATTTTGGTGGTCTCCGATGGTCGGGTCGTCCAACGCGGCACTCATGAGGACTTGTTGGCAAGCGGTGGGCTGTACGAGACGCTTTACCGCACCCAGTTCGCCGAGGACTGATTCCAAGCCCGCATAGATCGGTTCACACCCCCGAATCCTTGGCTTCGCGTCGTAGGAAGAAGAACCATCCCCCCATCGCTACAGCGGCGAAGAGCAACCACTGGATCGCGTAGGAGATGTTCTGTAGGTCATCGTTCTCCGGAAGCGGAACGGGGATCAGACCGTCGCTGGGTTCGGCCATCGCCACCTGCAGGTACCAATCGACACCCCTAGCTTCGGGAAGCTGGCCGGCAGTGATGTCGGTGACCTGATCCAGCGGCAATCCGCCTCTGTCCTGCGGTGCTATTGCCGCCCCAGCGGGCAGTGGCCGGGCTACGCCGGTCACGGTCACCAGTTCGCGTGGGTCTTCGAGAGGCAGGTTGGGGGAATCACCAGCGCGGATTCCTGAGGGTGTCCATCCCCGCAGGAGCCACACGGTTCCGTCGTTGGTGCGCAGTTGCTGCATGACCCAGAATCCATTTCGGCCTTCGAGCGGCCGCTGACGAACGAAACGCAGGGATTCGGGCACGTATTCCCCGGTGAGTCGAACCGGGGTGAACTCCGGCAA
>Ga0102938_10004678_pt1 | contig 10013 bp, 7 predicted proteins | sample SalPonR2_B_D2_MG_FD_84516 | JGI IMG/M metagenome (GOLD analysis project Ga0102938, IMG submission 84516) | Salt pond soil microbial communities from South San Francisco under conditions of wetland restoration - Salt Pond MetaG R2_B_D2_MG | ecosystem: Environmental > Aquatic > Marine > Intertidal...
CGAGATAAGCCACAACGCCCTGCCGGAATCGCATCCGCTGCAGGCGAAGCACTTCGGCCGAGGCTCGCACCCGTTCGCGATTGTGGACGATAATCGCCTCGCTCGCCGCCAGGCCGGCCGCGGCATCCGCCAGCTCGCGCAAGGCCGTCAGCACGGCCGACCGATAGGCCTCGGTGGCCTGGATCAGCTGGGCATCGGCAATCCCGACCGCGGCGCGGGTGCGGCCGAAATCAATCAGCGGGATCGACAGGGTCGGACCCCAGGAGAAAATGTCATCGGCATCGCTGAGGAGATCGTCCAGCGATGTACTGAAGCGACCGCCGAAGGCGCTGAGCCCGATGGTCGGAAACGGAAAGCGATTGGCGATGGCAGCACCGACTCGGGCCGTGGCCGCGCGGAGCCGCTGCTCGGCTGCGCGCAGATCGGGACGGTCCTCGAGCAGCTCCACCGGCAGATCGACGGCGAATGCCGGCAGAGTCGGCAAGCTGGAACCTGATCTGACCGGGATCAGGGCCTGCGGCGGGCGTCCGAGCAGCTGGGCCAGACCGTTTTCTGCGATGAGTCGGTTCCGCCGCAGGGCCGGAAGCTGAGCCCGTGAACTGGCCAGCAGGGCCAACGCCTGCTGTTCCTCGGCAGCCGAGACCACGCCGCTGGACTTCAGGCTCTGAACCAGGTCCAGGGAATCCTCCTGGCTGCGGATCGTCCGCTCGACGATCGCGATGCGCCGGTCCTGCTCGAGGATCTGGAAATAGCTGGCCGTCACGCTGGCCACCAACGCCACCATGACCGCCCGGGCACCCTCCTCGCTGGCCAGCAGCTCGGCGCGGGCGGCCTCGCTGCTGCGCCGGAGCTTGCCGAACAGATCGAGCTCCCAGCCGAAGACCAGGCCCAAGGAATAGGAGGTATCGTTGCTGCCTGCACCGGGCGAGGGTGAGCTGTTGAGTGCGCCAAATAAGCTCGGAAACGGTCCGGCACCGGCCAATCGAGCCCGCTCGCCCGCCTCGAGGACGCGCGCCAGGGTCTGGCGAAGTTCGAGGTTGTCTTCCAGCGCCGTGGCGATCAGGTCATCGAGCTGCGGGTCATCGAACAGTTCGAACCAGGCGATGTCGGCCAGCGCCGCGCCCTGCCCCGGTGCCAGCGCAACTCGCGGCTCGTCCGGCACATCGATCGCGGGACGCTGATAGTCCGGGCCCAGGGTGCAGGCGCTCAGACAAAGTACCAGAGCAACAGGCAGGGCATGCCGCAACGCAGAGATCATGTCTTCTCCTCCGGCGTGGCCCTGCCCCTGTCGCCGCCCAGGCTCTGGACCAGGACGAACAAGGCCGGAACAAACAGCACCGCGAGTAGTGTGGCGGCCAGCATGCCGCCGAACACGGCCGTACCGACGGCCTGTTTCGAGGCCGCGCCTGCGCCACTGGCGATGACCAACGGAATCACGCCCAGGATGAAGGCGAACGAGGTCATCACGATCGGGCGCAGGCGCAGGCGCGCGGCCTCCAGCGCGGCCTCGGCCAGATTCTTGCCCTGCTCGTGAAACAGCTTGGCGAATTCGACGATGAGGATGGCGTTCTTGGCTCCCAGCCCGACCAGGGTGACCAGGCCGATCTGTCCGTAGACATCGAAGTTGAGCTCACGGAACAGCACGGCAAGGAAGGCCCCGAGAATGCCGAAGGGCACGGCCAGCAGGACGGCCAGCGGAATCGACCAGCTCTCGTAGAGCGCGGCCAGCAGCAGGAAAACCACAACCGCTGAAAGCACCAGCACCAGGGTTGCGGTATTACCCGCCTCGCTTTCCTCCAGACTCTGCCCGGACCATTCGAAACCGTAGTCGCTCGACAGCACCTCGGCGGCGACCTCGGTCAGGGCCTGCATGGCCTGGCCCGAGGAATAGCTGGGCGCCGGCGAGCCGGACAGCTCGGCAGCCGGAAACAGGTTATAGCGCAGGGTGAAGCGTGGCCCGGTGCCGGGGGTGGCGGTGACCAGCGTGTTGATCGGCACCATCTCGCCGGAGGCCGAGCGGACGAACAGCTGGGAGAGCGCATCGATGGTCGAGCGATACGAACCTTCGGCCTGGAGAATTACCCGATAATTCTTGCCGAAACGGGTGAAGTCGTTGACCTGATAGCTGCCCAGCATGATCTGCAGGGTCCCGTAAACGTCGGACACGGCCACGCCGAGCTTCTGGGCCTTTTCACGGTCAACGGCGATGTCGTAGTTGGGCGTGGAGACGCCGAAGCTGGTGCTGATCCGGCCGATTTCCGGCCGCGCCTGGGCGGCCTGGGTGAACTGACGGGCAGTCTCGGCGAGTTCGGCCGGTGACTGGCCGGCCCGGGCCTGCAGCATCATCGAGAAGCCGGACACGGCACCGAAACCGGGCAGCGACGGCGGATTGAAGGCAAAGATATTGGCCTCCGGCTGGCGCAGACCCAGTCCTGTGGCACGACGGATCAGCCCCGCGGCCGAGGTCTCATCGGTCTGGCGCTCCTCCCAGGGATGCAGCTTGACGATCATCAGGGCGGCATTGGATGTGGCCGTGCCGGAAATCACATCGAAACCGCTGATCGACATCACCGACTCGACGCCGGGCAGGCCCAGCAGATCCTGGCCATAGCTGCCGACGACCGATTCGGTCCGGGCCAGGGTCGAGGCCTCGGGCAGCTGGACGGTGGCGAAGAAGGCGCCGACGTCTTCATCCGGCACGAAGCCGGTCGGGGTGATGCGCATCAGGGCGAGCACGCCAATCATCAGCACCAGCAGACCGATGAACACCCGCCGTGGTGCGCCGGTGCCGACCGCCGCGATGCGGACATAGCCATTGGTCAGGCGATCGAAGCCTCGGTCGAAGGCATCGAAGAATCGCCCGATCGGTCCGCGCCGGGCCTCGCGCGGCCGCAGCATCTTCGCGCACAGCGCCGGCGTCAGGGTCAGCGCGACAATCGTCGAAAATGCCACCGATACGGCGATGGTCAGCGCAAACTGCTTGTAGAGCTGACCGACCACGCCAGGCACCAGGGCCATGGGCACGAAGATCGCCGCCAGGATCAGGGAGGTCGCCACGATCGGCCCGGTCACCTCGTTCATGGCCTCCCGTGTGGCCTCGCGCGACGACAGCCCGCCGGCCATCTTGTGCTCAACGGCCTCGACAACGACGATGGCATCGTCGACCACGATGCCGATCGCCAGCACCAGCGCAAACAGCGACAGGGTGTTGATCGAAAAGCCCAGAAGCTGATAGCTGATAAAGGTCGCCAGCAGCGATACGGGAACGGCGATCATCGGGATGATCGTTGCCCGCCAGTTCTGCAGGAACAGCAGGACGACGAGAAGAACCAGCACCAGCGCCTCGAAGAAGGTGTGAACGACCTCCTCGATCGAGGCCTCGACAAAAGTGGAATTGTCGTAAACGATGCTGTAGTCAAGTCCGGGCGGAAAAGCCTCGGCCAGCGAGACCAGGGTCGCCTTGACCGCTTCGGCCGACTCCAGGGCGTTTGCGCCGGGGCTCAGCGAGATCCCGATCACGGCGGCATCGCGACCGTCGAGGCGCCCGCTGAAGCCGTAGGATCGAGCCCCCAGCTCCAGCCGGGCCACATCCCCCAGGCGCAGGAACGAACCGTCCGGTCGGGCGCGCAGGATGATGTCTTCGAACTCCTCTTCAGTGACCAGACGACCGCTGGCCCGAAGCGAGAAGGTAAACCCGGAATCCATGCCGCCAGGCGGCTCACCGACCCGGCCGGCGGCGGCCTGCTTGTTCTGGTCCTGGATGGCGCGGATGATATCGGCCGTAGTCAGGCCGAGCCCCGCCATGCGGTCCGGGCGAAGCCAGACCCGCATACCGTACTCGGACCCGAATACCTTGACATCCCCGACCCCGACCGTTCGCTTGAGCGGGTCGATCAGATAGCTGTAGGTGTAATTGCTGAGAAACTCGCGCCCGTAGCGCTCGTCCGGCGAGTGCAGCGCCAGATACAGCAGCGTATCGGGCGAGGACTTCTGGACCGTTACGCCGATCGCACCGACTTCGGCCGGCAGACGCGGGAGAATCTGCGAGACCCGGTTCTGGGTTTCGACGGCGGCAATGTCGGCGTCGCGCTCGAGCTCGAAGACCACCGAGACCAGGCTGCTGCCGTCGTTGCCTGAGATTGCCCGAATGTAGCGCATGTCGGACACGCCGTTGATCTGCGAGTCCAGGGGTGCCGTCACCGATTGCTCGACGGTTTCGGCATTGGCTCCGGGGTAGGCGGCCAGAACCCGAACGGTCGGAGGCGTGATCTCGGGATACTGCGAAATCGGCAGGCCGACGAGGCTCAGCACCCCGCCGAGCACCATCAGCAGGGACAGAACGATCGCGAAGATCGGTCGATCGATAAAGAAATGCGCCACGCCTAGTCTCCGGTGCTGTTGCCGGCGCCGGCAGGCATTGGCTGAACGCGGGCGCCGGGCCGGACTTTCTGCGCGCCATCGACAACGATGGTCTCGCCCGCCTCGAGGCCTGACTCGATGACCCAGTCCGCACCGATTCTGGGACCGAGGCGGATCGGGCGCTGTTCGAGCGTGGCGTCAGCTTGCAGGACGGCAACGAAGGACTGGTCGAGCACCTGGCTGACGGCCCGGGCCGGAATCAGCACGGTGTCGGGGTAGAGATCGGTCTGCAGACGGACGCGGACAAATTGACCGGGTAGCAGTTCGCCCTCGGGATTCTGGAACTCGATGCGCAGGCGGTAGGTATCGGTGGCCGGGTCCAGCGCGCGATCAGCAAAGTTGATCTGACCGGCCCGGGAATACGCTTCACCGTCGGACAGCAGCAGGGTGGCATTGCGCAGCAACTCCTCAGACAAGTCGGGCCGCTCACGCTCGCGGCGGGCATAAGCGCTCAGATCGGATGCCGAGGGATTGATGTAGACCCACAAGGGATTGTCGACTGCCAGTTCCACCAGCGCGGTGGATCCGGCGGTGACCAGCGTTCCCTCCGACACCAGGGCAGCACTCAAGCGGCCGCTCAGCGGTGCGACCACCTCGGAGTATTCGATCGCCAGCTCGGCCTGACGCAGCATGGCCGCCCGGGCATCGACAGCGGCGGCGGCGGCCTCGGCTGCTGCAATGGCATTGTCGTAGATCTGGCGCGCGATGGCCTCGTCGGCCAGCAGCGGCTCGTAGCGGGCGACGTCAGCGTCGGCTCGAGCCTGTTGCGCTCTGGCAGCGGCCAGATCCGCCTCCGCCGCGTCGCGCTGCTCGCGAGCTTCGCGTGCATCGATCGTGAACAGCTTGTCCCCTTCCTCGACCAGGGTGCCGTCGGCCGCGTGCTGGCGCAGGACGATACCGCCGATGCGCGGACGCACAGTGACCTGCCTGGAAGAGACCAGTTCCCCGACGAATTCCTTGAAGACGGGAATGTCGCGTGATGCCACCGTGTCGACACGCACGGGTACCGCTGGGACTTCCGATTGCGGCGCTTCGCCACAGGCCACTGTCAGCAGCAGCACAAGGAGGCAGGAGAGAAATCGGAATGGAAAAGTCATAAGCAAAGTCATGTCCCCACAGACGTTGTCGCCGCAGTATAGACCAAGCCGACAGGAGCGGTCATCCGGGCCAGCCCGACTCGGCCCGGCGTATCGCATGGGCTTGCAATCACGAACTCTCGCCCCGACAAGTTTTATTCTATCCATCGTCAACATCGAATGACCCCAATGACCGAGCATCGAGATCGCGCCATCCTGACCATTGCCCTGTTTGCCGCCTTTGCCGATAACGACAAACAGGAATCCGAACGCGAAGAGATTCGACGCATTGCCGAATCACTCGGCGACAGCGAACCGGACCTTCGCAGCCTCTACCAGGACGTCCTGCTCAAGCGCGCCACGCTGGAAGACGCAGTCGCCGGGCTGGAAGATGCCGGAGAGAAACATCTTGCCTACGAGATGGCGGTCGGGGTCTGCGATGCCGACGGTCGCATGTCTGATGCCGAGCGCGAATTCCTTGACCGGCTCAAGGCCCTGCTGGGCATGCAGGGCGAAGAGTCCGAGGCCATCGAGCAGGAAGCCGAGCAGATCGTCGAGCTGACCGAAGCCGCAGCACCACTGGCGCTCACCACAACGGCCGGTGGGGAGGCGATCACAGCGGCACAGGCCAGCGCCGTTCCAGTCGCAGGCGTTGATGAGGCCGAGCTGAACAAGCGGATTCTCAATTATTCGATTCTGAACGGCGCGCTCGAGCTGTTGCCCCAGTCCTGGGCGTCGATGGCCATCATTCCGCTGCAGATCAAGATGGTCTATCGGATCGGCAAGGATTACGGCTACGAGCTGGACCGCGGTCATATCAAGGATTTTCTCGCCACGCTCGGCGTCGGCATGACGTCCCAGTACATCGAACAGTTCGGCCGCAAGCTGATCGGCGGCCTGTTCCGGAAGGCTGCAGGTAAAAGCATGGGGCGCCTGGGTCGGAGCGCGACGGGCGTGGCCTTTTCCTTCGCCACGACCTATGCGCTGGGCCAGGTTGCCAGACGCTACTATGCCGGGGGCCGCACGATGTCGACCGAGTTGCTCAACAAGACCTTCGCCGAGACCCTGGGTTCGGCCAAGCAGATGCAGAGCGAGTTCGTGCCGCAGATCGAACAGCGCGCCAACAACCTCAGCATGAACGAGGTCATGAGCATGGTGCGCAACTGAGCGCAGCCCGCCAGCAGCGGTATCGATGAGCGCGACCCACTGTCCGCTCTGCCTGGCGCCGGACGTCCGCGATCTGGCCATGGTGGACAGCCAGCGCTATTACGCCTGCCAGACCTGCAGCGCCCGCTTTCTCGATCCGGCTCAGCATCCGTCGAGGGAGGTTGAGAAACAGGAATACGATCTGCATCGAAATGACCCGGACGATCCGGGTTATCGCCAATTCCTGAGCGCGCTGTTCAAGCCAATGATGGATCGGCTTCCGCCTGCATCGGCGGGACTGGATTATGGCTGTGGACCGGGGCCGGCGCTGGCGGCAATGTTTCGCGAGGCCGGCCATGGCATGGCGCTCTTCGACCCGATCTATCGACCTGACCGAAGCGTCCTGGAAAGGGACTATGACTTCGTGACCTGTACGGAGGTTGCCGAGCACTTTCATCGGCCGCATGCTGAATTCAACCGCATCGATGGCCTGCTTCGGTCCGGTGGCTACCTCGGTCTGATGACTCGATTTCAGACCGATGACGATCGTTTCGCGCACTGGCATTATCGGCGCGACCCCACCCACGTGATCTTCTACCGCGAAGACACCATTGCCTGGATTGCCGATCGTTGGGGGTGGTCGCTCAATCTGCTGACGCCAGGGGCTGCGATCCTGCGCAAGAACACCAAGAACACGAGGTGATCTAGAAGCTCGCCGCCTGCTGGGCGGTCCGATTGATCAGGAGCTTGCCGCTGGTATAGCAGGCGTTGAGGAAGGCCATGATGTTTTCGGGCGGCTGCTCGGAACGTTCGGCGAGGTCCTCGAGGGTGATCGGGCCGCGGATCAGGAGTTTGGCCAGACCGTGCAGACTCTCGTTGCGCATCGCCTCGGCAGGCACCTGAGTCAGCATGAACTGGACCTCACCGACCAGGTCGGGATGCATCCGACCGCGTGCCTGCGCCAGACCGGCAAACCACTTCAATTCGCTCAAGGGCCGCTGGCGGTGCCCATCGATGCGATCGACCAGGTCAGCGTTCGACACCGGAACACCAGCCGAGGTCGGCATGGGCTGGGCGAACATCGGCGGGGCCAGATCGGAGATCGATCCATCGTAGAACCAGGCGCCTGAACCGGGGTCGATCAGGATCAGCGGCCAGCCCGGATAGGTGATGACCACAGGCTTTTTCCAGCTCTGCCTGCGAAGGTGCTCGGCAAGAGTGAAATGGCCGACCTGCTCACCGATATCGATGGTTTGCCAGACCGAATCATTGACAGACGGCGTTGCCGGTGCTTCGGCCTGGCCGGACAGCGTATCGGTCGGCATTTCACCGGTCGCGGCGGCTGAGAGCAATTTCAGGAAAGCGCGCGAACGAAGCGGTTTGACGATCAGATAGGTCGCAGGGAAATCCTTGTTGCGCGACATCGCGATGGCGACCACACCCCGATGGGTGAGATCTTTCCAGGCATCTTCGCCGGGTTCGGCGTCGACATCGATCAGGGTGATGTCACCGCCGGGGCGGTCAGTAATCGACCAGGACTCGCTGCCGTCTCGTCCCCCGGCAAGATTCAGCAGAGAGCGCATGACCATCAGGTCCTTGGGGCCAACGTGCAGGGCGGAAAGCACCATCTGCTCAGGCATCGCAAGTTCTCCAATGCGACTCTACGGAGAAACAGATTAACTCCAGTGCGTGAAAAACCCAAGCATAAACTCAGCGAAGGAGTTCACACTCCGAACCGATTGCATTAACCCTATCGCAAATACGAGAAAACCCGATGGAATTGATCAGATCAGTGGTTCCGACCACAGACCGCCTCGATGATCTGTCTGACCGACCCCATCGCCGCGTGCAGCACCAGGTCGATCTCTTCCAGACTGATGACCGTCTCGGTCACGCCGGCCGCCGGGTTGGCGATCACACAGAGACTGGCGTAGTTCAATCCGATCTCCCTGGCCAGGATCGCTTCCGGCATCGACGTCATACCGACAAGAGTGGCACCATCCCTCTCCAGACGGCGGACCTCGGCTTCGGTCTCGAGCCTTGGTCCCTGCGTGACCGCGCAGCAACCGCTGTCGTGGATCGCCAGCTTCAGCCTGACCGCAGCCTGAAGCAGTTCGTCACGCAGCGTGGCGCTGAAAGGACGACCGAATTCGAGGTGCACGAGTGGTCGTTCGGCGTCATTGGCAAAGGTCGATTCACGGCCCCAGGTGTAGTCGATCAGCTGGTCGGGCACGACCAGATCACCGGCTGCGAGCTCGGGGGCAATCCCTCCGACCGCATTGATGGCGATGAGATCGGTCACGCCGGCCTGCTTCAGCGCGGCGATATTGGCCCGGTAATTGACCCGATGCGGCGCGATCGTGTGCGGGTTGCCGTGGCGAGCCAGGAACCACACGGGCGCGCCGCCGAGCTCGACCCGCGCCATGGGACTGGACGGTGCGCCCCAGGGCGTCTCGATGACCTGCCTGTGCTGGCCTTCAAGCAGGTTCACAGCACCCGTTCCGCCAATAATTCCCCACTGTTTCATGCTGAATCTCCAATCGCCCAGACGCCATCGAGTTGACGCCACAATCCTTTCCAGTCCATCCCGCAGCCGAAGACATAGCGATCCGGGACTTCAAAGGCGGCATCATCGACACGGTTGCGCGGCAGGCCGCGCTCGTGCTGTTTCAAAGCCATTGCCACGGTAACGACCTCATCAGCCCCGTCGTCGACAAGACGACGTGCCACTGCATCCATGGTGTGCCCCTCGTCGAAGATGTCATCGATCAGAACGATGGTCCCCTGGACACGTTCGGGCCATCGGCCCCATTGAATTTCGGCACCCGCCAGCGCTTCGCGGTAGCGCGAGGCCTGGACATGATCGAGACGGAAGGGGCGATCGAGACGGCGGGCCAGCTCCAGCGCCGGCCACATGCCACCGTTCATCAGCACCATCAGGGTCAGATCATTGCAGCCCTCCAGTCGTCGGGCGAGCCGCGCGGCCTGGGCATCGAGGGCGCGTGCGACCTCGCCCGGCGGGATCAGGCATTCGGCACCTGGCGGCCATTGCTCGCCCCAGCGCTGCTCGCGGCTCATGACCGCTCTCCTTCAACGGCGACATCGGACAGCCCGGAGTCGATCTTGAGCGTCCGTGTCGGGAAGGCAATCTGGGCGCCGTGCGATTCGATGACATCACCGATCCGGATCAGAACGTCCTCGCGAATCCGGTGATACTCGGTCCAGACCGTCGTATGGGTAAAGCAATAGACCATGATATCGAGCGACGAGGCGCCATAGACATTGAAGTGGACCATCGTGGTCTGGGAATCGTCCAGATCCGGGTGTGCGAGGATCATCGACCGAATATCGTCGATCACGGCTCTGATGACC
>Ga0102938_10004680_pt1 | contig 10011 bp, 8 predicted proteins | sample SalPonR2_B_D2_MG_FD_84516 | JGI IMG/M metagenome (GOLD analysis project Ga0102938, IMG submission 84516) | Salt pond soil microbial communities from South San Francisco under conditions of wetland restoration - Salt Pond MetaG R2_B_D2_MG | ecosystem: Environmental > Aquatic > Marine > Intertidal...
AGGATAAACAAATAGGGGAAAGATACAAGATGAAGGCTATATCAAGCTGGAACGGACCAACATTCAGTCTCATATTAACTCCCATGCCATGACGGGCACAACGAAGCCTGAAAAAACGTTGACCGTTTACCGTGGACCGTGAACCGCAAGATGACAAACGGTCCACATTCTTTACATGCAAATACTTTATACTTACCTTAGCAAAAATAACGGGAACAAGGGTTCTGTCCTGATCTTTGTCCTTTTGATGATCAGTATCCTGGTAGTCACGGTCATGGAAAGCATGCGTCTCATGCAGATTGACAGCATGAGCTCTCGAATCTTCACCACCAATATCCAGGGGAACTACCTGACCCAATCAGGCCTTGCCTATGCCCGATATCTACTGCAAAAAGACCTTCAGGACCTACCTGAAGATGCACAGATCTCAGACCATAAAGGTGAGGACTGGGCAAAATTCCCGCAACATTCTACTGATATGGCCCCGATCTTCAAAACAGGAGAGATAAATGGGACAATTGTTGATGAACAAAGTAAATTCCCGATTAATTATCTAATCAATAAAAATGACCAATTTGCATCAGAATATAAACAAATTTTTGACAGGCTGCTCTCATCTCCCCCTTTTTCTCTAAAACCTGAAAAAAGGACCAAGCTAATCATGGCTATCAAAGACTGGTTGGATTCTGATTCTATACCAAGTGGTGACCTTGGATTTGAAAACCCATTTTATCAAAGCCAAGAAACAGACTATTCTTGCAAAAACGACCAACTCCACTGTCTTGGTGAACTTAAGTTAATTCCTTTGATAACACATAAAATATACTTTGGGACAAAAGACAAACCAGGCCTCAGGGACCTGTGCACCATCTATTCAAATGGTAAAATAAATATCAACACAGCCAGCTATCCTCTTTTGGCGGCTATGGTCAAAAAATCAACAACTCAAGAAACAGCTGCAGAGTTCGCTCAAAGCATGCTCAGATACCGACAAAAAACTATGCACTTTGAATTCTTATCTGAAAGAGATTGGTACAGAAACAGGATGGCCGGGTATAATGATATTCAACTTCCCAGCAATCTAATTACCACCCATAGTCAATATTTTTCTATATTGGTCCAGGCCATGAACGGGCAATCTAAAACCTCGTTAATGACTGTTGTTAATCGCACTCAGGACAAAAAATATATCAACATAGAGACCAAACGAAAAGAATTCCATTAAGCAAAGTGGTAATATTCTTTTGGGATAATTATGGTTGAGACCCATCTTGCTCTTGATATTGGATCTAACACGATCAAAGCAGTTTTTACTAAAAAGAAGTTCAAATCTACGGTGATCTTGGATGAAACCATCCTTATCAAACCTGAGGACTATAATCCTCAGACTACAGTACAGCATATTGCAGAACTAATCAAAGAAAAGGATTGGTCAAGGGAAGTAGTTAATATAAGCCTTAGCAGTCAAAACGCCTTATGGCAAAAACTTACATTCCCTTTTTCCCATTCAGGCAAGATCTTAGAGGTTTTGCCTTTAGAATTAGAGAACACCATTCCAGTCCAACTCTCAATGTATTGCTGGGACTACTTCCTGCTTCCTTCTTGCTCCAAGAAACAGACAGAGGTCTGTGTCTGTCTGGTCAAAAAGGAATTGTTAAAGAATTGGATCAATGCCTTTGAGCAAATAGGTATAGTCCCGGAACAGATAGGCCTTGATCTTGGTCTTCTGTCCTGCTTGACTAGAAAGGCTTTTCCTGGGGATAATCTCATGGCTATAGACATGGGCTGGAAAGCCACAAATTTGGTCTGGCAAAAACAAAATACCTTGCTCATGCTTCGCTGTCTCCCACTTGGGATCAAAAATATCCTGCATGATTTTGATACACCCACACTGACTGAAGATGACCAAATCTTATCAAGACATTTAAAAGAATATATACCAGAACCATTCCAGGACTTGACAATACCCGACCGAACCAAAGAATTCATTCGACAAATCAAGCTAACAATAATGTCTGTCAGCAATGATTCCTTACCTGAGCATCTAATCCTTTTGGGGGGGCCTCCGGATCTTTACCCATTGGATCAACTTTTGCAGAAAGAACTCAATATACCGACTTCAATCCTTGCTGAACTTCCTTGGCTGAAAGAAAAATCGACACAAAACCGCACCTGCTCATTGGCCATTGCCTCGACTATGAGTTTCTACCCTTCTCGTGACAAAGAAGATTTGAACTTACGAACCGGAGAGTTGGCCTTACATAACAAACCTTCCCCATGGAAACAAAATATTAAATTCGGAATGATTGCCCTATGCAGTCTCTTGTTTGTTTGGATAGTATCTATAAGCTCAGAGATCTATATTGGGAACAAAAAAATAGAAAATTTGCAAGAAAGACTTGATCAGGAATTTTTCTCCCTATTCCCTATGGTCTCTCATAGCATCCACCCCTTGCAATATCCAAGTATCATTGAATCAAAAATATCTCGCCTCAAAACAGGTGATCAATTAGGTCTTGAATCCCGAGTAAGTGCTCTAAAGATCTTGTCGGTTATAAGTAAGGACCTATCATCAGACCTTAACTTACGGGTGGAATTTTTTTCCCTGGATCAAAATATAATCAGGCTAAATGGTCAGGCTCAAGACTTCAAGAGCATAGATACTATAAAAAAAAGACTTGAATCCAATAGACTGTTTCAAGAAACCCGAATTATTGGGGCCAATGTTGACAAAAGGACCAAAAAAGTAAATTTTAGCCTACGTATTACACTGAAAACCACTTAGGATAAACATTTGATAGGGACTAAGGCTAGTCGAAAAATTCTCATAACTATCGCAGTCATATTTTGTTGTTTAGCTATCTATCAATGGGGACTAGCCCCTTTATATAATTATAAGGATAGCTTGCAAAATAAAGTCGAACATTTGAAAAACAGGCTATTAGAATTCAAAGAATTAAAAAATCAATATATCAAAATAAGAGATCAATTATCCAGTCAAAAAAAAGATACCTTACAAAATACTCCTGACTTTACCCTATTCTCATTTATTGAAGAAAAAGCCTCTCAAGAAAAACTCAAAAAACATATAGAATTTATGCGTCCTGCTTCTAATAATTTGAATTCCGGACGTACCGAACATCAGGTCCAGATGCAACTCCGAAAGATTCACCTGACTAAACTCATTAACTTCCTTAAGCACATCGAACATTCACCTAAAGGTATCTATATAAAAAGAATGAATATTAGATCTCCTAAAGATAGGGCCGGAGAACTACAAGTAAATCTGCTTTTCGCAACCCAAGAAGGGAACGATCAATTATGAAGATCAAGAAAACCTTATGCGCTATGTCCTATGCTGTCTTCACTCTGGCTATCTTTTTGATCATGACCTTAGTCATGTTCCCCTTTGATTCTTTAGAACATCGCCTGGAATTCATGGCTCAGGAAAAGCACAAAATCGACCTTAATTTGACCGAACTCGATTTTGACTGGCCTTTGGGCATTAAATATGATTCTCTTAAGGTTTCATCGCCTTATTTTTGTTCTTCCCCTATTAAGTTCAAACAAGGTAAAATCGAATTAGATTTTCTAAATCTTATTTTGGGTAAATATGTTTCAAATTTTAAAACTAGATTGGATCAAGGGATGCTCAAAGGCTGTTTGAATCTAACCTCCCTTTTTCCTCCTCAAGAATACGAGCTTAAACTACAATGGGAGAATATCTTTTTTAGACCCTCTCCAACCCTTATGTCCCAATACAACCTCTCCTCTTTAAAGATCAAAACCAAAGGTCAACTTCATAGTCAAGGCAATTATGTCAAAAGCTTATTATCAAAAGGATCTGGTAATTTTACTTCAACTGATACAGACCTCACCCTCAGGCTTAATCTGCTGCCCTCTGACATTTCTCTAAAATCCATTAAAGGGACTTGTCACTGGGAACTTGATCAAGGTATCTTGAAATTGAAAAAATCATCTTTTCAAGCTAAAGGACTCCAAGGACATTTTAAAGGAAGGCTTTCCTCCCTTCAGACTAGATCAAAAATCAAAATGGATCTTAAAGGGACAATCGCCTTTTCCTCTTCATTGTCCAATCTATATTCCTTGATAAAGCAGACCGTGGGACATACACATTTTCAATGGTCAATCAGAGGCAAGGCCAGTCAACCTTCATTCTCATTTTCTCCAATCTGAAGAATATTGTTATTTGTACCGGATTAAGACCTTTAAAAACAACAAATTTTGACTGGATTTTCTAGATAGATACAAAATTCTTATGAAATACCTTGACTATAGAACCAATTTAAATAAATACATTCAATTGTCTACTACCTTCTGTATCTTGATCTTAGGTTTATTTTCTTACGGATGTGCCAACAAATCATATGAAGCCAAGCCCGAAACAATATCCAATAAAAAACTTATTAAAGAGAGTTATAAGCTATATAACTCAGGTAAACCGGAACAGGCCTTGTTTGCTTTAAATGAAGCCATACAGAAAAACCCTCAAGCAGCCATGTTATACTATAACAGAGCCTTGTGTTTCCAAAAAAAAGGGCTTTTGGACAAAGCCCTTAATGATTACAATCAAGCCCATTCCTTGCAGCCAGACTCAATACCTATCCTGATAAACAGGGCCAAAATATATTCTTCTCTCAGTGAGGAAGACAGGGCTATAGATGACCTCAAAAAGGCTTTAAAAATAGATCCCCAAAATGCACTTGTGCACTATAATCTAGGTATGATTTATTCCGATCTGAATCGATTTGAGGCCTCCATAACATATTACAATAAGGCAATAAAAAATAAGCCTGGTATGGACCAAGCCTATAACAATAGAGGGATTGCTTATCTTAAGACCAAAAAAACAGAGAAGGCCATAAAAGAATTCTCAAAAGCTATCTCCATCAATAGCCAACAGGCCAAATATTACTTCAATTGTGCTTCAGCTCTAATCCATAAAGCAAGTTATGAAAAGGCTATCTCCAATTATACAAAAGCTGTTAGCCTTGATCCTGATTACGCTCCAGCCTTCTTCAATAGAGGAATTTTGCGTATCCACCTAGGTAAAAAGTCTTTAGGCTGTTCCGACCTATCTATTGCCTGTGATTTAGGCCTGGGCTGTGACCGTCTTAGACAAATGAGAGACCTGAATTACTGTCAGGAGAAACAGACTCAATAAACATGCACTCAAAAAGTAAGACTTTCTTTTCATCTTTATTCTCGTCGAAAGTTAGATTGAGATATAGGATTGTTCGGAATCTCTGCCTTATATTAATTTGTTCATTTATACTCCAAAACGGGATTCAAACCTGGATCAGATATCTTCTGGAACCTCCTTTGTATCTGGCCAACCCTTATATAGAGAAAAAAGTTGAGGACAGCCCAAAAAATCAAGTTGCTCTGAAGAAGGTCAATACGCAAACTATCCTCACTGAAAATATTTTCGGAGGTAATAAACAAGCACCTCAAAAGGATTCCAAAGACAGTCTAGTAGACCTAGACAGGATCCCCTTGGCCAAAAATCTCAAAGAGCTAGTCCTTATCGGGACAATTGTTTCTTCAGATCAAAAGAACTTGGCAATTATTTCCAATAAAAAGGAAAGGAAGCCTCCGCATATTGTCTGTCAAGGAGAACGGATCAAAAATATATTGTTAAAAAAGATACTGCGTAACAATGTTGTCGTTAGCATTGGAGACAAGGAAAAAGTCTTATCTATCGACTATAAGGCACGAAATTTATTAGATCAAAAACCCAATCTTCAACAAGAGAGACAGCTTGACTCTGAGGTTGAACAACAAACTTTCTCTGTAAAAAGAAAGTACGTTTTACAGTCATTGTCGAATATCAAGAATCTCTTTCAACAAGTCAGAATATTGCCTTATATGAAACAAGGTAAACCTCAAGGTTTTCAAATCGATCAAATCAAAAAGAAAAGTTTTTTTGACAAAATCCATTTACAAAACGGGGATGTACTGATTAAGGCTGAAAATCAACCTTTGGACAGTGTCCAGCAGATTTGGGACCTAACCAAGCGTATCCAAAACAAAGATCAAGTTAGTCTTCAAGTTTTGCGCAACAACAAGAAAATAACCCATAAATACAATTTGAAGTAATCATGACATCTTTTTCTTCTAAATTTAAGAAAACCACTCTCTGCCTATGCCTATGGGTCTTGTTCTTGGTCCTTGGATTTTCAGGGGCTGATATTCATTCAATCATGGCTGAATCGACATCATCGCAAAAGACTATTAACATGGATTTTGACCAAGTCGAACTAAAGGTATTCATAAAATTCATGAGCAATCTCACTGGAAAAAACTTTGTAGTCGACGATAAGGTTCAAGGTAAAGTAACCGTACTTTCCCCGACACCTCTTAGTATTGAAGAAGCCTACAAAGTCTTTCAATCTGTCCTTGAAGTCAATGGTTACACCACTATCCCAGCCGGCAAGGTAATCAAAGTTGTCCGGACAATAGAATCCAGACATAAAAATATCCCCACGTCAAGCACATCCAAATCTGAGTCTAAGAGAGATGATCAAGTAATTACTCAAATCATCCCTTTAGAGAATGCCTCTGCCCAAGATTTGCGAAAAACTTTGACCCCGATGGTTTCCAAACAAGGTCTTTTAGTCTCCTATAAGCCAAGCAATACACTGATATTGGTTGACTATGCCTCAAATGTAAACAGAATCTTATCGATGATACATGAAATAGATGTTTTGAACTTCCCTGGCAAGATATCTGTCTTCAATCTCCAAAACGCATCAGCCCAGAAAACTGTTGATAAATTAACCAAGCTCATAACTCAAAAGAATTCTGGGCCAAAAGAGATTCCAATCGGCAAAGTCCGCTTTGTGCCAGATCAAAGAACCAACTCTATACTCTTTATCGCCAATGCCAAAGAGAGTCAGAGGATACGCCGTCTATTAAAACAACTCGACCGACCTTCACCAAAAAAGCTCTCTGACATTCAAGTCGTCCATCTAGAAAACGCTAAGGCCGAAGCATTAGCTAAAGTTTTGAGTTCACTTCGAGGGGAAAAAACCAAAAAAGAAAGGCAAAGCGTGATCTCAAAAGATGTCTCTATCGTAGCTGACAAGCCTTCCAACAGCTTGGTTATAATTGCCGAACCACAAGAGTATAAAAAACTTGAACCGATAATCAAAAAACTTGACTCACCTCGTAAGCAGGTTTACGTCGAAGCGGCTATTCTAGAGGTAAGTTCCGAAACTACTCTTAACTTGGGCCTCCAATGGCAGGGAGGCGGAGAAGTGGGTTCAGAGGGGATATTTTATGGGGCCTCTCAAGGCCTTGCGGGGACAAATGTAGATGATATCACCAAGCGGCTCCAGACTTCAGGCTTATCCTTCGGCATTCTATCATTTCCCTTTACTTACCAAGGTAACACTTATTATAGTTTGGGCTCTTTTCTAAAGGCCTCGCAACAGGATAATAAGGTCCATATTGTCTCCAATCCTCAGCTTATAACTATGGAGAATGAAGAGGCCAAGGTAGTAGTTGCTGAGAACAGACCTTTCTTGACCAGCCAACAAACCACTGAGACAGAAAATGATTACAGTAACTATGAATATAAGGATGTTGGAGTGACCTTAAAAGTCACCCCTCTAATTAATAATAAAGGCTGGATAAAATTAAGTATCTACCAGGAGCTAAGCCGAGTTGATCCTACTCAAATCACTGGGGATTTAACAGCGACCACCCCTGTAACCCGAAAAAGGACAGCTGAGACAACAGTCAGGGTCAAAGATGGGAATACAGTAGTTATTGCCGGACTTATTGAAGATAAGAAAAGCAACTCCGAAACCAAGATACCTATCCTGGGGGATATACCATATGTTGGTCCGTTATTCACAACTCAAGACAATAAGAATAAAAAAACCAACCTAATGGTCTTTATTACTCCCAGGGTGATCAAAGATACTGACGATTCTAAAAAAATTACCTATGAGAAGTCCCGTCTTCTTAACAAGTTACAGTTTGGACTAGATGGATATCTTGATGTCATTCCAGAAGGATTCATAACCTATGGCCCACTTTTACACCTAAACCCTAATGCCCTAGAGGGCACAACCAAGTATGAAAGAAGACGTTGACCGTTCACCGTGGACCATAAATCGAAAAATGAAGAAATTAAAAAATGATTTCTTTATGCTTATTTTTTCGGTCAACTGTCAACGGTTCACGGTCCACATTCTTTCATGTTAGCCCCTTAAGCCGTATGACTTATTACTTAGATTTCTTAATCAAAAACAATATTGCAAGCTATGAGGAAATCCAAGGATATTTGAAAAAAGAGGGCAGGAATGATCCTGAGTCCCTTATCAAGTATCTTGTCCGACAGACAAAGATTTCTGAAGAGGAAATCCTAAAGCTATGTGCTTCAGAATTGGGATATCCGTTCCTCCAATACATCCCTGATGATTCCATCCAACCGGATCTGGTAGATTTTATCCCTATTCATTTCTTTAAGAAAAATTCTTTGCTCCCCTTTATCGATACCAACGGCCAATTGAAAGTAGCTACCAGTGATCCTTTTCAAATAGACTCATTAGATCAACTCCTGCATCTATTATCAAGGGACTCATTTGATATTGTCCTCAGTCCTGGTTCGGAAATAATCTCGGCCATCAATAGGACCTTTGACCAGGTCAAAGATAAAGAAGAAAACATCATCCAAGATATCAGTAATGGGGATGAAGGAGCAGCCTTTGTATCTGATTTTGCTGAAGGAGTTAGTGATGATCTCCTGGATGAAACCAGTGATGCCCCTATCATAAAGCTAGTAAACTATATTCTTTCCCAAGCAATAAAATACCAAGCTAGTGATATTCATATTGAGCCCTATCAACATCTAATCAAAATCCGGTATAGAATGGACGGGGTTTTATATGATATCCATACCTTGCCCAAAAAAATTCATGCCTCGGTGGTCTCTAGGGTCAAGGTTTTGTCTCAACTAAATATTGCTGAAAAAAGGATCCCTCAAGACGGACGTATCCAGGTTCGTATAGGCAATAGATCAATTGACTTACGGGTCTCCACCCTGCCAACAGCCTTTGGAGAGCGAATCGTCCTGAGGCTCCTGGAAAAAGACCAGAAGGTCCTAAACCTTATTGAGCTTGGACTAAATGAGCATAATCTTTACGACCTCCAAAATATTATCCATATCTCCCACGGCATTATACTGGTAACCGGTCCTACTGGCAGCGGCAAGACAACGACTCTTTATGCCGCTCTGAATGAGATCAACACACCGGATAAGAATATTTTGACTATTGAAGACCCTATTGAATACCAACTTGATGGGATAGGCCAAATGCAAGTTAATAGTAAGATTGGTCTAACCTTTGCTGGTGGTTTACGTTCAATGGTCAGACAAGATCCAGACGTTATCCTAGTTGGAGAGATACGAGATCTGGAAACAGCTGAAATCGCTATCCAAGCTTCCTTAACCGGACACCTGGTCTTTTCTACCTTACATACAAACGATGCCGCTGGAGCTATAACCCGACTCATTGACATGGGCATAGAACCTTTTCTCGTTTCTTCATCTGTCCGGGCCATTATCGCCCAAAGGCTTGTTCGAACTCTTTGCCCCTATTGTCGGGAAACCTTTGAACCAGACCCTGAACAATACAAAGAACTCGGGATTGAACATGCCCGGGGATCCATCCACAGAGCAAACGGTTGTGAATCTTGTATGAATACCGGCTACAAAGGACGAACAGGTATTTTTGAGTTTCTCAATGTCAGCGAGGATCTCCAATCACTCATACTTAGGACTTCAGAATCTAATAAAATCAGGCAAGCAGCAGTTGAGGCGGGTATGAAGACACTTAGACAAGTTGGGATGGAAAAAGTCCTGCACGGCAGGACAAGTCTTGATGAAGTTATCCGCGTGACCCAAGCCTAAAAACAAACATCTTATGCCAGTTTATAAATACAATGCCCTTAATACAAAAGGTAAGGAACAAAAAGGAA
>Ga0102938_10004681_pt1 | contig 10011 bp, 6 predicted proteins | sample SalPonR2_B_D2_MG_FD_84516 | JGI IMG/M metagenome (GOLD analysis project Ga0102938, IMG submission 84516) | Salt pond soil microbial communities from South San Francisco under conditions of wetland restoration - Salt Pond MetaG R2_B_D2_MG | ecosystem: Environmental > Aquatic > Marine > Intertidal...
ACTCGTGATGATCCGGTATTATTAAATTCCTGATGCGTAGTGAGAACATCACCACCGTCCCATTCACCTGCAACCATTCCTGTTCCATCTAAATTGAGGCCAGCGCTACCACCGGACCAAACTTCATTGGTAGAGACACTTTCGGCGGCATCTGCATTATTGGTAATATAATAGAGCGGCTTTCCGTTTTCTGAGACACCTTGCAGTTCCATAAAACCTTGTCCGGTTTCTTTTTGAATTATCCACCCCTTTTCTTTGGCAAGCTTAAGGGCTTTTTGCCGGTTGGCTGTATTTTTGACTTCCAGTTGCTCACTTATTTTTAGAAGTGTATTTACCTGAGTAGCTTTTAAAATTTGTTCTTTTTCTTTTTCGGTCTGGGCATAAGAAGATAGAGATAGCATGATCAGACCTGTAATTACAAGCGTTAAAAAATTCTTCATAAAATTAGTTTTTAGTTTTAATTTGGAGCGGGACCAATCTTGTTTGCACAATTATAATTTTTGGTTGGTTTATTTTCAATAGGTTAAATAAAATGATTTTCGGTTAATTAGTAATGAAACTTCTTTACTATTTGACTAACAATTTGTATTAGATATCGTTCGGTTAAGATTCAAATATTGAAGCTATTGATATTAATATTGCGATATCTTTTTATTGATTGATAAGTAATCCTACGCAAAATGAAAGAAAAAGTTAGGCTAATACATATAACCTGAAAGGATGCGGGTGATGTAGTGTAAAGCATTTTTATTAGAGGCATCTACCTCAAAATGAGCTTTTTCGTAAAACGCTTTTCTCTGCTCAAACAGTTCTTCGATAAATCTGCTAAGCTCCTCCTGGCTTTTGTTTTTTATAAGTGGGCGCTCCCTGGCCGATTTTTCCAGTCTTTTGATAATGCTTTCCCTGGGCAGCTGGAGGTAGAAAGTAAGCCCGTGCTTGATCATTTGCTCCATATTATCGAAGTGAACGGGTGTGCCTCCTCCTGTGGCAATTACGGTTTGTTGCACTGTAAAGGTGTTGTGGAGTGCTTGCTGTTCTTTTTTCCTGAAATAGGTCTCGCCGTATTTTTCGAAAATGTCCTGTACAGAATCACCTTCGGTTTCTGAAATGCACTGATCAAGATCCATAAAGCGCATTTTGAGATGCCGGGCCAGTTGAAAGCCCAGCGTGGTTTTTCCAGCACTCATGAATCCGACCAGGTATACGCGCATATTATTCTATATTTATTGACATCTGCTGGATGCCATCATCTTCATTATCATCAGAATTGTCGATGTCATCGTTTTCATCTGCGTTTTCCAGGGGATCATCGGGTTTTACGGGTTCTGTTTCTGTTACTTTCTTAACTTCGTAACTTGTGAGCCTTTTACCCCGGGCTTTGGCACCTTTAATTGCTATAAATTCACTGGCATCAATCAATTCATTGTCACGCCTGACATGTTTTCCGCCAAATTCTATTTCGAATTGTGGATACTGCCAGGAGCTGATGGTGATGAGTCTGGAGTTTTTATGTTCTCCAATTATTGGCATGAGTTTTCCACCGGTATCTTCAGCTTTAAATCTTTTTATGTAATAATATTTTTGCTCACCATCGTAATGCACACAGGTGTAAACCACATCATCGTTCATTTTTTCTATGCGTAAAATATCTTCCTCGTAGTGGTTCGTAAGGTCATAATTTGTTGTGGCATAAAGTCCGCTTTTGTAAAACACAACAATTTTATCATCGCCTTTAAACTCGCCTAAATAGTCGCCATTACCATCGGTATTGAGACGCAATATGGTTTTATCGAACCAAATTTTACGACCGCCAAGCGTGGAGGTACCTTTTTCCTTCATTACAATTTTGTGCACATCGTGGCGGGTAAGTATATTACCCTGACTTTGCCTTCCTTTGATAGCAATTTCGCAGAAATCTGTTTCAAAAATCAGTTTCTTAATCCTGGGCTTTGGTTTCAGATATACCTTGATAACTTCTGCCTCACCATTGGGGTTTTCTGTGAAATAGAGCACCCTTGAATAAGGTGTACCTTTGGTAAGGTTGTATTCACGATCGCGTGTAACGCTTTTTACAGCAAAACGTTTAATCAAGGCCCGGCCACTTTTGCCATCGCGGTAAACGGTATTGTAAATTGTTCTGGAATCGTTCTTTTTCCATACAGCCACGTGGATGATGTCTTTACCAATAAATGCCTTGTTGGCTACCTTGGTAACGATATAACGGCCATCTCGTAAGAAAACTATAATGTCGTCGATATCGGAACAATCGCACACATATTCCTCTTTCTTCAAAGCTGTACCCACAAAGCCTTCGCTGCGGTTTACATAGAGTTTCTCATTGGCAACGACTACTTTTGCGGCATCGATATTTTCAAAGCTGCGTATTTCTGATTTGCGTTCGCGGCCCTTACCATATTTCTTTTTAATGGTTTTATAAAAGTTGATGGTATACTCGACAATTTTGCTGAGGTTATCCCTTGTTTTCTCTATTTCTGCTTCAAGGCCTTTGATGTGCTCATCGGCTTTCTTGGTATCGTATTTTGAAATACGTTTGATTTTAATTTCTGTAAGCTTCGTAATATCTTCTTCGGTAATTTTTCTTTTAAGGAGTTTTTTGTAGGGTTCAAGTCCTTTATCAATGGTTTTGATTATGGCTTCCCATGTTTCACAATCCTCTATAAGCAGATAGAGCCTGTTTTCGATAAATATTTTTTCGAGTGATGACATGTGCCATGCTTCCTCGAGCTCATTGAGCTTTATTTGTAATTCCTGTTTTAAAAGGTCGACACTGTGGTCGGCAGAAACTTTAAGCAGTTCTTCAACGCCCAGGAACTTGGGACGGTCTTTATCAATTACAGTGCAATTGGGCGAAATAGATATTTCACAATCGGTGAAGGCATAAAGTGCATCAATGGTTTTGTCGGGCGAAGTATTAGCAGCCAGGTGCACAAGTATTTCAACATGCTCGGCTGTATTGTCGTCTATTTTTTTGACTTTTATTTTACCTTTCTCATTGGCGCGCAGTATACTGTCAATAACTGACTCTGTGGTTCGTCCGTAGGGGATGTCAGTTATGCGTAATGTTCGGTTATCTTCCTCTTTGGTTATTTTGGAACGGATGCGCACTGCTCCACCCCTTAAACCTTTGTTGTACCGTGAAACATCAATGAGGCCACCTGTGGGGAAATCCGGATAAAGCGTAAAGCTTTTGCCTTTAAGGTAGTCAGTTGAGGCATCGATGAGTTCATTGAAGTTATGTGGTAGTATTTTTGCTGCCAGGCCAACTGCAATGCCTTCTACACCCTGCGCAAGCAACAATGGGAACTTTACGGGAAGGGTTATAGGTTCCTCGTTTCGGCCATCGTATGAAAGTTTCCATTCAGTAATTTTGGGATTGAATACCACGTCCAGTGCAAATTTGCTAAGCCGGGCTTCTATGTACCTTGGGGCTGCAGCACTGTCTCCGGTGAGTTGGTTTCCCCAGTTACCCTGGGTATCAACCAGCAGGTCTTTTTGCCCCATACCCACTAATGCTTCGCCAATAGATGCATCACCGTGGGGGTGAAACTGCATGGTATTACCGATAATGTTGGCTACTTTATTGTAGCGGCCGTCTTCCATACGGCGCATGCTGTGCAATATGCGTCTTTGTACGGGTTTAAGACCATCGTGTAAGTGAGGTACTGCACGTTCGAGTATTACGTACGATGCATAGTCGAGAAACCAGGTCTCGTACATGCCTGTAAGCTTGGTCGATACCATGCCGTCCTGCGGTATATCTTTGTTTTCTCCTTCTCCGTTTGATGGTATTTTGTCATCCATAATGCTCACGCTCTTTTAAAATTGAAATACCCCTTTTTTATAGAGTTCAAAGGCAATTTCTGCTTCATGCATTGCGTCATCTGCTGCTCTGTGACTTTCTATAAATGCTGTATTCCCGGTTAAAAAATGGTATGCTTCCTCTACATTCGGATATTTTGGCCCTTTCCGGTTGCCTTTAGGTGGCAGGTTAAGCACTGGTGTGGCCGTTTCCATAATGCAAGGCAGTTCGGCTATGCGCAAACCCCTTGACTTGAGGAAGCCAAAATCAAATGCTTTATTGAAAGCGGTTATTCCGGTAAAAAAGGAATCGAAAATGTTTTGAATTTCTGCTTTCATATCATCAAAATCAGGGGCTTCCAGCACCTGGTCGTAGGTAAGGTCACTGTTTTGAAAAATCCAACCCATCGGGTAACGGGAATGCATTTCATTAAAACCATTCTCCTTCACTACACTGTCAAATAATACTTTTTTGTTTCCATTGGTGATATCGAGTTCAACAATACCAACTTCAACAATTTTACCACCCTGATTTAAAAAGCCGGTTGTTTCTATATCAACGATTCCTATGGTGTTCATTTTTTCTGTTTAGTTATCTAAATGGGTTCTTCCAGCACCTCTTCAATTTTCAAATTGTTGATGATAAAGTCTTGTCGCTCTGGTGTGTTTTTACCCATATAAAATTCAAGTAACTTATTTATTTGGTCGCCCTTTTTCAGGGTTACTGGCTCCAGCCTGATTTTTTTACCAATAAACTCTTTAAATTCCCCAGGTGAAATTTCTCCTAATCCTTTAAATCTGGTTATTTCAGGTTTTCCCCTGAGTTTTTCTATTGCATTTTCTTTTTCTTCTTCCGAATAGCAATAAATCGTCTCTTTCTTATTTCTTACCCTGAAAAGTGGTGTTTGTAATAAAAACAGGTGTCCGTTTTTAATTAAATCAGGGAAAAATTGCAGAAAGAAAGTAATAAGTAATAACCTGATGTGCATACCATCCACATCGGCATCTGTGGCAATAATTACTTTATTGTATCTAATGTTTTCTAATCCTTCTTCAATATTTAATGCAGCCTGCAGCAGATTAAACTCTTCGTTTTCATAAACGACCTTTTTGGTGAGCCCAAATGTGTTTTTGGGTTTACCTTTGAGGCTAAATACTGCCTGTGTGTTTACATCCCTTGATTTTGTAATAGACCCGCTTGCAGAATCACCCTCCGTAATAAAGATGGATGTTTCAAGTTTTTTTTCATGTTTAGAATTATAATGCACCCTGCAATCCCGCAATTTACGGTTATGCAGGCTGGCTTTTTTGGAACGCTCACGTGCCAGTTTTTTTATACCTGACATGGCCTTGCGCTCTTTTTCCGACTCAACAATTCGTTTGAGGAGCAGCTCCGCTGTTTCCGGGTTCTTATGCAAATAGTTGTCGAGATTTGTTTTTATGAAATCGAGTACAGCTTGCCTGATGGTCCGGCCGTCGGGTTCCATATCTTTTGAACCAAGTTTGGTTTTTGTTTGCGATTCAAACACCGGATCCTGCACTTTTACGCTGAAAGCAGCAATAATGGAGGCACGGATATCCTGAGGCTCAAAATCTTTTCCGTAAAAGTCTCTGATTGTTTTTACCAGTGCTTCTTTGAATGCTGTAAGGTGCGTACCTCCCATTGTGGTATGCTGCCCGTTCACGTAACTGTGGTATTCTTCTCCGTATTGCCTTCCATGTGTCATGGCCAGCTCAATATCCTGTTCTTTAAAGTGAATTATAGGATATTGTCCCTGCGAGTTCAGGTTGTCTTCCAGTAAGTCGACCAACCCGTTTTTTGAGACCATTTTATCGCCATTGTAATTAATTATAAGGCCGGCATTTAGGTAAATGTAGTTTTTAAGCAGTTTTTCTATGAAATCTTCATTGAACTTGTACTCACCAAATAAGTCTTCGTCAGCATAAAAGGTTATTTCTACTCCGTTAACCTCGTCTGTAGTTTCAATCTCGCTGTCTTTAACTACTTTTCCCCTGGAGTATTCTACGGTTTTCTTCTGTCCTTCGCGGAATGAGGTTATAATGAATTGCGATGATAATGCATTCACAGCTTTAATACCAACACCATTCAAACCCACAGCTTTTTTAAATGCCTGATCGTCGTATTTGGCGCCAGTATTCATTTTAGATGATACGTCTAATACTTTACCAAGTGGTATACCTCTTCCATGGTCACGTATTCTGACTTTTCGCTCTATAATGTCTATAATAATAGATTTTCCAAACCCCATCATATATTCATCAATGGAGTTGTCAAGCACCTCTTTAATCAGGATGTAGATACCATCATCTGCAGTGGTCCCATCTCCTAATTTTCCAATGTACATCCCCGGTCGGGTTCGAATGTGATCTTTCCAGTCCAGGGTCTTAATATGTTCTTCTGAATAATTCGCAACCATACTATATCGAATTTGCGCAAATATAAATATTTTGGCATGCCCTGCTGCAGCAAGTTATCAACATTACAAGCAAAATATGGGCTAAAAGCCTGTTTTTTAAAAGTTCTTAAAAGGTTGATAATTTTATTTTCAATTTGTATCAACCCTTGTAGGGAGTATTAAAGTGAAGGTCGTTCCGCTACCTGGTGAGGATTGTAAGTGTAATTTACCCTGAATGATTTTAGTAAACGCTTTTACAATGCTTAATCCAATACCTGTGCCTTCGGAGACTTTTGTGCTGTCTGGTAAATCTTTCACAAAAGGTTCAAATATTTTTTCCTGCATATGGTAATCAATACCCGGGCCATTATCACTTATTTCTATTTCGAAATGATCCTTTATATACCTGGAGGTGATTATAACTGTTGAATTAGGGGCGTACTTTAGCGCATTATCGATTAAATGTCTGATTATTCTTTCAAGTTTGTATCTGTCTGTATAAATATACCGATGATCTTCTCCAGCCTCAAACAGCGTTTCAATAGGACTTGAGGCATTGCCTGTATTGAGATGTTTTTTCACAATTTCTTTTATAAGGTTTTCTAAGTTTACATTATCGGGAACCGGTTTTAGATTGCTGGATTGTACTCTGGAAATATCGATGGTATCGGTTACTTTTTCCAGAAGTACATCGCATCCTTCTTTTATGTGTTTTGTATAACGGGCTTTTTTATCACTATCCTTGCCCGGCCTGATTAGCATCTGTGAAAAACCCAGGATTGAATTCATCGGTGTTCTGATTTCGTGTGATATGTTGTTTAAAAAAGCTCGTATTAACAGGCTACTCTCTTCGGCTTTCTCTTTGGCTAACACCAATTGTGATTCTGCTTGCTTGCGCGGTGTAATATCATGAATAATGAAGTAGAGTACTTTTTGATTTTTATAGTTTATTTGACTGCTGTATACAAGAGCATTGCGCAGTGTGCCACTTTTTAACTGATGAGTCTGCTCAAAACTCGATTGCTTACTTTGTAGTAAATTCTGTGATAGTTCATTAAAAAGTTGATTTTCATTTGTAAGTTCGTCGAAGTGTAATTTCAGAAACTCATTTATTGAATAACCATAGAATTTTTGCGCGGCCTTGTTGGCCTCAAGTATATTTCCGGCCAAATCTACAATCAACATAACCGAGATATTCTCATGAAACATTGCTCTGTAGCGACTCTCGCGTTCTATGAGTTGTTGCTTTATTTCGTTTTCTTCAGTAATATCTTTAAAAGTACAGAAGGTTTTTATATTTTGGTTATCGTCATTCTGCCCAATAAAACCTTCAAAAGCCGCAAGTATATAGTTACCATTTTTTTTCTTAATCCTCAACCTTACATCTGATACTGACCCTCTATTTTTAAAGATTTCAAAGTTTGAATCAAAGTGTGCTTTAAAATCATCGTGAAGCAGATCTTTGAAATTGGCTCCTGTTACTTCCTCTTTTGTATAACCCAGCACTTTACACCATGTTGGGTTTACGTCTATAATACGACCCTCCTTATCAAGTGATTGATAAGCGAGGGGGGCATTAGAATATAAGGCCTTATATCTTTTTTTCCCGGATTCAAGCTGTTCGTTTATTGACCGAATTTTTTTTCCGTATTTTCTAATATAAAAAAACAGTATTATAGCTGTAACAAAAACGAAAAACCATCCTTTAAATGTCTGGAGCTCGTTAATAAATTGAGCATCTTGCGTGATTAGTAAAAGTGCTCTGTCTGAAAGTAAAATCCATAAAGCACCCAGTATAAGGTAAAATAAAGCTGTTTTGTACTCTATGTGTAGTCGTTTTGTCATTCAACCCTGTATGAAATCTTAAAGTTAAGCTAAATATTTCGGTATTCCCATTTTTCACAAATGCTTAACGAATTCTTAAGAACTAAACTTAAGGGTTTCCCCCTATAAGTGTTAAGTCTTATTGTTTAGGGGTTTATGTGTTGTACTTTTACATTTGAAATTTTAATGTATGCGTGGAAAATATTTTTTGTTGCTGTTTTTTGCTTCTGCTATTGGGCTTCAGGGATTGGGCAATAGAGGTGGTGTTGAATCTTTTAGTGTGAGCCAAACATGCTGCATGGCGGGTGATACTGTTTGGTTGGCCTATGATGCTGATTTGTGCGAAAAAACAGAATCAGTAAAATGGTTTTCATCAATAAACGGTACAATTGGACACGGGTATTCACTTGCAGTTAATGATTTATCAGCTGGCACCCATAAGATATGGGTAGAGCTCGATGACTCCGCTTGTTATGAATATAGTGATAGCATTTTAATAAAACCTTACCGCCCCTCAGATTCAATAAAAAAACTTGTGCAATGGATGACAGGCTATTTTAGCTCGCAGGCGCAAGCTGACACCTCTACAGATAAGTATCATGTTGATGTACGCCTGCGTATGCGAAGAATCTGGCCCGATAGCAGCAGGAGTTATTGGATTTATGTGGAGCAGGCCTATGCTGAGGATACTGCGCAACCCTATCGCCAAAGAGTTTACGAAGTTTATGAGGCTAATGGCCAAATAAGAGATAATGTTTATAAAATCGCAGGCGATAGCCTTTTTGTCTATGCCTGGCGGCATCCTGAGGAATTTGATAAACTGAGTAAAAATGACCTGGAATTAAAGCCATGTTGTGGGATGTATTTTGATTGGCACCCTGAAAATCATTTGTTTATTGCAAGTACCAGTGGCAGAGAGTGTAAGGCGGGTATACCAGGTGTAAGTTACATCACATCTGAATCTAAAATTTTACCAAACCAATTTACCAGTTGGGATTTGGGCTACAATAAAAAAGGCGAGATTGTAATGGGGCCGCATAGCCCATATATATTTGAAAAAAGATACAATTACTGTATAGAATAAAATTGCCTTGGATAAAGGCGAGGTTCTTTTAAGAAGGGAGTCGAATGCTTTATCTTCATTGTTGTTCATAGCGGAAAAATAAGAAGATAGCTTTTCATAGTTGCTTTCAACATTATCTAACGGGTAGATTAATGGCTCCCTTCTTTTTTATATTCCTGGGGTCAAGGGCTTAAAAATATCAGGACATCAGGCTTTATTATTTTATATTACCCTGCCCGTAATTTTTACCTACCTTCGTCCTAAAATTATAATGGACAAACCTCACGTACTATACCGCGACGAATATCTTGTTGCAATCGATAAACCGGTTGATCTGCCTGTTCACCGCAATAGTCATATGCCAAATGATGCCCCTTATCTGACCAAATGGGCCGGGCAAAATTTCGATTGTTCTGTTTATAATGTACACCGATTAGATGCTAAAACATCTGGCGTAGTAGTGCTGGCTTTTTCTCCTGAAATAGCCGGAAAGCTTACGCAGCAATTTGAACGCAGGATGGTAAAAAAGACCTATGTTGCATTGGTAAGGGCGGCTCCGGCAAAGGAAGGGGTGTTTGAGAAACCGGTGATGAATAAAAAAAAGGGGAAGCTGGTTTCTGCTGCAACAAGCTTCCGCACCCTTAAAACAATACAAACAGATATTAGTTACAAGGACTTTACCAATATACCTTTGAGTGTGGTAGAGCTTAAACCTCAAACCGGAAGGTGGCATCAATTACGACAGCATTTGGCATTGGAAAGGAATGACATTATAGGCGATAATCAGCATGGTGATCGTACGTTAAATCACATTGTTGAAGAGCGAACCGGTTGTAAACGTCTATATTTGCATGCAACATCTCTGGAGGTCACGCATCCGGAAACCGG
>Ga0102938_10004682_pt1 | contig 10010 bp, 6 predicted proteins | sample SalPonR2_B_D2_MG_FD_84516 | JGI IMG/M metagenome (GOLD analysis project Ga0102938, IMG submission 84516) | Salt pond soil microbial communities from South San Francisco under conditions of wetland restoration - Salt Pond MetaG R2_B_D2_MG | ecosystem: Environmental > Aquatic > Marine > Intertidal...
ACAATTATTAACGAAATATACGAGCAATATAATGGCGATTTCAATGCGTACGCCGATGACCTGTTCGAAAAATCAATATTTGCAAGTAAAGCAAGAGTAGAAAAGCTTTTGGAGAATTTTACGTTTGAAGATTATAAAAAAATTGAGGCCGATCCTGCTTACCAGCTTCACGAGCAGGTAGCAAACTTTTATCGTGAAAACATACAACCCGAATACGCAAAAATATCAGACTCTTTAGATATCCTGGACCGGGAATATGTCGACGGACTGCGCAAGATGCAAGCAGATAAAGTCTTTTACCCGGATGCCAACTCCACATTCCGCATTGCCTTTGGAAAAATTGATGGTTATGAACCACGCGATGCAGTGGAGTACGAATACCAAACTACACTAAAAGGAATAATCGAAAAAGATAATCCGGAAGTATATGATTACCGGGTACCGGCAAAACTAAAAGAGCTATATCACCAAAAAGATTTCGGCAATTACACAAACAGCGATGGTGAAGTTCCGGTATGTTTTATAGGAACGAACCACACCACCGGTGGAAATTCCGGCAGCCCTGTGCTCGATGCCAATGGCAGGCTCATAGGTGTAAATTTCGACCGTGCCTGGGAAGGTGTAATGAGCGACATCACTTACAAACCGGAGATTTGCCGCAACATTATGCTCGATATACGCTACGTGCTGTTTATTGTGGATAAATATGCTGAAGCAGATAACCTGATTAAAGAAATGACAATTAAGGAATAGTGCATTAAAAAATGATAAACCGTCTGTATAAACAGGCGGTTTTTTTTTACCATAGCCCCAAAAACTTACGCTTTTGTTTCACTATTGCAAATGGCGTACTTGAAAAGCCATTGGTATTTAAAACCTCTATAAGCTCCTCATCACTGCGGGCGCTGCATTCTAATACCAAATCCTGCTTTTCGAAATCTTTGTATAGGCGATTCAATAAAACCTGGAAAACTTTCTTCCTATCAGCAGTGCTGTCAGCCAGGCTAAAAAGCATATAAACCCTGTTTCGAAAACGTATGGCATAAGTAAGCCCAATAAGATTATTGGTTGATGAATAAACCCCATAAGCATTGCCAAAACCGAAACGAGAACTGAACGATAACAGGCGTCGTAAGGCTAAAATTTCCCTTTGTTTTATTTTGCGCCCGTACATTCTTAATACAAAGTTTATAATCACTGCAAGCTGAACTCCGCGAGAGACCGTCATATCCTCACCTTTATCTGTCAGCGATGACGATTTTGCCATGTGCTGCTGCACTTCAGCGGGATATATCAAATCTTTACTATGCACATAAGCATTTGAATATTGATAACAATGCAAACCCCTGGGATTTAAAGCATTCAAGGGTATCTCCCAACGTTTAAATTTGGAAGGAATTTTTTGCAGGAACTGGTTTAAAATATCCTCACTTACTGGTTTGGTGCTAAATACACCCAACTGGGATATCAGTGAAAGCACGGATAAACGCCATTTACCCTTACGTTTAATCATGGGTAATGGCATTACAGCCTCATATTGATCTGAGATAAGTGCATCCCATTTTTCGCAGGTACTGTCTAAAAACCATGAATAGGCGTATAATGTACCGTTTGCAGATTTATTAATACAGGAATCCCACTTACGAAAATCAATTTTTTCGTTATCCACATACGATATATTAAATGGTTTACTCACTTAAATGGCTTCAAACAGATTAATCCTTTGGTACAGCATAATCTACCATACGTTCATAAATCGTATCCCAGCCTTTCCAGGGACTGATATCACTAAAAGACTCGTTATGCCAGACGGTCATGAGTGTTCCGCCTACATCTTTAACTTTATCTATAATTTCCTCGCACTTTGCATAGGCCTCATGTGGATTATGTTTTGAATAGAAGTTCAACGTTGCATCCATTAAATGGAATGGATAAATGCGTAAATTTGTGGTTTTATTGGCTTTAAGATTAAAAAATTTAAATGAACCGGCATATCCCGCTCTGAAACCTGGTCGCGAAGGATACCCCATGGAAAAATCCTTTGTAATACCCTGCTCAACGAGTTTTTCGTATGAATCGGGCATTTTAAACTTAATGTAATGAAATCTGTTACATCTCACCTCTTTTTCGGTAATTTCATCCAGGGCTTCAATCTCTTCGGCCAGGTGCCTTGAATTTTGCGATGATGCAAACGAAGCATGAATACCTACGATTGCCTTTTCTGAATAATTATGAACCAATTGTCTGAAAAGCTTATTTTTATGCGATACGGCACGATCATAACCACCATAATTACCTAAAAGGAAAAATATGTATGGTTTAAGGCCATATTTAGCATGTATGCGATCTATCTCATCATAATTATCATATGGATCGGGCTCCATACCCATTAAAACTTTCAGCCGATGGCCATAATTATGAAATCGCTGTTGCACCATATTCATGGCCAAACCACCTGCAGTACGCAAAAAACCTTTATGCAAATAAGCCCAGGCATTATCAACATCTATTGTGGGTTGAAAGCTGTAACTTGCTTTTTTCAACGGTAAATCAGGAAAACGATCTTTTAGTGCATCTCCAAGTCTGTTTAACCAAATATTAACTACAGGTTCATAAAGAAACTCGTTCTTCCAGGCAAGGCTATTTCGTGGGTCATATCGACCATAACGATCTTTTTTGGCATACAAATACTCTTCGTACCTTGAAATCATAAAAAATGTGGCCGCAAAAACATCAAAAGGAAAATCGCCTTTATTCACGTTATAAAAAACCTTAACGCCGTCCCATTCTTTCACGACTACCTGGTGTTCTGTCACATCTTCCTGAAAAAGCAGCAATACCGGAAATATATTGAGGGAATTATCTTTAAAATTGTCCATGGAGTAATTAAGTCTCGGGCCAAGCTCAGCCCTGAACTCATTGGCATCTGTTGTCACTTTATAGTCAACATCAAATCTTTCTTTAAAAATAAAATCCAATGTATATAGTAACCGGTTGCTTTTTTTATGGGTGTATATTGTCAACATATTAAATAAAAATATCTATCAGTTTTTGCTCCTCTTTGTTCCAGTTTAGTTCACCAGCAGCATTTTCGAGTGCAGTTCCAAAGGTATGCCGTTTCTCGAAAATTCTTACAATTTGTCTTGCAATTTTTTCAGGTTGCCGTTCTTCCAAAACCTCGCCTACTCCATATTGCTCCACAATGCTTTTCATACCCGGCAAATCTGCTACCAAAACCGGTATTCTGGCTTGTATATAGTCAAAAATTTTATTAGGTAATGCATAGTAATAATTCAAGCCCATGTTTTCTTCCCACGACAGGCCAATATGTGCTTTCGATGTTATGGTTTGCATCATTTCAAAATCAACATGCCCTTTAAAATGTATATTCTTACTTTTTTGTTTACTTGCTTTGTGCTGCAGTTCATCCTCTACATCTCCCCTGCCGCAAATTATTAACTGAAACCTGGGCAGAAGCTCCATTGTTTCTATCATTAACTCTATTCCACGGCCTATATTCAGTGCTCCCTGGTAAATAAGTGTTGGTTTATCATACTTTTCAGTCTCATGTTTAGGTCTGTACAAGGGTACATTTCTAATTACCTCTACTTTTTTGTTGTATTGCTTTTCGTAAATCTCTGCAATGGGTTTGCAAACGGTATAAAACCGGTCAACACGTTTTACACACCTACGCTCCAGCCAGCTCCAGATATTTTGTACCCGGGGCCGGTTTATTAATTCTGGCACCTCGGTATAAAGTTCATGACTATCGTAAAAAAGCTTTACGCGTTTTAAACCTGCTGCAACACGCGCTGCCGGAAGTGTATCGAGATCGTTACTCAAGATCTCTGTATACCGGTGATTGAGCAAAAAAAGCAATAGCCTGAAGTTATAAAACGCATAAAAAAGTGGCCCTTTATTTACTGGCAAACTAAAACGTCTGGTTGTGTATGGTCTGGTTATTTCAGGGCTGTTTTTCCGTTTCCGACCTATAACCCAAACATCTTTACCAAGGCGGTTTTTGAGCGTAAGCGCAGTTTTATGCACACGCTGGTCTGCACTCAAATCATTGGTGACACAAATAATTATTCGCTCCAATTGTTCAACTTTTACACAAAAATAACCGAACCTGCCCAAAAATAAAATATAAAGCCACATATCTCTTCGGTTATGCAGTTTTAAAATTTGCATGGGAAAAAATATAACGCTTATTTTGCTGCAAATTTGTCCCATGGCTCAATTAAAAACGAATATTGATCTTTCATCGTATCATACATTTGGTCTGCCACACAAAACAGACGCACTTTTCGAATATGAATCGGAAAAGGAACTGATTCACTTTTTAAAAACAGAAAGTCGCAAGTATAAAAACCTAATGCCTATTGGGAGCGGCAGCAATCTTCTGTTTACCAAAACATACCATGGCTGCCTGCTGCATAACCTGGATCAGCAAATTAAAATAAAGGACAAAAACGCAACACACACATTTGTTCAAACAGGTGGCGGATTGGAATGGGACGATTTTGTGGCCTGGACGGTTGAGCATAATCTTTATGGTCTTGAAAACTTATCGCTCATACCCGGAACCACAGGAGCCACACCAGTGCAAAACATAGGTGCCTATGGCGTAGAGGTGCGGTTGTTTATCAAATCACTCGAGGCTATTGAAATAGCGACCGGTAAAAAATACACATTCAGCAATGCAGACTGCCGTTTCGGTTATCGCGATAGTATTTTTAAAAATGAATGGCGTAACCGCTTTGTAGTTACCTCCGTAACCTATCAGTTGCCGAATAAGCCACAATTTAATGTAAATTATGGATCACTGAAACAAGAGATAGATCGCTTAGGCCCCCTGAACCAGGAAAACGTGCGCAAAGCAGTCATTAATATAAGAAACAGCAAATTACCCGACCCCGATGTAACCGGAAACGCAGGAAGTTTTTTCAAAAATCCGGTAGTTACGCAAGCCGCAGCAAACAATCTTTTGAGACAATTCCCGGCCATGCCACACTACCCTGCCGAAGATTCATCTGTGAAACTGGCAGCAGGCTGGCTAATCGACCAATGCGGGTTAAAAGGATACCAAACCGAAAAAGGCGCCGGTATACATGATAAACAGGCGCTGGTACTGATCAATAAAGGAGCCCAAAACGGAGCAGACATTTTGGAGCTGGCCCGCTACGTGCAAACCAAAGTAAAAAAACAATTTGACATCGAATTGGAACCCGAAGCCACAATTTTGTAATAATAACATTTCTCAGGTTAGATCATATTTATACAAACCATAATTTTTCTACTCTCACTAAAATTCTGGCCGCCTGTATCTTGCTTTTTTCAAAAACATTTTTATCTTTGGTATACAAGGGCACTAAATTACTACATCCAATATTAAAAAGAAGCGCAAAATAAACGCTTCTGGTTGTATAAAACCATTTATGATGTGTTTTAATCTTCATTTTGCTTGTAAAAGTGTTTATAATTAAAAACGCCTTCAAAAAAGATTAACAATATAGATTATAAATCTGCAAAAAAAATTGTTACAAGGGCGTTTTTTTAAGCCTTTATAATAAAGTTGAGCGCTATAGTTCCAAAAATAAAATCATATTAAACCTAAAAGATATGGAAGAGAAAAAATCTATAGTAACAATTCGGGGAAAAGATAAATCGAAATCGGTTCCAATAGAATCAAAAATTAGAACCGAAGCTTTCTCTTCTGTAATAGATAAGTGGCAATCACTTATAGATACAGTTGCAAAAATCGTGGATGTACCATCAGGATTAATAATGAGATTAAATGAAGAAACCATTGAAGTTTTTCTAAAAAGTCAGAATGAAGGTAATCCTTATCAAGCAGGGGAAAAAACAGATTTAATTTATGGCTTGTATTGTGAAACGGTTATAGGCACACAAGAAGAGCTTTTAATTCCTGATGCAACAAAAAATTATGTTTGGAGCAAAAATAACCCTGATGTAGACATAAATATGATTGCTTACCTGGGGTACCCCATTAACTGGCCTGATGGAAAAGTATTTGGAACAGTTTGTTTATTAGATAACAAAGAAAACTACTATGGCGAGAATTTCAAGGAACTCCTTTATCTTGCTAAAACACACATTGAATCAGATTTACAACTCATTAAATCTAAGTATGAATTGGAAGAACTAAACCTCAGCTTGCAAGAAACCAGTAGTATAAAAACCAGGTTCTTGTCTTTAATATCTCATGATGTGCGCGGAGGAGTAGGTACACTAAATGAATTTCTTAAATTAATTATAAGAAAATATGATGATTACGAAAGCCAAAAATTAAAAGAAGACCTAATATATTTGAATAATATGGCCAATTCTGCATTTGAAACACTAGAAAATTTATTAAGCTGGTCAAAAAATGATTTACTGCACTTAGAGCCCGAAAAAATAGATTTTAATATTGTTGAAATGATTGAAAGCTTATTGTCATTCTTTAAGTTATCAATCAAAATGAAAAATATTGAAGTAATAAAAAGATTTTCAGAAAAGCATATAAATGTATTCGCCGATGAGGATATGATAAGAACTGCTCTAAGAAACATCATTTCAAATGCAATTAAATATAATAAATCAAACGGCAAACTTAAAATAGAAGTTTATAAAAAAAATGGTCATACTTTTTTAATAATAGAAGATACCGGAATTGGAATGGATAAATTTACCATTGAGCAACTTTTTACCTACTCCAATTCACATAAGCTTAAAGGTACATTGGGAGAAAGCAGTTCAGGAATAGGATTATTTTTAACGCGTGATTTTCTGGAGAAAAACAATATTATCGTCGATGTGCAAAGTAATCCTGAAAAAGGAACTAAATTCGAGTTGACTTTATAGCAGATCAAAACAAGCATTTATGAATACAGTGTCCCTCTCCCTCCTAACAAACGATTTTATAGTCTGAGTATTCAAATTATACATCAACGCCTCAGTTATAGCCTCAGCCACATTTTTTTATAGTTCCTAAACTTCTTTGTATAGTGACGTACATCACCATCCAATGGAGATTTTGGCTTTCTAAACTCAATAGAAATTTACATATCGGCAGAAGGATTATCAGAAGTAAAAATAGCCTGGAAAGAATATATTCCTTCAAGCGTGGGTCAATACCTCGAGTTGGAAACCTCTGGTGAAGATATCAAAGAATTTATTAAGAAAGATGAATTTAAGCTAAGAGTAAATACAGTAACAGATGAAGCCCTTGCTTCAGATCATCACATCGACATTTATTCAATTTTTCATGTAGATGCCGAGATTCTGGGTCAATAAAATACCCATGAGCTTTGTTTTTCCCACTCCGGCGCGATTCTATCGCGTGGGTATGCTCATTATCCGTCACTAGCCTTAGCCTCCTCAACTTTAGCATGCCCTTTCCACATAATTCTTACCCGTGGTTGCCTCTAAATAATCATCTGTATCAACGTTTCCTGTGGTACCATACGAAATAACCCATCGCTAATATGGCGATACCCACGCCGGTCCAATAGGCCAACTCGGGATCGAGGGCCAGGCCGCCGTTTTTATAAGGGGCAATCAACAGGTAACTGACCACGATGAAGGTCATAAAAGCTGCGGGAATACTCAATAACCAATGATTTTTGTGGTTCTGAATCAGGTAGGCCGCCCCCATCCAAAGCACCACTGCAGAGAGTACCTGGTTCGAGAGGCCCAGGTATTTCCAAACCGTGGCAAAATCGAGTTGCGACAATACAAAACCCAGCACGAAAAGTGGAACACTTACAATTAAGCGGTTGCCAATGGATTTTTGGTTAAACCGGAAAATATCGGCCACGGTGAGGCGGGCGCTCCTAAAGGCCGTATCACCCGTACTGATGGGTAGTGCAATAACACCTACAATGGCAAAAATTGCCCCCACTCTGCCCAACCACGAGCGACTAATCATGTCCACCACCTCGGCCGGGTTGTGTCCCATTTCAACCATTTTAGCATTCAGGCTTTCGGCATCGCCAAAATAGTTCATGGCTGCCGTGGCCCAAATAATGGCCACAATACCCTCGGCAATCATGGCACCATAAAACACATGCCGGCCCTGTTTTTCGTTTTTCAGGCAGCGCGCCATCATGGGTGCCTGGGTAGAGTGAAAACCCGAAATAGCCCCGCACGATATCACAATGAACATCATCGGAATCAAAATATTTTGGTCAGGCGTATGGTGCCAGTTTTTAAGGTTCGCCGGCACAAGTTCCATCATATCCATTTCACCGGTAGCCCCCTGCCAAATCATGGCTACAGCTATGCCCACGGCCATCACCAAAAGCGCCAGTCCAAAAACCGGGTAAACTTTGCCAATAATTTTATTGATAGGCAACAAGGTGGCGATGAGGTAATAAGCAAAAATGCCATATAACCACCATAGCTTACCCCCGCCGGTAATTTTTTCGAGCAATCCGGCCGGACCGGTCACAAAGGCCACACCTACGAAAATGAGCAGCACAATGGTAAAAACCCTCAAAAATTGCTGCATACCCGGACCCAGGTACTTGCCCACAAGTTCGGGCAAGCTGGCACCATTGTTCCGCACCGACAGCATACCCGAAAAATAATCGTGTACGCTACCCATAAAAATACATCCCACCACAATCCACACATAAGCCCAGGGACCATACATGGCTCCCAGAATGGCTCCAAAAATGGGCCCCAGTCCGGCAATATTCAAAAACTCGATCATGAAAACCTTCCAGCGCGGCATGGGGATAAAATCCACCCCGTCGTTGAGTCGATAAGCGGGTGTTTCGCGGTTAGCATCTTCACCAAAAAAACCTGCAATAAACTTTCCGTAGATAAGATAACCGATAATCAGTGCAGCAATTGCTATGATGAACGTGACCATTTTTTTTGAAAGACAAATTTACAATAATCTGTTTTCCGTTGTTTTTATTGATGTGCTTTTTATAATTTCTCAGGCATAATTCACTGCCGTAGTTGCTCAGCTTTGTTGTTCCCCATGAGCACGAATCCAAAACTATAGTGCTCATTTACAGATATGTTAACGAAATCACAAATAACTCATATGTTTGATTTTTAAGAAATAATGGAGTAAATTGCTTAGGAAAGTGTCTGGGGAGCTTTTATTTTATTGCAGCCTTTCGGAATAACACCGGGGTAAAAAACAAGAATATGCATTTGTAGGATAGCAAAACTATTCGAGAAAATTATCCTGTCATTGAGTTATAAAATCAGTTCCATGTATCCCTCCGGAAACTGACTTTTAATAGGGACCCAACTATTAAAACAGCATACTATGAAAAAACAGCTACTTATTGTGCTGGCTTGTATAATCAGTCTTGCACACCTTTCAGCACAACCCACCACATTCAATTACCAGGCTGTGGTGCGCGATAGGGATGGCAATATCTTAGCTGATCAACCAATTCTATTGCAACTATCGATCATTAATTATCAGGAAACCCTTTACTACACGGAGGAACATAGCCCAACAACTAACGGTTTCGGCCAAATACAGGTAGAAGTTGGTGCCGGGGCTCCTATTTCAGGGCTATTTGAAGATGTGCCGTGGGCTGAGCAACAATTATTGATGGAAATCAAAGTTTCTTTAAATGATGGAGTATCCTACATCGAAATGGGGCAATCACCTTTGCTTGGAGTACCTTACGCCCTCTATGCTGCTTCCGGCGAACCGGGAACCGGCATAGAATCTGTATCCGACAACGGCGATGGCACGCTGACCTTTCATTTTACCGATAATTCAAGTTACACCACTCCCAACCTTGCAGGGCCTGCACTGGACGACCAGCCCGGGAACCTCATCTACCACGATTCCACCGGTTGGGTGGGCACCGATGCCATTAAAATTGCAGGCAGCAATGTAGCCATTGGAACCAATCCCGCTATCTCAAGATTATTGGTACATGGCGATGTCAACGCCAATATTGACGATCCTATTTTTGAAGTAAAAAATAAAGACGGAAATGTGGTATTTGCCGTATACCAAAATGGTG
>Ga0102938_10004684_pt1 | contig 10009 bp, 7 predicted proteins | sample SalPonR2_B_D2_MG_FD_84516 | JGI IMG/M metagenome (GOLD analysis project Ga0102938, IMG submission 84516) | Salt pond soil microbial communities from South San Francisco under conditions of wetland restoration - Salt Pond MetaG R2_B_D2_MG | ecosystem: Environmental > Aquatic > Marine > Intertidal...
AAGGGTCCGACCCGGTTCGGCCCGATGCGCGACTGCATCCTGGCGACGACGCGGCGCTCGGCCCAGATCAGCAGGGCCGTGATCAACAGGTAGTAGGCGAACACCACGACCGCTTGGAGCAGCGGCACCCAGAACGGGTGTGTCATCAGGCGACCTCCCCGGTCAGCGCCGGCTCACGATCGTCGGCTCCGGTGGCCTCGGCCGACCGTTCCACGGTGACGAGCAGGCGGCCATCGTGCTGGGCGAGGACGCCGGCGGGTTCGGGGGTCGAGTTGGCGGGCAGGACCACGACACCGGGCGCCAGGTCCCGACGCACCGCAGCGGTCAGCTCCAGGCGAGCAGCACCGGCGACCACGGCGACCGGGTCGCCATCGGCGATGCCCCGCTCCTCGGCATCGTGGGCGTTGAGCTCCGCACGCGCCGGGCGAGCCGTGGCGAGCAGGTCGTGCGCACCGGCCAGCATCGTCCCACGATCGAGCAGCAGTGGTCGCGTGACCCCGACCAGCCGGCCCTCGTCCAGGTCGGGCAGCGGGGGATGGTCGACGTCGGGCCACCCGTGGGGGGTGGCACGGCGACCGAGCCGCGCCATCTCGCCGCGGATGCCCTCGAGGTCGTTGACCCCGAGGTCATGCCCGAGGAGCGCTGCGAGCTGGACGATGATCTCCCAGTCCTCCTGGACCAGGTCAGGGCCGTCGACCGCGCGGGCGAACCGTTGGGTGCGACCCTCCCAGTTGGTGCTGGCACCGGCACGCTCCTGCCGTCCGGTCGCCGGCAGGACCACGTCGGCGAAGTCGGTCACCGTCTCGGTCGACGCCAGATCCTGGCAGATGACGGTGGACACCTTGGCGAGGGCGGCACGGGCCAGCTCGGTGGAGGCGGCGTCCCGGGCCAGGTCGACGCCGATCAGGTGCAGGACGTCGATCTCGCCGGCGGCGGCGGCGGTGAGGATCGCGTGGAGATCACGACCGGGCGCGGTCGGCAGCTCGGTGTGCCACACCTGCTCGACCGCGGCCCGGTCGCCGTCGTCGGCCAGCGTCCGCCCACCGGGGAGCAGCCCGGCGGCGAGACCGGCCTCGATGGCGCCACGGGCCCCGGCCCGGCGCGGGACGTAGGCCACCCTGCCGTCGACGGCGGTGGCCAGTGCGGCACCGGCGGTGAGGCTGCCGGCTCCCGCCCGCTCACCGACGAGCACCACGGGGGCACCATCGCCACGCAGCGCCTCGGAGACCTCGTTGTCGCTGTCCGCCAGCGCTGCCAGGGCCGCCGCCTCCCCACCCGCAGCGGTCGGCACCCGCCGCCAGGCGAGGTCGGCGAGGGTCCCCAGGTGCGGCCCGACGACCACGATCCTGGCCTTGGACTGACGCCAGGCCTTGCGCAGCCTGAGGTGGAGGATCGGGACCTCCTCCTCGGGATCGAGGCCCGCGACGACGATGACCGGAGCGGCCTCCACGTCGTCGTAGGTCGCCGTCTCACGCCCGACGAGGGCGGCGAGTTCGGCCGTCTCACTGGCTGGCGCGAACCGGGTGCGGTGGTCGAGGTCGTCGGTGCCGAGCACCGTACGGGTGTACTTGCTGACCAGGTAGGCATCCTCGTCGGCCAGACGCGATCCGGTGACGACGGCGACACGTCCACTGCCGGTCTCGTTCGCCCGGCCGATCGCGGCCCGGACCTGCATCAGGGCCTCGGCCCAGGTGGCGGACCGCAGGCGACCGTCGCCGGCCTTGACCTGGGGCTCGGTGATGCGCTGGACATCGGTCAGATGCGTGAAGGCGAACCGGCCCTTGTCGCAGTTCCAGGCCTCGTTGACCGCCATGTTGGTGCGCGCCAGCGAGCGTTGGATCTCACCGCGGCGGGACTGCACGGTCAGCGAGCAGCCCGCGGAGCAGTGGTCGCACACGCTGGGGGTGGTCACGACGTCGAAGGGTCGCGCCTTGAAGCGGTAGCTGGTCGAGGTCAGCGCCCCCACGGGACAGATCTGGATCACGTTGCCCGAGAAGTAGCTCTCGTAGGGCTCGTCCTCGTAGATCGCCACCTGCTCCAGGGCACCGCGTTCGAACAGTTCGATGAACGGATCCCCGGAGATCTGCTCGGAGAAACGGGTACAGCGGGCGCACAGCACACACCGCTCCCGGTCCAGCAGGACCTGGGGGCTGACGGCCACGGGCTTGTCGTAGCGCCGCTTCTGGTCCACGAACCGCGAGGTGTTGGCGCCGTGTTTGAGCGCCTGGTCCTGCAACGGGCACTCCCCACCCTTGTCGCACATCGGGCAGTCGAGCGGATGGTTGATCAGGAGGAACTCGAGCGTGCCCTCCTGGCCCTTGCGCGCCAACTCGGAGGTGAGGTGGGTCTTCACCGCCTTGTCCGGCATGACCGTGGTGGTGCACGCCATCATCGGCTTGGGCAGTCCCTCGACCTCGACGATGCACTGCCGACAGGCACCGACCGGGTCGAGCAGCGGGTGATCGCAGAAGCGGGGCACGATCGTGCCCAGCTGCTCCGCAGCGCGGATGATCAGGGTGCCCTTCGGCACGCTGATCTCCTGCCCGTCGATCGTGAAGGTGACGAGGTCGTCCTGATCCACCGGGTTCTCCGCCATCGTCAGGCCTGCCCAGCCGGCTCGGCTGTGAAGCTCGGGACCTGTGCGTTGCCGTGGTCGCGGGCCCGCACGGCCAGGGTCGGGAGGTCGTCGCGGGGCGGGGTCACCCCAAGTGGGCAGCGCCCCTGGGACACGTGCGCCTCGAACTCCTCGCGGAAGTGCTCGAGCCCGGCCACGATCGGCGAGGTGAGCGCGTCCCCGAGCGCGCAGAAGCTGCGGCCGAAGATGTTGTCGCAGACGTCCTGCAGCAGCTGGAGGTCGTCCATGGTGCCGGTGCCGGTCTCGATGCGCAGCAGGACCTGGGAGAGCCAGTAACCGCCCTCACGGCAGGGGGTGCACTTGCCGCAGGACTCATGCTCGTAGAACCGCGTCCAGCCGAGGATCGCGTCGACCACGCAGCGCTGGTCGGAGTAGATCATCACCGCGCCCGTGCCGAGCATCGAACCCGCTTCGATCATGGCCTCGTAGGTGTAGTCGGTGTCGATGGCCTCGGCTGGTAGCAGCGGCGTGGAGGAGCCACCGGGACAGAAGAACTTGAGCTCGTGCCCCTCCTGCATCCCGCCCGCGATGTCGATGAGCTCGCGCATCGGCACACCCATCGGCACCTCGTAGTTGCCGGGGTTGGCGACGTCGCCGGAGACCCCGACGAGCTTCGGACCGGTCGACTTCTCCGTGCCCCACTGGGTCCACCAGTCGACGCCGTGGCGCAGGATGAAGGGCACCGCGGCGATCGACTCGACGTTGTTGACGGTCGTGGGGCAGCTGTACAGCCCCTTGGCAGCGGGGAAGGGCGGTCGCAGCCGGGGCTGGCCGCGCTTGCCCTCCAGCGAGTCGAGCAGTGCCGTCTCCTCGCCGCAGATGTAGGCGCCGGCGGCGCGGTGCAGGGTGAGATCGAACCGCTTCCCCGAGCCCATCACATCGGCGCCGAGGTAGCCCTTGTCGTAGGCCTGGGCGATCGCCTTGGACAGCTGACGGCCGGCGTGGCGGAACTCGCCGCGGAGGTAGATGTAGCCCTGCACGGCGTTGATGGCCAGACCACCGACGATCATGCCCTCCACGAGCTGGTGGGGATCCTGCTCCATCAGCGGCCGGTCCTTGAAGGTGCCCGGCTCTCCCTCGTCGGCGTTGCAGACGATGTAGACCGGCTTGCCCGTGCCCTGGGCGACGAAGGACCACTTCAGGCCCGTCGGGAACCCGGCGCCGCCGCGTCCGCGGACCCCGGCGTCCTTGACCGCGTCGATGATCTCACTGGGTGCCATCTCGAGCGCCTTGCGCAGCCCCTCGTAGCCCCCGTACCGCTCGTAGACCTCGAGGTCGTCGACACCCTCGACCCCGTAGCGCTCGGACATCGCGATGATCGCTGACGTGGTGCCCATCTCAGGCCTCCTCGCGGTCGTCGTCGCCGGCCTCGGGCGGCGTGGCGCCCTCGTCCGCATCGAGCGGCGGCTGGCCGTGGCTGGCCGGCACCGGTCCCTTGCCGCCACCGGTGAGCTGCGCCGCGAGCTCGTCCTCGGAACCGGCCTGACGGTCACCGACCTCCGTCAGCGCCTCGGCCTCGGCCTCGTCGGCCGGCTCGGCATCCTCGGTCCGGTCCGGTGCCGCACCGGCCCGTCCGTGAGCGGTCGGACTCCCGGCGATCGGGACCAGATCGAGGGCCGCGACCTCCCGGAAGGCGGCCCCACCGTGTCCGGCCGGGTCACCGCCGGGGTGGGTGACCGGGATGTCGGTCTCTGAGGAGCGGTAGGACGGTGCCACCTCGGCGGTGGCCTGCAGCCTCGCCGCTTCGACGAGGTGATCGCCGAAGATGTCCTCGATACCGGAGAACTCGCGGTGCACCTGCCGGATGCTCGGCGGGACCTCACCGGAGCGGTTGGAGGGTGGCACCTCGCCGGCCTTGGCCTGCTCCAGCAGGTCCAGGGCCTCATCGGTGCGCAACGGCCCGTACATCTCGTAGTTGACCTGCACCACGGGCGCGGCATCACAGATGCCGAGGCACTCGGCGTGCTCGACCATCACCCCTGCCCCGTCGGCATCGATGTGGCCACCGCACCGCTCGACGTAGGCCTCGTAGATCTCGCGTCCACCCAGCATCGCGCAGGTGGGGTTCGTGCAGACGCTGAGCAGGTAGTCCCCGAAGGGTTCACGCTTGTACATGGTGTAGAACGTCGCGACCGCACCGACCTCGGCCTTGGTCAGCGCGAGCAGTTCGGCGCACATCGCGATGCCGTCCTCGCTGACGAAACCCTCCTCGCCCTGCACGAGGTGGAGCGGGGGCAGCAGCGCGGAACGCGCGACCGGGTAGCGCGCGATGAGGTGTCGTGCCTCGTCGCGCGTCGCGTCCGAGATCGGCATCGGTGCGGAACTCCTCGGAGATCGGAACGGGGTTGCAGCGGTGGTCGGGGACGAGCCGTGGAGCGGATACCTAGCGGTCGACGCCACCCATGACCGGATCCAGGGAGGCACGACCACGACCACGTCGGCGACCATCTGTCCCCGTGCCATGACGTCGGCCGCCTGGAGGTTGACGAAGCTCGGCTCGCGCACGTGCACGCGGTAGGGCTTGTTCGTCCCCGTCGAGGTGATGGCATAGCCGAGCTCACCGCGGGGGGACTCGACGGGCACGTAGACCTGGCCAGCCGGGACGGTGAAGCCCTGGGTGGTCAGCTTGAAGTGGTTGATCAACGCCTCCATCGACTCGCCCATGATGTGGCGGATGTACTCGGGGTCGTTGCCGATGCCGTCGACGCCCAGGGACTGCTGCGACGGCCAGGCGATGTGTTTGTCGGCCACCATCACCGGCCCACCCGGCAGGGTGTCCAGCGCCTGTCGGATGATGCGCATGGACTGGCGCATCTCCTCGATGCGGAGCAGGAACCGCGCGTAGGAGTCGGCGGCGGTCTCGGTGGGCACGTCGAACTCGTACTGCTCGTAGCCGGAGTAGGGCTGCGCCTTGCGCAGGTCGAAGGGGACCCCCGCAGCCCGGAGCAGGGGACCCGTGATGCCGTATCGCGTCGCCGTGTCCGCGTCCAGGGGGCCGATGCCGCGCAGGCGGTCGTTCCAGATCGGGTTGCGCTTGAGCAGGTCCTCGTAGTCCGCGATCTTGCGCGGCAGGAGCTCGAGCAGGGCCTCGCACCGCTCGACGAAGTCCTCGGTCACGTCCTGCGCGAGCCCACCGGGACGGATGTAGGCGTGGTTCATACGCAGCCCGGACTGCGACTCGAAGAGGTCGAGCACGTGCTCGCGCTCCCGGAAGCCGAACACCATCATCGTGGTCGAGCCGAGCTCCATCCCGCCGGTGGCCAGCCACACCAGGTGGGAGGCGATCCGGTTGAACTCCATCAGGATCACCCTGACGGCCTGCGCCCGTTCGGGGACCTCGATGTCGAGCAGCTTCTCGACCCCGAGGCAGAACGCCGTCTCGTTGAACAGCGGCGCCAGGTAGTCCATGCGGGTGAAGAAGGTCGTGCCCTGGACCCAGGTCCGGACCTCTGCGTTCTTCTCGATCCCGGTGTGCAGGTAGCCGATGATGGGGGTCAACCGGGTGACCGTCTCACCATGCAGGTCCAGGACCATGCGCAGGACACCGTGGGTGGAGGGGTGCTGCGGCCCCATGTTGACCGTGATGCGATCGTCCTCGACGGCGTCGACGACGGACTCCCAGTCCGCGCCCTCGACGAAGAGCTCGAGGGCGTCATCGGACAGGTCAGCTTCGGTGCCGGGGTCGATCGCCATCAGTCGATCACCTCGCGGAGGTCCCGCTCGTGGGGTGGCGGGATGAACTTGTCGTTCTTGTAGGGGATGTCGATACCACCGAGGGGGTAGTCCTTGCGGTGGGGGTGGCCGATCCAGTCGTCCGGCATCAGGATCCGGGTCAGGTTGGGGTGGCCCTCGAACTCGACGCCGAAGAAGTCGTAGACCTCTCGTTCGTGGAAGTCGGCGGTCGCGAAGACCCCGGTCACGCTCGGCAGCTTCGGCGCGTCATCGGGCGTGCCGACCGACACACGGAACCAGTGGTTGCGGGACAGCGAGCGCAGGACGTAGAGGACCTCGATGACGCCCTGCTCCCGGGAGACGCGGTACTCCGGCCAGCCCGTGGTGGAGGCCTGACGCTCGATGACGTGGTCGCCGGCGGGCCAGTGCACCCCCGAGAGGTCGCTGAGCAGCGCGGTGTCGAGCTCCTCGTCGTCGCGGCAGAAGGTCACCAGGGCCACGAGCTCCTCGGGGGCGACGTGGAAGGTCAGCTCTCCGTACGCCTCGGCAGCCGTCACCTGCGGGAAGTGCGACGTGACACGGGCGGCGATGGCCTCCAGGGGCAGCGCCACCCGGGTCAGGCCGTGGGTGCGGGTGGGGACGGCGAACTCGGTCACGCGTGCGCTCCCTGCTCCGCGAACGTCTCCTGACTGATCTTCTCGCGCAGCTTGAGGATGCCGTCGAGCAGCATCTCCGGGCGCGGGGGGCATCCGGGCACGTACATGTCGACCGGGACGACGTGGTCGACGCCCTGGACCAGTGCGTAGTTGTTGAACATCCCGCCGGAGGTGGCACACACGCCCATGGACAGCACCCACTTCGGGTCGGACATCTGGTCGTAGATACGCCGCAGGACGGGGGCCATCTTGTTGGACACACGGCCGGCGACGATCATCAGGTCCGCCTGACGGGGCGAGGCGCGGAAGACCTCCATCCCGAAGCGCGCCATGTCGTGTCGGGGACCACCGCTGGTCATCATCTCGATGGCACAGCAGGCCAGTCCGAAGGTGGCTGGCCACAACGAGGTCGAGCGGCTGTAGTTCACGAACCGCTCGACGTTGGTCAGCAGGATGCCGTTGGGGAGCTTGCTCTCTAGTCCCACTCGAGCCCTCCACGTCCGATCTCGTAGATGAAGGCGACCCCGAGGACGCCGATGAACAGCACCATCTGTCCGAGCCCGAACCAGCCCAACTCCCGGAACACGACCGCCCACGGGTAGACGAAGACGGCCTCGATGTCGAAGATCAGGAACAGCATCGCGACCATGTAGAACTTGACCGAGAACCGGGTGTTGCGGACGTCGGCCAGGGGCACGTTGCCGGATTCGTAGGCCGCGAGCTTGGTGGGGTTCGGCACCCGGGGCCCGACCAGGCTGCTGACCACCAGCGACCCGACGGCGAAGGCGGCCGCCAACGCGAACAGCAGCAGGATGGGTAGGAACTCGCTCAGCACGGGGTTCGGCCTCCCTGGCCGCCGGGCACCGGGTCGGGCCCTGGATCGGACACGCTCGCGGTCGGGGTCACGGACGGGTGGTGCGGGTTCCGGCGCCGGATCGGGCGTCGGGACGCCGGCGGCTCAGCCGGAACGGTAGGGGGGGTCCGGTCGGCGCCGCAACACGCTCCGACCGGGCCCACGCCCGCGAGGAGACGGATGGTCGCCATCAGGCGGCCGGAGCGAGTCGCTGGAGCGTGTTGACGATCACGTCCTTGGTGTCCGCGGGGCGTCCGTCGGTCAGGTGCGCCATGAGCTTGAGGACCAGCAACATCAGGGGACGGTAGGGCATGCCGTAGGTCGTGCACACGTGCATGACGGTCGGGTTACCGACCAGTTCCGCGAACACGCGACCGAGGCTGTAGTAGCCGCCGATGCGCTGACGGAGCTCACGGTCGTAGCGGTCGAGATCACCGGTGCGCTGCGTGACCAGCGCCCCGTCGACGACCTCCGCCGCCAACTGCGCGGCCTCCATCGCGTAGCTGATGCCCTCGCCGTTGAAGGGATTCACCATGCCGCCGGAGTCGCCGACCAGGAGGACACCGCGCTGGTGGAGCGGCGTGCGGTTGAACCCCATCGGGATCGGACCGGTCCGGATCGGACCCTCGAGCGCAGTCGGTGTCGTGCCCCAGCCGTCGGCCGCCATGCCGGTCGCCCACGACTCGAGCAGTCGGCGGTAGTTGACCGCCTGGAACTCGCGGGAGGTCGACAACAATCCGAGGCCGACGTTCATCGTCCCGTCGTCCAGGGGGAACACCCAGCCGTAGCCGGACAGCAGGTTGCCACCGGCATCGGTGAGATCGAGGTAGGAGCTGATCCACTCGTCATCGGCGCGTGGCGAGCGGTAGTACCCGCGGGCCGCAACCGCCATGGGCCGCTCCGGCCGACGCTGCACACCGAGGTGCTTGGCCATCGGTCCCCCGGCGCCATCGGCAGCGATGACCACGGGTGCCCGGACCTCACCCTCGCGGCCATCCCGGTCCTTCCAGGCGACGCCCGTGACGCGTGACTGGGCCTGGTCACGCCACAACGGACGGGTGACGGCGTGCCCCTGGGCCAGGGTCGCACCCCGTCGCACCGCCGTGCGGGCGATGGTCTCGTCGAACACCATCCGGGTCGAACATCCACCCCAGTTCGGCCAGTCCTCGAGCTCCGGCCAGGGGAGCTCCATGGTCGTGTGGCCACCGTTGATGCGCAGGCCCTTGTTGCGCTTGAAGCCCGGTGCGCGGCCGTGCGCCTCGTCCTCGAGGCCGAGATCGAGCAGTTCCCGGATCACACGAGGCGTGAGGCCATCACCGCAGACCTTGTCGCGGGGGAAGGTGTCCTTCTCGAGCACGATGACGTCGCGGCCCCGCGCCGCCAGGTGGGCAGCCGCCGCAGCGCCACCGGGACCGGCCCCGACCACGACCACATCGGCGCGCTCGACCGCTCGGAGCTTCGGGGTGTCGGCGATCGCCATCGCTGCTCCTGGACCTCGAGGTGACGTCAGCACCGCGCCGCTTCGTCCGAACGGGCCGGTGGTCGTAGGTGGTTCGGGACGGGACGCACCGCGGGTCGCTCGACAACCCGCTCTCGTGAAGGGGTTCACGAGTGTAGCGACGGCCTCTGGTCCCGCCCAGGCGATGGTCCGACCAGGGCCGTTCGGCACACCGCCGGCGCCGAGGACCGTAGGCGACGCGACAGGCGCACTAGATCCGGAAGCCGCGATGTACGGCGACGATCCCGAAGGCCAGGTCCTTGACCAGCACCTCGTGGTAGCCCGCATCGGCGATCCAGCCCGCGATGCTGGCGCGGTCCGGCCACGCCAGGATCGACTCGGCGAGGTACCGGTAGGCCGGTGCCGAGGAGGAGACCACGTGCGCCAACCGTGGTAGTGCACCGACGAGGTAGCGACGGTAGACGGCGCGGAAGGGAGCTGATGTCGGGTTCGCGAACTCGCACACCACGACCCGGCCGCCCGGGCGCGTCACGCGTGCGAACTCCCGGAGTGCACGGCGTGGATCGGGGACGTTGCGCAGACCGAAGGAGATCGTGACCGCGTCGAAGCTGGCGTCCGGGAAGGGCAGGGCCTGCGCATCCCCGTTGACCCAGGTGATGCGCTCGTGGCCGCGGCTGGCGCCCTCGGCCAGCATGTTGAAGGACAGGTCGAGCGCCACGACCTCGGCGGCGCCG
>Ga0102938_10004685_pt1 | contig 10009 bp, 10 predicted proteins | sample SalPonR2_B_D2_MG_FD_84516 | JGI IMG/M metagenome (GOLD analysis project Ga0102938, IMG submission 84516) | Salt pond soil microbial communities from South San Francisco under conditions of wetland restoration - Salt Pond MetaG R2_B_D2_MG | ecosystem: Environmental > Aquatic > Marine >...
AAATGGGCATGTGTATCTATGTACATAATAACCTCGCATATGTCTTATCTATCTCACCTGATAGTGTACAAGCTGTTATAATTCAAGATTTTTTTCATGTGCATACAAAATGAATACTTCTATTGTGTATAAATTTGTATATTTATATTGTATTTATTGAAATTCCAGCATAAAGAGTTATATTTCTTGTAGAACTTGATATTTTCATATTTGACCATTATGAGGTATCTTTTATGAATAAGACAGCACCTTACATATACCGGGAATACGAGGAACCGAAAGGCCCTGTTGTTCTCCAATATGTTGATGAGTGTGATCGCCTGGTTGCTGCCATCAAGTATTTCGGTCTTTCAATACCTGCCGAGATATTTGATGAAGACAGGGGTATATAAGACCAGCTACACGTATTCAGCTGAAATAACTTGACGCATGTATTCCATTAGTTATCTTCACCACATAATATTTGATTACCATTATTCCCCTGTGAGATAACACATGACAGGAAAAAACATTCTCTTTAAAATGGTAAACCTGTATCCTCCTTTTCTGGGTGCAGGAATACGGGTGAAAGTATCAAAAGATATCAAAACTATTGATGTAACCCTCAAACTTTCATTTTATAATCGCAATTATGTAGGTACACAATATGGCGGTTCCATGTATTCAATGTGTGACCCCTTTTACATGATATTACTCATGGAAAACCTGGGAAAAGATTATATCGTATGGGATCAAAGCGCCTCTATAACCTTTAAAAAACCGGGGAAGACCAGGCTCAGGGCTACTTTCCATATACCCGAATCACAGTATCAAGCCATAAAATCACAACTGGAAGTGAAGGAGAAAATTTATCCTGTGTTCACCGTTGATATTCTCGATAACGATGACAACATTGTGGCTACTGTAGATAAAACAATCTATATAAAAAAGAAATAATAAAATAATTTAAAAACTACCACCACGCAAGAATCGCATTACCAGTTCATATACTTTTTTGTCGAAAAGAATTCCTGAATGGCTGCGGGGAAGAACCACGAAATCGCGCATTCCTTTAACCGGCGTATGGGATACAGCCACGGTACCGTCATCATCACCTTTCAGTATTAATGAGTTGACCGGGTTCATTGAGGCGCTACCGGCAATGACACCTGTTGGAATTTTTAATGGATCGAGGCTGTGCAGTATGCTTCCCGACCCGGTACTCAGCTGGGTAAGTGAGGGACCGAAAAACCACCTGGCAACTTTGTATTTTTTTAGAACCTCTGCCATGGTACTACCCCTGCTGGGTGGTGCGATCATAACCATAGATGTAATTGGGGATCCCGGATACATAGTCAGGTAATATCGGGCAACTATACCCCCCATCGAATGAGTAACAAAATGGATGTCCCCTTCATTTTTATTACGAATAGATTCTACAACAGGTCGAATATATTCTGATGCGATACCCTCTATAGTTTTACTTGTCGATGGATAATTAATATTATGGATTATATATCCCTGTTCTTCAAGGTATAACGCAAGAGGTGTCATAATCAATGAACTCATTGCCAGGCCATGCAGCAAAATAACGTGTTCCCTGTCATGCTCCCTTTCAGCATAACCAGTTGTTCCAGCCAGGATAAGTACAGTACATACTGCAATTGCACCTCCCCGGATCAGTTGCATTTTCATGTATCAAACCCCCGAATGATCGTATCTACTTGACGCATCGCTTATTATATGAGATAAATGTGATAAGTATCTTTATTGTATCACTTTACGCTACCATATATGATATTGCAAACGGACTAAATTATTATAAGATGTTCGAAATTTTAACTTAAAAATACAGGTATCACCCATGATTATTTTTGCCATCAGCGACCTCCATGGTTGCGCTGACAAGCTTGAGATGGTTGAAAACAGGATATCATCAGCAGACCTTGTTGTTGTGGCAGGTGACCTTACTAAACACCATACTGTTGATGAAGCAATGCAGCAACTTGCTGTAATCAACTCTTACAACTCTAATATTATTGCAGTTCATGGTAACTGGGACAACCCTTCAGTGCTTGAACAACTGCAAAAAAAAGGCATATGCCTGCACGCAGACGGTAAAATCATAGGCGATATTGGGTTTTTTGGTGTGGGCGGTTCAAGTCCCACACCCATGAATACACCATCAGAATACTCTGAAAAGCAAATTACCGCATGGTTACAAAAGGGCTTTGCCAAAGTTCAAAACGCATCAAAAAAAATACTGGTAACACACAGTCCCCCACGGGGGGTACGCGACAGGACTTTTTTTGGAATGCACGCAGGCAGCAGGGCCATCAGCGATTTCCTGGAATCACACTTGATTGACCTTTGTATATGCGGTCATATTCATGAAGCACACGGTACGGAGCAATATAATCATACCAGGGTAGTCAATACCGGTGCCTTGAAAAACGGAAGATATTGCACTATTTATATCGGTTCAAATATCACCGTTGAACATGATGCTATAAGAAAACACGGTATCAAGTTCTGGTAAAATCACTCATGTAACTGATTAATTTTTTACCCTCCAATGCCATGCAGCGGATATACAATTTTCTTAATATAATTGACCACGTCCTTTGCGTGCTGAAAGCAATTATCCTTTTCATATCCGCCAATAGCATATGGTTCATCATACAATGAACCTGATTCCGACTCTGGCCCATACATCATTCCGCCTACAGCTCCTGCAAAGTCATCACGGGGCTCAACTCCACAGAATATTGACCATGCCAGCGCCCACAGGGCCGATGTTTTAAACAGGTTATACCCGCCACCGCCGGTGGCCAGAATTTTTTTGGCATTCTCATTTATGATGTGTAACACCTTTGCGTATCCATTGCTGGTCAGGTTAAGATGCGCCAGCGGATCATCTCTATGTCCATCCCCTCCAACCTGAATACACACAAGGTCAGCATCAAATCGTTTGAGAAGGGGTGGTATTATTTCTTCAAACGCGTACACGTACACTTCATCATCGGTATCTTTCAGAAGGGGAATATTCACATTAAAGCCCTCTCCAACACCTTTCCCAATTTCATTCTCATAACCTGTTCCGGGGAAAAGTGAATGCCCTGTCTCATGTATTGAGAAAGTAAACACCCGGTCATCGTTATAAAAAGCGTTTTGCACACCATCACCATGATGAACATCTATATCGATATAAGCGATTTTATATCCCTTGTTGGCAAGATCATGCAGGGTAACTGCAATATCGTTTATATAGCAGAATCCCTCGGCATGGTCACTCATTGCGTGATGAAAACCACCTATTGGATTGAATGCAAACCGGGCATCGTCTAACACAAGCTTCTGTGCCGCAAGGTATGTTCCCCCCGATGCATGCAATGAAAAAGAGTATAAATCCTTGAATATTGGATTGTCATGTGTACCAAGACCGAACTCCAGCAGGCCAAGGTCAAACTCACCTGTATCACATGTCTTCAGCGCATCTATATATTCTTTCGTGTGGAAGAGGTACAACAGTTCTTCGGGAAGGAATTCAGGCTTTATTACAGCCTGGTTCATTTCATCCAGCAGCGAGTACCTGTGTAACAGGTCATACATCTGCCGCGCACGTACAGGCTTGAACGGATGGGTTGGAGAATACTCAATATTTGCAAGCTCTTCTGAATATATCAGTATATTTTCCATAAAACCTCATTTCTTTTTCAGTTATTGTGATAAAATGTCCATTTTAATTCAACATTTTTTTTGACCATTTTTTTTTGGTTATATCATCCATATACACAAATAAATCACAGAGAATCCGTGTTACAGAGAAAAGTGAATAAATATTATGAATATATTCATGGCATAAATAGTGTCCTGAAGGCGAATAGAAGGGGCAACACTACGAAAAGGAACAGGACAGTGTTGAATACAAAAAGACTGGAAGCCATTCGTGAATCCAGCCTGAACAAAATAGATGTAACCACTGAATAAATAGCAGCCGGCATAAATGATTGAATTATTATTACCGCACGCACTTTTTCTCCTATTGGCAATAAAAACGCAACTACTATGGCAACAAGGGGAACGATCATGAACTTAATAATTGCAAGAACAGCATGTGCCGGCAAAAATTTCTTAATATTTCCCGGAGAAAAGCTGGTTCCAAGAGAAAAATAATAGATCATAACGGATATTGCTATAAAAAAATCAACAGGTACCGGTGCCGGTATCCTTTTGATTCCAAGAATCTGAAATAATAATGCCAGCAACACAGCATAAAATGGAAAGTTTTTTTTACTTATAATATAGTTTTTCAAACTGAATTGCTGTAATGGGTCTTCTGACACATACCTTGCGTATGAAAACACCACAAGAACAAGGTAAGGCATAAAATATACTATAAACAACATGGCAAGGCCAAGCCCTTCAATCCCGAGAAAAAGATAGCAAAGGAACCCGCCCATGGTAAACCCGTGGTTGGCAAGTGATGAACTGATTATAAATGTGTTTTTTTGAATAGCATTGAATTTAAAAAAGCCAACAACTATATATCCTGCAATAAGTCCCATCAGAACCATCAGTATTCCTGTTAACGGGAGCGCAATCATATCTGATGCCAGAGTAAGTCCCCAGATGCTCCAGAATACCACCACGGGTTCGAATGTTACAAGGTTAAATGACACAATTTTCCCAATTGATTTTTCTATTGAAGGTTTTTTATGAGAAATAATTGAACCTGCAATCAGTGGAAACCAGATCAAAACCTGGAATAATATAAATTTTGTTGTAATTGTCACCCGGAAACCTTTACTATAGTCAGGATATAATCAATACTACTGTGCTAACACATGGTACGTATAGTATAATTTATTCACTATATTTACTATATTCACTTTTCATTCGATTTTCCAGATCTTCTTGAGGCTGCTAAACATAACAGGAGTACAACATGAATACCGGTTACGTTCATCTTTATACAGGAAACGGAAAAGGGAAGACTACAGCCGCTATCGGCATGGCCGTACGTGCCGCAGGCTGGAACATGTCTTCCATTATAATACAATTCATGAAGGGTCAGGACTACGGAGAACTTGAATCACTTAAACGATTCGATAACTTGATTACCATTGAACAATATGGTTCATCTGATTTTTGCATGCCTGATGACGATAATATTCAGCAACATTATATTTTAGCAAGAAATGGTCTTCAAAGAGCGACTGACACAAGTCAATCTTCAGACTATTCACTTGTGGTACTGGATGAAATAGTTACCGCCATGCTGTTCAAGCTTGTCACTCTTGATGAGATTGTAACACTCATAAAGAACAGAAATCCTTCCATCGAGCTCGTATTTACAGGAAGGGGAGCACCGGATGCATTAATTCGCCAATGTCACCTTGTAACGGAGACGAAAGAGATCCGACATTATTATGTGAATGGGGTACAGGCAAGAAAGGGGTTCGAATTTTAGCAAAAAAAAGGACGGCCACATGGCCGCCCTTTACACAATTTATATGGATGTTCTTTATTTCAATGCATCTTTTGCGCCAGTGATGAGTGTATCAACAACCGATGGATCGGCCAGAGTTGAAGTGTCACCCATTTCTTTCTTATCAAATTCGCTTGCAGCGATTTTCTTAAGAATTCGACGCATGATCTTTCCAGAACGTGTCTTTGGAAGCGCATCGGCCCACTGAATAACATCAGGTGTGGCGATAGGTCCAATTTCACTTCGAACAGTTTTTACGAGCTCTTTCTTAAGCTCATCTGTTTTTTCCACACCGGAGTTAAGTGTAACAAAGGCATAAATTGACTGACCTTTCACCTCGTGCGGATAGCCAACAACAGCGGCTTCAGCAACATTAGGATGACCAACCAGAGCTGATTCTACTTCAGCGGTTCCCATTCTGTGACCTGACACGTTGATAACGTCATCAACACGACCTGTTATCTGGTAATAACCGTCCTTGTCTCTCTTACATCCGTCACCGGTAAAGTAATTACCGGGGAACTGTGTAAAATAGGTGTTAAAGAACCTTTCGGTATCACCGTAAACCCCTCTCATCTGTCCAGGCCATGATCTCTTAAGGATCAGGTTTCCCTGGCATACGCCTTCCAGTTCCTTTCCGCTATCATCAACGATTGCAGGCTCAACACCAAAGAAAGGTACTGTTGCCATTGCCGGCTTAATGTCGATAGCGCCAGGAAGGGGGGTAATCAGAATACCACCGGTTTCTGTCTGCCACCATGTATCTACGATTGGACACTCACCCCTGCCAATTTTCTGGTAGTACCAGTTCCATGCTTCGGGGTTCAGGGGCTCGCCAACTGAACCAAGGAGTTTGAGTGAAGAAATGTCATGATTGTCCACCCACTTGTCCCCTTCTTTCGCGATCGCACGAATAGCTGTAGGAGCTGTATAGAAAATATCTACTTTGTATTTTTCAACTATTGCCCAGAATCGACCGAAATCGGGATAACTGGGAACACCTTCGTACATAATGGTTGTTGCACCATTGGCAAGAGGTCCGTATACGATATACGAATGACCTGTTACCCAGCCGATATCAGCTGTACACCAGTACACGTCACCATCATGATAGTCGAAGACCATCTTGTGAGTATAGGCAACATAGGTAAGATATCCACCTGTTGTGTGTAATACACCTTTCGGTTTGCCTGTTGATCCTGATGTGTACAGAACAAAGAGTGGATCTTCAGCATCCATTTCTTCTGCAGGACAGTCAGCGTCAACAGTCTTGAGTTCTTCTTCGTACCACTTGTCAATCTTGTCATTCCAGTCAACCTGGATCTTGTCACCCACTCTTTTTACTACCAGGTGAAGGGTAACGTTAGGACATTCCGCGATAGCCTTGTCTGCGTTGGATTTCTGTGGAACAGCTTTTGCGCCACGGAAAGTACCATCACAGGAAATAACTACCTGGCTGTCACAGTCAAGAACACGGTCCCTGAGTGCTTCAGCGGAAAAACCACCAAATACAACTGAGTGAACAGCACCGATTCTTGTACATGCCAGAATACCGATTGCAAGTTCGGGAATCATTGGAAGATAAAATGTTACCCTGTCTCCCTTCTTAACACCGTTCTTTTTCAAGATGTTGGCAAACTTACAAACTTCTTCATGAAGCTGCTTGTAGGTGTACTTCTTGTCATCAGAAGGCTCATTTCCTTCAAAAAGAATAGCTGTCTGGTCGCCTCTTGTGTCAAGATGACGGTCAAGACAGTTGTAGGAAACGTTAACCTTACCATTAACGAACCATTTTACCCAGAGCTTGTCCGGTGATTCGCCATAGTTTACGTCCATAACCTTGTCCCATTTCTTGAACCAGGTTATGTACTCTTCTGCAATTTTTCCCCAGAATCCTTCAGGATCGCTAATTGATTCTTTCCAAATCTTCTCATACTCTTCACGACTCTTGATGTACGCTTTTTTGCGAAAATCTTCTGGAACTGGATAAATTTCCTTAAGTGTAACTTCTGCCATCTATTACCTCCGATTTTTGTATTGATATAATTATCATGGGGATCATGTGTCCGACTCACACCACACTGAATATCCCCATTGTTGTCGCGCTCAGAACTTTGAAATCTGTTCATCCAGGTATGCCGCAATCATTGCGTCATATTCAGATGTAGTTTTATATACCTTAACTGCCAGTTTGAAATTTGTTTTATAGGAGACTTCACCATTACTGTTGTTCATGTCTTCAAGTATATGTTTATAATCATCAGGATCGATGACAACGGATACATGACTGAAGTTTTTCGCAGCAGACCGAAGCATTGAGGGTCCGCCGATATCAATATTCTCAATAGCTTCCTGCAATGTACAACCGGGTTTGGCAATAGCCTGCTTGAAAGGATAAAGATTCACTACAACCATGTCAATAGGCTCTATAGCGTGTTCCTTCATCTTTGCCACATGTTCTGCATTCTCCCGCAGGCCCAGCAGCGCTCCATGCACCTTGGGATGAAGTGTTTTTACCCGTCCATCCATCATCTCAGGAAACCCGGTATAATCCGACACATCAGTTACGTCCAGCCCGGCTTCACGCAATATCTTCGCGGTTCCCCCGGTTGAAAGAAAGGTCACCCCATACTCACTCAGTGCTTTAGCGAAATCAACCACGCCGGTCTTGTCTGAAACACTTATTAAAACCCTTGATATTTTTGCCATAATTGTATTTAACTATATTTAACTTGTTAAAATGTATTTAAAAATCTTTATTAGTTATATAACGACACTCGTGACCATTTGAATAGTAGAGCAAAAAAATACAAGCATTTTTTAGTGATAATCCCCGCTAGCTGCTTCAATAGAACTGGTATTAATACAATCACACTTCAATAAACTATTGTTTTGAAGTTATACTGGATACGACAATATATACAAATTTAGCCTCTGTCAATGAACAATTACACTGATTATGTATTCATAAAATTCTAATACCTGTACGGTTCCCGATGAATAGTCATTTAGAATCTTATGATATCCGTTTACTACATGTCATTCAACTTCAAAAGAGTACAATCTATTGCATAATATTGGGCATATCCCGATGATTAAGACCTGGCATCTATTTTCTGAATAATAACAATTAACAAAAGACCACTCTTCAATGTTTCTTTTGTAACATAATTCTCAAAAAATCATATTTTTTAAAAATATACTTACCAGCGACTTGACAAATTTATACTAAATTAGTACATTTGTACTAATTTAGTATAAAAGTACAAAATTAATTATGAATATCAAACATGCACACATACTTACTGCAGCGGAGTCATTATTCAACAGGTTTGGTATACGAAAAACCGGTGTGGATGAAATTGCAAAAACCGCACGTGTTGCCAAAGGCACAATATATAACTATTTCGGCAACAAGGATGGAATACTGCGGGAACTGATACAGTCAAAAATTCATGATTTTGAAAAGACTGTTCAGGGATCGTTTGATACCATTTCAGACCCCATTGAGCGAATGAAAATTGTCATCATGGAAAGACTGAAACTGTTTCTTCATAATCCATTTATCGCTGACAACACATTGCAACTGGACGAGGACAGCTCACGTCTACTTGAGCAGGATCTTGATAAAAAGGAAGACCAGTATCTAAGTACGATAATCAGTGAAGTGCGGAAGAAAAATACTATTCCAGGTGACGACAGACAGGTAATCAACACGGTTCTGTTTGCCATTAAAGGAATAGAACAATCCATAAAGAATGGTTTTGACGCAATATCACTGGATCGTATTGAGAATGACATTGAATACCTCGTTAATCTAATATTTCAGGATAAAACAAAGGGTATATAGCCCTGCCAGGTGGAGTTTTTTATGCATATACAATTGCATCATGCAATTTTATTGTTTATTCTATTTTCTTTTCTGGGATGGATACTTGAGTTTGCCTACCGGGCACTTGCGAACAGGAACCTTGTAAACCCGGGGGTGTTATTCGGGCCATATGTTCCTATTTACGGTTTCGGCGCTCTCATGCTGATAATACTCTATTCCCAGACTGCTCACCTGGACATATTCTATCGTGCGGGAATATATTTTATGGCAATATCTGTCATGGAATACATCACAGGAGAGATACTTCTCCTGGTTTTCAAACGACGATACTGGGATTACACAGATGACGCGTTGAATATCCGCGGCCATGTCTGTCTGCCATTTTCAATATACTGGGTAATTCTTGCCCTTGTCTTTGAAAAAACATTTTATCCACTTTCCATTCACCTGGTACAGCAAATCAGTTATGTCCATGCAATACTTGTGAACACCCTGCTGGCATCCATATTATGTATTGATTTATCCATGCTCACTGGACTCCCGCAAAAGATGTTCCGTCAGACAGCAATGTATATATCACGGGAGTTTAATCCTGAATTTCCTGTTTTTCAAAGAGTGCTGTCATCGGTACAAAGCCGATTTCCAGGTATACCGGAAGAAGTAACAAATTACCTGTCAGATATCCAACTACACGCAATAGCCAGAAA
>Ga0102938_10004688_pt1 | contig 10006 bp, 7 predicted proteins | sample SalPonR2_B_D2_MG_FD_84516 | JGI IMG/M metagenome (GOLD analysis project Ga0102938, IMG submission 84516) | Salt pond soil microbial communities from South San Francisco under conditions of wetland restoration - Salt Pond MetaG R2_B_D2_MG | ecosystem: Environmental > Aquatic > Marine > Intertidal...
GAGCTCCTCCGCCGTCGATCGGGTCCTGCTGGCCGAACCCCGGGGGTTCTGCGCCGGTGTCGAGATGGCGATCAAGGCGTTGGCGTGGATGGTCCGGTCGTTCCCGGCGCCCGTCTACTGCTATCACGAGATCGTCCACAACAAGCTGGTGGTCCAACGCTTCGAGCGACTCGGCGTGGTGTTCATCGACGACATCGACGAGGTCCCGCCCGGGAGCCCGATCATGCTGTCGGCGCACGGTTCGGCCCCGGAGGTGCTCGAAGCGGCGCGCAGCCGCGGGTCGTACGTGGTCGATTCGGTCTGCCCGCTGGTCACCAAGGTGCACCACGAGGTGAAGGTCCGCGCCGGCAAGGGCTACCGGATCGTGTACGTCGGTCACGAGGGCCACGAGGAGGCGATCGGCACGATGGCCGTCGCTCCCGGTGCCATCGACCGCGTCGAATCCGTCGCCGACGTCGACGCACTCGACCACCCGGACGAACCCGTCGCCCTGCTGGCCCAGACCACGCTGTCGCACCGTGACTGGGAGGGCGTGGCCGTTCGTGTCCGCGAACGGTTCCCCGACGTGTGGACGCCGGGTCGCAGCGACCTGTGCTTCGCCACCACCAACCGCCAGTCGGCACTGATGGAGCTGGCGCACCGGTGCGACGCGATCGTCGTCATCGGATCCGCCAACTCCTCCAACACGCGGGCCCTCGAGCAGTTGGCACGCGAGGAGGGCTGCGAGCGCGTCTACCGGATCAACGCCGTCGACGAGTTGCCCCACGACCTCTCGGGCGTCGTGGGCGTCACCGCCGGAGCGTCGGCCCCCGAAGAACTCGTCGCCGAAGTGGTCGACTTCCTGGCGCCGCGAGAGGGCGTCGACCACGTCAAGGTCACCGAGGAGGACGAGTACTTCCCGCCCCCGCGCAACATCCGTGACCTGCAAGCGGCGATCGAGAACGCGTCCACGGTGCTGCTCGGTGGGAGCCTGATGCACCGTCCCGGCATGGACGACCGCACCCTCGGCGCCAGCGACGTCCTGTCCAGCCTGTCGAACTGAGAAGCGACAGCGGGGTCAGACCCCGCTGTCGCTTCTGCCTCAACTGCGGGGCACCTCCGACCACGGCTTGTCACGGTCGACGCGCACGTCGCCGGGCAGGCCGAGCACGCGCTCGCCGAGGATGTTCTTCATCACCTCGGTGGTGCCGCCCTCGATGGAGTTGGCCCGGCTGCGCAGGAACGCCTTCTGGAGGGTGTCGGCGCCCATCGCCGTCTCCGGGCGCACCATCTCGTAGCTGCCGTACAGCAAGCCGTCGGCGCCGAGCAGGTTCATCACCTCGTCGTAGATGTCCTTGTTGAGGTCGGCCGACGCCATCTTGCCGATCGACCCCTCCGGGCCGGGGTCACCCATCTTGCGCATCTGGTTGGCGCGGATGTTGGTGAGGCGCAGCACCTCGGCCCGGCTCCACAGCTTCATCACCTCGTCGAGTGACGCCGGGTCCTTGCGGTCGGCGGGCAGCTGCGTCCAGGTCTGCACCAGCGCCGAGATCGTGCCCGACCCCTTCGACGGGATCGTTCCCCCGATCGACACCCGCTCGTTCATCAGGGTGGTGAGCGACACCCGCCAGCCGTCGCCGGGATTGCCGAGCATCTCCGAGTCGGGAATGCGGGTGTCGGAGAAGAACACCTCGTTGAACTCGGCCTCCCCGGTGATCTGGCGCAGCGGGCGGATCTCCACGGTGGGGTCCTGCATGTCGACCACGAACGCGGTGAGACCGGCGTGCTTCACTGCGTGAGGGTCGGTGCGCACCACCAAGAGGCCCCACTTCGACAGGTGGGCGAGCGTGGTCCACACCTTCTGGCCGTTGACGATCCACTCCTCGCCGTCTTTCACGCCGGTGGACGACAGTCCGGCGAAGTCCGACCCCGAACCGGGCTCGGAGAACAGCTGGCACCAGATCTCCTCGCCGGTGAACAAGGGTCGCAGGTAACGCTGCTGCTGCTCATCGCTGCCCCACGCCACCACCGTCGGTGCACACATGCCGTGGCCGATCGGGTTGCGGTACATCGGGTTCGGTCCGCCCTCGGCGAAGATCCGCTCGTTGACCAGCTTCTGCACCTTCGGGTTGAGGCCGAGGCCACCCTGGCCCTCGGGGAAGTGCACCCAGGCCAACCCCCGGTCGTACTGCTCGCCGAGGAACACCTTGGGATCGGTGTCGGCGGGCGGGAACGAGGCGAGCAGGTCGTCGACGAGTTCGCTGACACGCTGTTCGTCGGCGGAGAGTTCGGTGCGATCGTCGGTCATCGTCATGCCTCGAACGTACCCAACGACCGGCCCGGGCGATCAACCGTGCCGTTGCATCCGGTGTCCGACACCGGATGCAACACGCACGGGACCGATGGCCCTGCCGCCCGACGGGCCGGCTTCCTAGCGTGGGTCTCGAGAACCCGACGACGACCGGTGACGACCCGTGTCGAGAGGAGCGTGCGATGAGCAGTACATCCGTCATCGAGGGCACCGAGAGCGCCGAGGGCACCGAGAGCACCGACGGCGAGTCGATGGAGGGCAGGTCGTCGCCCGTCTGGGAGACCATCCGGGGCACCAAGGATGCCCTGAGTGTGCGCCGTGTCTTCGGCGACGCCTACGAGCTCGACGGTGTGACCGTCATCCCCGTCGCTCGCGTGGCGGGCGGAGCCGGTGGCGGCGGGGGCCAGGGCGAGGAGCCCGACGACGAGGGCGGACGCAGCGTCGGCAGCGGCTACGGCACCGGCTTCGGGATGGGTGTGTCGCCCCTCGGGGTGTACGAGGTACGCGGCTCGACCGTGACGTGGAAGCCGGCGATGGACATCAACCGCACCGTGAAGGGCGGTCAGGTCCTCTCCGGGATCATCGCGGTGTGCCTCTGCCTGGTGCTCGTCGCCCGCCGCTGAGGGCGCCACGACGCGCCGGAGAAGCGACAGCGGGGTCTGACCCCGCTGTCGCTTCTGCTCGCGTCAGTTGAACACGGCGGTGGCGGCCACGATCTCGTCCGTCTCGCGTTCCGCCAGCTCGGGCAGCTCGGAGCGGAGTTCCATCACCGTGGCCAGCCGCACGCGGTCGCGCCGCGACGAGAAAACCGCCTTCAGGTTGTTCAGCATGCGGATCACGATCTCCCGGTTGGGCGTGGGGTCGAGGAACTCGTCGCTCCACCGGGCACCGGCGGTCAGCTGGTCGAACAGGCGCCGTGCCTCCGCACGGTCCAGGACGGTGCCACCGTGGAACGGGTCGAAGAACGTGGTCGGGTCGTCTGCCACACCCACCAGGAAGTGGGCCGGCATCCCCACACCCACGAGCCCGACGCCGAGCCGTCTGGCGACCTCGATCATCAGCACCGACAGGGTGATCGGGATCCCGGTGCGTGTGGCCACCACCCGGTCGAGACACGAGTTGCGCCAGTCGTAGTAGACCCGGTCGTTGCCGTGGAAACCGAGGTCGCCGAACAGGTGGCGGGCGATGCCCTCGGGCGTGGGCGTCGGACATTCCCCGGCGATCAGGTCGATCGCCGCCAGCCACTCGATGTCGTCGAGACCGGGTTGCAGCGCCGCGGAGATCGACAGGGCGATCTCGTCGAGGGCGACCACCGAAGGGTCACCCCGCATGAGGTGGGAGAACGTCGTTCGACCCATGTGGGCACCGTACCCGTCGACTACCTTGCCCCGGCATGTACCCCGGTGCCCACGTAGCAGAACACGGTGACAAGCCCGCCCTCATCATGACCGGATCGGGCTTCACCCAGACCTTCGCCGAACTCGATGCAGCCGCCAACCGCCTGAGCCGCCTGTTGCGTGCCGCCGGCCTGCAACCCGGCGACCACGTGGCGATGTGCATGGAGAACCACGACCGCTACCTCGAGATCGTGTGGGGCTGCCACTACGCCGGCCTCGTCTACACCTGTGCGTCGTCGCGGCTCACCAGCGAGGAGCTGGAGTACATCGTCAACGACTGCGGCGCGAAGGTCTACATCACCTCGAAGTACAAAGCCGAGCAGGCCGCCGACCTGCTCGGATCGACACCGGACGTCGGACTGCGCCTGATGCTCGACGGCACCATCGACGGCTACGAGAGCTACGAGCAGGCCGTCGCCGCGCACTCCCCCGAACCGCTCGACGAAGAGCGCAAGGCCGGGCTCGACATGCTCTACTCGTCGGGCACCACCGGCATGCCCAAGGGCATCACCCGTGAGTATCCCGACGAGCCGCTCGAGTCCACGCCCGGCCCGATCGTCGGGCTGCTGCAGTTCCTCTTCGGCATGGACGACACCAAGCGCTACCTCTCGCCGGCGCCCTTCTACCACGCTGCCCCGCTGCGGTTCTGCCTCGCCACCCAGGCGATCGGCGCCACGATCGTGGCGATGGAGCACTTCGACGCCGAGGCCTACCTCGCCGCCGTCGACAAGTACGAGATCACCCACAGCCAGGTCGTTCCGACCATGTTCGTGCGCATGCTGAAGCTGCCCGACGAGGTGCGCGCCCAGTACGACGTGTCGTCGCTCGAGACCGTCATCCACGCCGCTGCGCCCTGCCCCGTCCCGGTGAAGAAGCAGATGATCGAGTGGTTCGGCCCCGTGATCCACGAGTACTACGCGGGCAGCGAGGGCAACGGCTTCGTCTACTGCAACAGCGAGCAGTGGCTGGCCCACGAAGGCACCGTGGGCCTGCCGATCGTGGGCACGCTGCACATCGTGGGCGAGGACGGCGACGAAGTGCCCCAGGGCGAGTCCGGCACGGTCTACTTCGAGAGCGACGCCGTCTTCGAGTACCACAACGACCCCGAGAAGACGAAGGCGTCACGCCACCCGAAGGGGTGGACCACGCTCGGCGACGTCGGCTACGTCGACGAGGACGGCTTCTTGTACCTCACGGATCGCAAGGCGTACATGATCATCTCGGGCGGGGTGAACATCTACCCGCAGGAGGCCGAGAACATCCTGGTCACGCATCCCAAGGTGACCGATGTCGCCGTGTTCGGGGTGCCGAACGAGGACTTCGGCGAGGAGGTGAAGGCGGTCGTGCAGCCCGCCGAGATGCCCGCCGACGACGAGGCGGCAGCGGCGCTGACCTCCGAGCTGATCCAGTTCTGCCGCGAGCACCTGGCCGACGTGAAGTGCCCCCGCTCGATCGACTACCGCGACGAGCTCCCCCGTCACCCCACCGGCAAGCTGTACAAGCGTCTGCTGAAGGACGAGTACTGGAAGGCTGCCGGTCGCAGCATCTGACTACGGTCGGGGGCATGGCAACTGCCCGCTCGACACATCCGTATCTGGACTGGCCGGGGCCGATCGCGTTCGCTCACCGCGGCGGCACGAGCGAGGCACCCGAGAACACGATGCCGGCGTTCGAACACGCCGTCGAACTCGGCTACGCCTACCTCGAGACCGACGTCCACCTCACCTCCGACGGGGTACTCGTCGCGTTCCACGACACCGACCTGACCCGCACCTGCGGGGTCGACCGGAGGATCGCCGAGCTCAGCGCCGACGAGCTCGCCGACGTGCGTGTCGACGGGCGCGAACCCATCCCGCTCATGCGTGACCTGCTGGAGCGATTCCCCGACGTGCGCTTCAACATCGACTGCAAGTCCGATGCGGCGGCACCGGCACTGGTGCAACTGATACGCGACGTCGACGCGCTCGACCGGATCTGTCTCGGGGCGTTCGACCACGCCCGTCTCCGCAAGCTGCGCGCCCTGCTCGGCGACGGTCTGCTCACGTGCATGAGCCCGCAGGAGGTGGTGTCACTTCGCCTGGCCGGCCGCGTCGCCGGAACCGCCCGGCGGGTCGCCCAGGTCCCCGTCCGCTGGGGGCGGCCGACGGGCCCGCGCGGGGTCACCGTGGTGACCGAGCGCTTCCTCCGGGCGGCGCACCGCGCCGATGTGCCGGTGCACGTGTGGACGATCGACGACGCCGACGAGATGCGGCGACTGCTCGACCTCGGCGTCGACGGGATCATGACCGATCGTCCCGAGGTGTTGCGCGACGTCCTCGTGGAACGTGGCCAGTGGCACCCGCCGTCATCGCCGTGAAGCGCTCGGCCTGAACGTGGCCGACGTCAGTGGCCCGAGCGGGACCGGAAGATCCGGCGTCGGGCGTGCGGGAAGACCTCGGAGAACTTCGACTCGGCGGTGTCGGTGCCGACCAGGACGAGTTCGGCGCCGGCCGGCAGCGGCACGTGCGGATCGGGATTGCCCTCCATCACACCGTCACGTTCGATGGCCACCACGTTGCACTGCGTCCGCCGGTGCACGTGCGTCTCGGCGAGTGTCCGGCCCACCAGCTCGTCGGGGATCTGCGTGCGGAAGACGTTGAGCCCGTGCGCCACGAGGAGCGTCTCGTCGCCGCGGAACTGGTTCCAGATGGCGGCCGACCCGGTGCCGGCGTACGACAGCACGGCGTCGGCCCCCGCCCGGTAGAGAGTGGTCACGTTGCGTTCCAGCCGGGACCGCGACACGATCCGCGCTTCGGGTCGCAGGCCGCGCACGTAGCGCGTGAGGTACACGTTGACGTCGTCGTCGTGGGTGGTGATCAGCACGGCGCCCGCATGGTCGAGCCCGGCCGCCTCGAGCACCGTACGGTCGGCCGCGTCACCGATCACGTAGTTCGCGCCCTCTCGACGTCGCCCCTCCAGCTTCTCGACGATCGCGAACGACACGCCTTCGGTCTCGAACGTGGCCCCGATCGCTCGTCCCACCCGTCCCCCGCCGATGATCACGGCATGCCGCTCGGCGACGGTCTCCACCGCATAGTCACGGTCGAAGGCGGCCAGTTGGTCATGGTCCCCGGCGAGCAGGAGCATCGAGGTCTCACCGAGCTCGGTGTCCGGCGTGGCGATGGCGAACTCACCACGCTGCCAGACGCCGATGATCCCCACACCGAGACGTGAACGCAGCGCCAGCTCCCGCGGAGTACGTCCGACCATGTCGGTGCCGACGACCCCTGCCTCGGCGATCTCGAGGCCGGCGAACTCGCCGATCACGTGGCTCCTGCCGCCCAGGCCCAGCGTGCGTGCCGCCATGGCCGACCCGAGGATCTCGCCGAGCTGCACCACGTGATCGGCACCGGCGATCTCCAAGATGTCCACCGATGCCGGCGCATTGGCGGTCGCGAGGATCTCCACTTCGGGTGCGATCTCGCGCACCGTGAACGCGATGTTGGTGTTGGTGGGGTCGTTGCGTGTCGCCACCACCATCGCCGCCTGGTCGACCCGGGCGTTGCGGTACGTGGCGGGGTCGTCGAGGGCACCCACCATCACGACGCGTCCCTCGTCGTGGTGGCGTCCGGCCTCGTCCACGTCCTCCACGATCACGACGTAGGGCACCTCGGCCTGACCGGCACGCTCGATCAGTGCACCTTCGACAGGGCCGACTTCGGTGAGGATCAGGTGCCCGTGCATCAACGGTGTCACCGAACGCGGCGCCCGACGGCGCTCGCGCTCGTTCATCCAGGGCACGAACACGAACTGGATGAACACGAAGGGCAACATCACCAGCAGGAACGTCGAGCCCGACAACAGCACCACGATCGAGAAGATCCGCCCCGCATCGGACTCGAAGGTGATGTCGCCGAAGCCCAGCGTGGTCATGGTGGTGAGCGTCCAGTAGACGCTCGTCGGCCACGAGTAGGTGCGACCTTCCCGGTCCATCAGCTCGTGGAACAACGTGGCGAACAGGGCCACCATCCCCACGAACGTGACCGACAGCACGAGCACGGTCTTGAGACGACGCCGTCGCTCCGCTTGACGCACGAACACCTGGGCGCGGTCCTCGTCACCGAGCGCCGAGAGGGACTCGTCAGCACCGAACCGGGCGGTGATGTTCGCAATCGTTGCTCCGAGTGACTTCAGCATCAGCCCAGCGATGATATGCCGGACGCCGGCACCCCGTGGCGTCCTGCCCCGGCGCCGGCACTACCGTCGTCGTCGATGCCCCTCCCCGCTCCCCCGTCGTCGTCCGTTCGTGCCCCTCGTCACCTGGTCGCCTCCGCCGACCACCTCGCCACGTCCGCGGGGATGACAGCCTTCGCGCTCGGCGGCAACGCCGTCGACGCCGCCATTGCCACGAACGCAGCGATCGCGGTCACCGGCCCGCACCTCTGTGGCATGGGAGGCGACCTTCTCGCCCTCGTGCACCTCGACGATCCGTCGTCGGCCGATCCGGGAACCACCTACGCCCTCAACGCCTCCGGCCGGGCCGGATCGGGAGCCGACCCCGACCGTCTGCGGGCCGACGGATTCACGGAGATGCCGTTCAAGCTCGACATCCGCTCGGCCACCGTGCCCGGGTGCGTCGACGGCTGGCTGGCGCTGCACGACCGGTTCGGCTCGCTCCCGCTGGAGCAGGTGCTCGCCCCGGCCCGCCGCCTGGCGGCCGACGGATTCCCGGCGAGCCCGCTGCTCGTCGGGTCGCTCCGGCGCCTCGACGCAACCAGCCGCTCCAACCTGGACGAGCTGGCTTCCCAAGCCACGTCCACCGGCGCCCGCGTCCGCCGACCGGGCGTGGCTCTCGCCCTTGCCGGATTGCCCGTCACCGGTCGTGACGGCTACTACGGGGGCGCATTCGGCGACGGCCTCGTGGAGATCGGCGGCGGCGAGTTCACCGAGGCCGACCTGCTGGCATCCCACGCCGACTGGGTCGCGCCGCTCACCACCACCGCGTTCGGGGTCGACCTGCACACGATCGGCCCCAACTCGCAGGGCTACCTCACCCTGGCCGCTGCCCGCCTGGCCGAACAGTTGGACCTCCCCGACGATCCCGACGACGAACGCTGGGCGCACCTGCTCGTCGAAGCTGCCGCGGCGGCGGGATTCGACCGTCCCGACGTGCTCCACGAAGCCGCCGACGGACACGCACTCCTCTCGGCGATCGACGGCCGGCTCGATCTGATCGGCCTCGAGCGGTCATCGGGTCGGACTGCTCCGGGAGCCGACGGCGACACCACCTACCTGTGCACCGCCGGCGTCGACCGCGACGGCAGACGGATGGGGGTGTCGCTCATCCAGTCCAACGCGTCGGGCTTCGGCAGCCACCTCGTGGAGCCCAACACGGGCATCAACATCCACAACCGGGGGCTCGGTTTCAATCTCGTGCCGGGCCATCCGGCCGAATACGGACCCCGGCGACGGCCACCGCACACGCTGTCACCGGCTCTCGCCACACGTGCCGGGCGTCTCGCCGCCGTGTTCGGCACGATGGGCGGAGACGCCCAGCCGCAGATCCTGCTGCAGGTGGCGGCGCGCCTGTTCCGCCACGGCCAGTCCCCGGCATCGGCCATCACCGCCGCCCGCTGGGCGCTGCGAGGCCCCGAGACGGGATTCGACACGTGGACCGGGAGCCGCGGCCCGTCGGTGCAGGTGGAGGGCCATGCGCCCGAGACATGGATCGGCGGCCTCACCGCCCGCGGGCACCACGCCGTGGCGGCACCTTCGTGGGATTCGGGGTTCGGCCATGCCCACGCCATCGTGGTCGACGACAACGGCATGTTCGCGGGCGCAGCCGATCCCCGCGCCATCGTCGGCAGCGCCGCCGGCAACTGACACCCGTGTTGCATCCGGTGTCAGACACCGGATGCAACATCACGACGGCTCCGGTGGCCGCCGAGGGCGTACGCTCTCGACCCATGCGCACCGACGGGTCGTCGATGGGTCGCCTCCTCGTCGTCGGCGTCCTCCTCCTCGTCGGTCTGCAGGCTCACTCGACTCCTGCGACGGCGGAGCCGACCGGCGTCGTGCCCGGCGGCGGCGTCCTACGGGTGAACGTCCCGGCAGCAGTGGGCGGCAAGACCGTCGTCGGACAACTCACCGCCGCTCAGGTCACCGAACGCGGCTATGTCACGGCGTTCGGCTGCGACGACGGGATCCCGAGACACGACGACGGCGACATCAGCCGCTCCGACCTCAACTTCAACGGGCTCGTCCAACCCGTCACCTCCAACCGGCTCGTCGTCGAAGCCGACGACGACGGCGACATCTGCCTCTACACCTCCCGCGACGC
>Ga0102938_10004690_pt1 | contig 10002 bp, 3 predicted proteins | sample SalPonR2_B_D2_MG_FD_84516 | JGI IMG/M metagenome (GOLD analysis project Ga0102938, IMG submission 84516) | Salt pond soil microbial communities from South San Francisco under conditions of wetland restoration - Salt Pond MetaG R2_B_D2_MG | ecosystem: Environmental > Aquatic > Marine > Intertidal...
ATATCTCGCTCGATGGCCTGCTTAAGGTTAATTTTCCTTGGATAGAAGTTTAATTGTCCTGTTTGAGCTCGTGACCAGTCTAATAGGTTTTGAAGCAACTGGAATGCATCTTTTGAGGCATTCTCAATAAATTTAAGCGACTTTTTAGTATCGTCTGAATCCATCTCATCAAGGTTTTCAATAAGTAAATCCGACTGTCCCAGAATTATATTGAATGGGTTGCGCAGATCGTGTCCGATTATTGAAAATAATTTATCTTTTGTGTGGTTCAGTGTTTTAAGCTCTTTGTTTACAGTTTCAAGCATTGTTGCCTGCTGCTGAATTTCTTCTTTTTGTTTGATAACCTCCTGGGTTCGTTGTCTTACTTTTTGTTCAAGTGTAATATATAGTTGTGCGTTTTCCAATGAAATGGCAAGCTGCGTGCATAAAATAGAAAGCACATTTACTTTATCCTGGGTAAAAAGGTTTTTATTTAGATTATTTTCCAGGTATAAAATACCGACTGTGCTGGCCTGTTTCAATACAGGTATGGCGACAAGCGATTTGATTTTGTGCTGTTTTACGTAAGGATTGGAACCATAATAACTATTTGCCTGGGCGTCGTTTAGTGTTATAATTTTATTGTTATTTATAACGGAGTTAATGATTGTTACAGGTAGTATTTTATCACTTAAGTCATAATGTGATAATGCTATTTTAATGTTATTCTGCTCAACATAACCCAACGCTTCGATTTTCCATGTTCCGGTATCTTTTTCGTTCAGTATAAGTACACCTTTTTGTGCCCCGGCATGTTCCAGGATAAGGGTCATTGTCTTTTTTAAGAGCTCTTCTGGTACTATTTCACTGCTTATGGTTTTCGCAGCATCAATTATGGTGTCAATATCTACAGATAATGCCAATTGAGTTGAAGAGCTTTGTTTTGACATGGATGCTGTTGTATCAGGGGTAGTAGCGATGATGTTTGAAAAATTCTGTAGTAGTGCCAGGGCTTTTGCTTCTGCACCCCACTGTTTATATAGGCTATATGCTTCGTTTAAATATGTTTTTGCAATTTTTTTATTGCGATGTTTTATCCATGCTCTGCCGCACAGTTCATTGGCAAGTGCTTCTTCATGAATGAATCCGTTTTCTTTATACAACTCAATAGCTTCTTCATAAAGTTTAATAGCTTCTATCTCTTTTCCAAAAGTGCTTTGTTCCTCTGCTTTAATCAACTTAAGCTGACCTTTGAAATTCATTGGTGCATGTTTTGCCCAGATTTGAAATTGCTTGACGTTCTTGCTTACTGTTTTTCGTATCTGTTTTTGTTGCTTTTTGCTTACCTGATTATAATTGGCAAGTAAGATAAGTGATTCAAAAAATCTGAAGTTGGCAAACATTAATAAACCTGCGACGCCCTTTTTGTATTTATCAGCTTTTTTCAATATTGAATATGCCTGGCTGTAGCGATTAAAATAATAGGCTAATGTAAGCTTATCCAGATAAATCATTAGGAGTGAGGTATCATCCTGATCTTTTTCATGATAGGCGATCATCTCATCTTCATTATATATTTGACCTTTTAATAATTCCGGTTTATCAGAGGGTATAATGAAATTAGTAAAAAGTTGTAACAGTACATCAAATTGACTTGCCGATATTTTTTCGTATACATCTGAGATTGACTTTTTTTGCTCTGTTGTTCGCTCTATGAGCGTTTTGAGCTCATGTCCGGCCCTGAAGTAATAGTGTGCCCCTGCAGCAGCAGCACTCATCATATATTCATAATCACCTGTTTCTTCGGCAATTTTATAGGCATCTTGAATATGCTTATTAGTCATCTTTAAGGGCTCTTTCCAGGGCGATATTCCTACATTAAATATGTAAAAAGCCTGGGCATAGTGTTCGCGTCCGCTAATTTTCTCAAATAGCTTCATTCCCAGCTGGCCAAGTTCATAGGCCCCTGGAATATCTTTGAAAATAACATTTGTTAATAATCCAAAAGTTATGAAACTGACTGGCGATATGGGAGCAACGCCATGTTTTAAAGTAATGTCGATGAGTTTGAATACAACCAAAGCAAAAAGGTTGGGGTTTGTGCGAAAGAGTACGGAAATAGTTTGTGCCATACTTCGCATTATCGCCAACTGAACAGGATCATTCATTGGAGGAAGGTCGGCGATATTTTTAATTGATACTTTTTTTATCTTGCGTTTTGTTTTAAATAATTCCAGGAGCAGTTTTAAAGAACCTGGTTGCTTCTGAAAGTGTATTCCTGCAATTTTTAACAGAACAAGCGTTTCATCGATAGCATCTTGCTGTCTGTTTTGAGCAATGAGCGACAACGTTCTTGTTTCATGTATACGAATTTTGTTCAATAGCGTAATTGCGTGGCTATTACTTTCCTTCAGTAATTCCTCCATTTCCTGATGATTGCCATTAAGGGCTGCGGTTTCGGCTAATTCTGAATGGTATTCGAAAATAAGTTCCTGATTAAACTCTTCAAAACCGGCTTCTTGTAATAGTTTATATCCCCAATTGCAAAACCTGTATGCTGATATTAATGCTCCTGAATTTTTTGCCCTTTTTGAGGCTTCGAGACTGGCATTTAAAGCAAGGCTTATATCTTTTTTTTCTAATACTGCTTTACCTTTATGCAGGTGGGTGGCCAACTCATAAATATTATCAATCTCAGTGCTTTCGTCTAATCCCGACTCTATTTCCAGACCAATTTTTTTGTGTATGTTAGATTGCTCAACTGGCAACATTAATTCATAAATACCTGATTGTATTTTATCGTGAATGAAGCGGTAATGTGTGTTAGTTGATTTAGGGTCTAATTCAAGCTTAGCATTGCCCTCAGCCGGAATAATCAATGATTCCTGTTTTGCTTTTTCCAGGTTTATTCCAATTGCTTTGTCATCATTATTTATTATAATTGAAACGGACTTTTCATCAAATGTGGCTCCAAAGCATGAAGCAATTTTTAATATTTCGATAACTTCATCATCCAGATTTTTTATTTTTTGTTTAATTAAATCTGCAATGTCTCCAGATATATCCTGATTACTGATTTTTTCTAAATCCCAGGTCCAGACGTTTGTGTGCGGCTCAAGGCGTATGAGTTTTTGATCATACAGGCTGTTGAGATATTCGATTATAAAATAGGGATTGCCCATTGTGCGGGTCTCTAAAATCTGCAATAAGCCTTCAATATTTTTTTTCGTATTGAAAATTTCTGATACAAAGAGTTTAATATCACTTCTGGACAATGGTTTTAATTCCAGTTTTTTAAAGTTGGTGCCCGTTTGTTCTATCTTATTAATAGCTGAATTCAAAGCCAAATTTTGGTTTGCTTCTTCTTTCCTAAAGGATCCAATAAAACAGAATGCATTATTTGTTAGATCGACTGTTAGTTTTTCAATGATGTCAAGAGATCCTTTGTCGGCCCATTGCAGGTCGTCAAGGAAAATAATCAATGGCCGTCCGGGGATGGCAAATAGTTTAAAAAACTTTTCTATGGTTTGGGCTAAACGCTGGGCTGAGTCATTAAGGTTTATACTGAGCCTGGTGTAGTTTTCTCCGGTGATCGATTTAAGGCCTGGTGCCAGTTCACTCAATAAATAAATGTTATTACCCAGTGATTCTGAAATACTTTCGCTAAAACTATTAAGTTCTTTTTCTTTTTGGGCGAGCACATAATCAGTAATTTGTTGTATTAATTGACCAATTGCCTGAAAAGGTTTCTCCTGCTCATACTGCTCAAATTTCCCACTAACAAATAAAACGGGCTGATTCTCAATGTTCTCTTTTATAAATTCGACTAACCTGGTTTTGCCTATACCTGAATAACCTTCTATGAAAATGTTTTGGCTCTGTGATTTTCGTGCAGCATAAATGGCATTTTTGAGGTAGTTAATTTCCTCTTCTCTGCCATATATTTTTTGTGGTAACTGAAATTGTTGGTTTATATCATATTTTCCAATGCTGTAATTTTTTGCCAGGTGAGGGTAATCCATTACCTGAATACATTTCTCTATATCTTTTAACAGACCTAAATCACTTTGGTACCTTAAAGCCGGGTCTTTTTGTAAAAGTTTATCAACCACTTCAGAAACCAGCTGTGGTATTTCCGGATGAATGTCAGACAGTTTAAGGGGTTGCCTGGCAATATGAGCATGAATCCATTCTCTTGTATTATCTGCTTTAAATGGTAATTTACCCGTTAGTAATTCATAAATGGTAACACCAAAAGAGTAGAAATCTGAGCGGTAATCAGGCTTGATTTCGAGGCGTCCTGTTTGCTCCGGAGATATGTATGCAAAGGTTCCTGAAACAAAATCTTTTTCTCCTGATTCGTTTTCTAAAGTATTGTTTTCAGCAAGGCTGAAATCAATCAATTTAAGTGTACCTGTCGATGGATTGTAGATAATATTCTTTGCATTAATATCATAATGGGTTATTTGCTGTCTGTGTATGTCTGACAGACCCAATGCAATGGCCCTCACTATTTTTAATGCGTCTTGGAGTTGTTTTTTATTTGTAATAGGTGTATGTGCCTGCAGGTAGTTTTTCAGTGTTGTTCCAAATATATCCTCAAGTACAAGAATGCCTTTGTTGTCGGCTTCAAGAAAATCGAGCGCTTTTATCACATGAGCTGACGCTATGCTCTTAAGCAGTTTAAACTCTTTTTTTAGTTGCTGTACCGTTTTTCTATTTTGATCTGCATTATCAACAATTTTCAATACAACACTGCTGTTTTCATTATTAACAGCTCTATAAGCATTATATTTTACGCCCTCAGCAAGTGTGTCTAATATTTTAAAACTTCCTGCTTTTTTTATCATCTCTTTACCTGTGTTGTATTTTCTATGAAAATTGAAAAAAGGATTGTGATTTTTTTTTAAGAAGGTATTTTTACCTGTATGTTTATCCTCCAATATAGATATTATCTCTGAAAAGTAAAAATCTTTAGCCATCGTGCTAATAGATCATTTGTTTTGAATCACAACTATCCGAAACTTTATAGTTTTTTGTGCTTATTACAATATATTATTGAAAAAATACAAGCTATTTCTTATCTGAATTTGTTTTCAAAGATTTAATTTTTGAGATACACTGCCATTTATGGCGGTGACAAGTTACCGTTGCTGCTTAGGGCTTTAGCCAGGAACTTTTTTTTATATAGATTAGGTTCCAGGCTGAAGCCTTACCGCTCTTGATTCTTACCTAAATCCACGCCATAAATGGCGTGGTAAGTCATCTGTATATAATTTTATAATATCAGGTTTAAACGAATTAATAGCAATTGACTTGAAAAACCACTTTTTTTCTGGCGATTTCAAAAAAAATGTCCCAATAATAAACGGTTATAACTATTGTTGACCTTTTATTTAAAAAAGTTTCGGATGAATGTGGTTTTGAATGATTTTATTGTATTTATAGCAGATGATGACAATAATAGTTTTCCTCAGATCATTATCTTTGATGCTTTTAATGATAAATTATGAACGAAGCACTTAATCCTGTATACATTATTATAGCCATATTGGCTTATTTTGGTATTTTAATGACAATTTCCCGTTTAACCGGTAGTAAGGGAAATAATCTAGGGTTTTACCTTGGTAACCGTCAGTCTCCCTGGTTTGTAGTTGCTTTTGGTATGCTGGGCGCCTCCTTATCCGGGGTAACATTTATCTCGGTCCCTGGTTGGGTTCAGGATACGCAATTTAGTTATTTGCAAATGGTGTTGGGGTATGTGGTTGGCTATGCTGTTATAGCCTGGGTGCTTTTACCGGTTTATTATAATTTGAAACTGACATCAATTTATACCTATTTAGAGCATCGGTTTGGCTTTTTTAGTCAAAAAACCGGTGCGTGGTTCTTTTTTATTTCCAGGGTTATAGGGGCTTCATTCAGGTTGTTCATCGTTGCAACTGTAATGCAGGTTATGGTTTTTGACCCTTTAAATATTCCATTTCCTGTTACGGTACTTATCACCATTTTATTGATATGGATATACACCAATCGCGGTGGTATAAAAACCATTATCTGGACCGATGTGCTGCAAACTACATTTATGTTTTTATCGGCTATAGTAACCATTGTGATTATTTACAATAATATGGCTGAAGACGGGTTGTGGAAGTTTGTTGCTAATTCTGAATATAGCCGTGTTTTTTTCTTCGATGATTGGAATAGCCCGAATCATTTTATTAAGCAATTTTTCTCAGGTATGTTTATTACAATTGTGATGACAGGCCTGGATCAGGATATGATGCAAAAAAATCTGAGTTGTCGTAATCTGAAAGAGGCGCAGAAGAATATGCTTTCTTATGGAATTGCTTTTGTCCCGGTAAATATTATGTTTTTGACGCTTGGTGTAATGCTCTATTCTTATGCAGCATCGCTTGGGTTAAGTATTCCCGCGCGTGGCGATGAAATTTTTCCGCTTGTAATAGCCCAGGGTGAATTGCCCCTTTTTGTGGCGATAATGTTTATACTGGGTTTGGTTGCTGCAGCCTACTCCAGTGCCGATTCTGCTTTAACTGCACTAACGACTACTTTTACTGTCGATATATTGGGCTTTAATCATAACGATCTGAATTCTGCCAAAGCACTGCGCACCAGGCGATGGGTGCATATTGGAATATCGGCATTACTGGCTGTTGTGATTATAATTTTTCAGATTATTTCTGATGAAAGTGTAATAAGTGCAATTTTTACGGTGGCCGGATATACGTACGGACCACTACTCGGACTTTTTGCCTTTGGCCTCTTTACAAAATATCATCCACGGGAGAAATGGATTCCATATATTGCCCTAGCATCTCCTGTAATTTGTTATATATTAAACCGATATTCAGAAGTATGGTTCAATGGTTTTCAGTTTGGATTTGAATTACTGATCATCAACGGAGCATTAGTTTTTATTGGACTTGCAATTTCTTCAATGGGCAAAAAGTAAGGGCTGCTCCTGAGAAACAGCCCTTAACTTGTATTTGGCAAGATTATTTATTTAGAGGTTTCGTTTGCTACTTCCTGTTCAATAAATGTGGCAAATTCGTCAATTGACATCTGTCCCTGGTCACCTTCGCCTTGTTTCCTTAGCGCAATTTTGCCTTCGGTCATCTCTTTCTCGCCCACAATGAGCAGGTAGGGGATGCGTTTTAATTCGTTGTCGCGTATTTTACGACCAATTTTTTCGTTGCGTTCATCAACAGATACACGTACATCGCGAGCAGCAAGTTTTGCTTTCACATCTTTTGCGTAATCGTTGAATTTTTCACTAATGGGCAGTATTACAGCCTGTTCTGGTGTGAGCCAGAGCGGAAACTTTCCGCCGGTATGCTCCAGTAAAACAGCCACAAAACGTTCCATAGAACCAAAAGGTGCCCGGTGAATCATAATTGGGCGGTGACGATTGTCATCGCTTCCTATATATTCCAGTTCGAAACGCTCGGGTAAGTTATAGTCAACCTGGATGGTACCCAGTTGCCATTTGCGCCCGATTGCATCGCGTACCATAAAGTCGAGTTTAGGGCCATAAAACGCAGCCTCATTGTACTCTACTTCGTAGTTCATGCCTTTTTCATCGGCAGCTTCAATAATTGCTTTCTCAGCTTTTTCCCAGTTGTCATCGCTTCCAATATATTTTGAATGGTCGTTTTGGTCGCGCAAAGAAACCTGAGCCACATAGTCTTTAAAGTCGAGTGTTTTAAAAATATACAGAATGATGTCTATAACCTTTATAAACTCTTCTTTTAACTGGTCGGGACGGCAAAAGATGTGTGCATCGTCCTGGGTAAAACCGCGTACCCGGGTCAATCCGTGAAGTTCGCCAGATTGCTCGTAGCGGTATACTGTACCAAATTCAGCCAGGCGAATGGGTAAATCTTTATATGATTTTGGCGTAGCTTTGTACATTTCGCAATGGTGCGGGCAGTTCATAGGCTTGAGCAAATATTCCTCGCCCTCTTCGGGTGTGTGAATGGGCTGAAATGAATCCTGACCATATTTTGCATAGTGACCAGAGGTTACATATAAATCTTTTTGGCCTATATGGGGCGAAATTACCTGTTCGTAGCCATAATCCCGTTGTACCTTTTTCAGGAAATTCTCAAGGCGTTCGCGCAGTTCGGCTCCTTTAGGCAACCACATTGGCAAGCCCTGTCCAACTCGTTGTGAGAATGTGAAAAGCTCCAGTTCTTTACCCAGTTTCCTGTGATCGCGTTTTTTTGCTTCCTCGAGCATTTCAAGGTATTCGTCCAGCATTTTCTTTTTAGGAAATGTAATGCCGTACAGGCGTGTGAGCTGTTTGCGGTTTTCGTCTCCGCGCCAATAGGCTCCGGCTACACTGGTTATCTTAATGGCTTTGATGGGAGAGGTGTCGGGCAGGTGTGGTCCGCGACACAAATCGGTAAAATTTCCCTGTTTGTAAAATGTAATGGTGCCATCTTCTAAATCATTGATCAGTTCTACCTTGTATTCATCTCCTTTTTTCTGGTAGTATTCTAATGCCTCTTTTTTGGGAACTTCTGTGCGATGATATTCCTCTTTTTGCCGCGCAAGCTCCAGCATTTTGTCCTCAATTTTTTTGAAATCAGCGTCGGTTAGCTGCCGGTCTCCAAGGTCAATGTCATAATAAAAGCCTTGCTCAATTGCGGGCCCTATACCGAATTTTACTCCCGGATAAAGCTGTTCAACAGCTTCTGCCAGCAAGTGGGCTGAAGAGTGCCAAAAGGCATGTTTTCCTTCTTCATCTTCCCATTTGTGTAATTTAATGCTTGCATCGTCTTTAATGGGGCGGTGTATATCCCATAGCTCATCGTTTACTGTAACGCTAAGCACTTCCTTGGCCAGCCGTGGACTAATATCTTTTGCAATTTCTAATCCGGTAACTCCGGGTTCATATTTCTTTGTACTATTATCAGGTAGTTTTATTTCAATCATAAAAAATTATTTTTCAAGTTTCTGTACTTCATCAAGTATCTCTTTCACCAGGTCATGCAATTCATTCTGAATGTCTTTAAAATATTTTTTTGCATTCGTTTCATGCTTAACCTTTCTGTATTGGTTTATTCTGCTAAGTAGTTCCTTCTTTTTCGTTAATAGCGTGGTGGCAAGGTCCGTCAATTTAGATTCGTATTTACCTTCATACATTACATCTGCTACCAAACATTCAATTATTAACTCATTCGTTATGTAATGAATGTCTTTTTTTAATTCTTTAATACTTGCCATAATTCCAAAATTTTAGTTTTCCTCGTTAAAATAAAGCTTATAGTAATTCATTCTTCTAATGTCGTCAAATCCTTTTTCCATATTTTCGGGATTCCCGTGTACATAAAGGTGAAAGTTTTTGTCGAGTTTGATCACAGGCCTGAAATATTTCTTTTGCTTTTTTAGCGCTGGTTTCGATATTTTGAAATCGCTGTTTGGCTCTGTCTCATACTGTTCTTTAAACTCACCTTTAAAGTCTTTAAACGCATCTATTATGTCGGGTTCGTTAATTACCTCCTGTTCAAAATTTTGTTCATCGAATTTATCGTGATTCTCAAAATACTCCTGCGACCGTTTCATAAAGTTAAGCTGGTCGGGTGTATTAAAATTGTTTTCTTCTGTTAAAACGTCATCACTAAATGCTTTGCAAAGATCAATATAATTCTTTGTATCGTAAAACTCATCTTCACGAATATTTACTTTTAAAAATTCATTCATCCAGTACATAGCTTCGCCCGACTGGTTTGTTTTGTCTACAATGCTGATTTTATATCCTTCTGCTTCTTCTGTATTAAAAATTAAGCATCCTTTATCCAACTTTTTTATGTTGATACCTGTTTGCATATCAACATTGTAGTGATTGTTTTGTTGAACGACTTTTAAAAAAGTATCCTTGTTTTCGCTTTTAAAAATGCCGATGGCATCGGTAATTTCATCGTCGACTACGCAACCTGCAAAGTGTACCACATATACTTCGCCCTGTTTGATGTTGGGATGTGTTGATACCGAATGCAGATG
>Ga0102938_10004695_pt1 | contig 9999 bp, 12 predicted proteins | sample SalPonR2_B_D2_MG_FD_84516 | JGI IMG/M metagenome (GOLD analysis project Ga0102938, IMG submission 84516) | Salt pond soil microbial communities from South San Francisco under conditions of wetland restoration - Salt Pond MetaG R2_B_D2_MG | ecosystem: Environmental > Aquatic > Marine > Intertidal...
AATCGTAATCAATATTTCCGTTTTTAAACGGTGTTATAAGCGCAGTGTGTACTCCGGAAAACATGGCATTATCCTGTTTTTCGCAAAATTAGATAGTAATTATCAAAGTATTATTCAATTATGAATGGTTTTTGTCAAGTTTGATTAGTGGAAAAGAAAAAAACATGCATACAAAAAACTAACCCAGGGGTTCAACCATCTCCATAAGCCTGGTATGAAAATATTTATTATCAAAAACCCCTTCCTCGAAATCTGCATCGAACATGTACAAAATCAGTACACGATCAGCCTTAAGGTAAGCAACATCGGCCGGATAGGCATAGGCCTTAACCGCGTCTTCTTCTACTACCACCATCAGCTTTACCTTTTCACCCTTCTTCAAGACCAGGTCGTTAACCTTAACATCCTGTTTCATCCTGTATAAACCTTCCTGGTATTTATCCAGAGATGCGGCCTGTTCGTCCTCGATAAAGGTGGCGCATGACAGCACCAGGGTTAAGATCATGAGAACCGATGCTGCTGAAATATTTTTTTTTGAACGCATAATTGCTTTCCTGTACCTGTTTTTATTCGCCCGCATTCACTGAAAACACATGGAACATCGGAAGGATGACTGTACCGGTATTAACGTAACCTAAAGGTGTCAAGTAGTATTTATGTTAGTATTTCTACCACAATACAACTGCCCGCGCAAGTCCCATTTAGTGTTTTTTTCATATAAACAGCCCGGCTTCATTCTGCATGAAATCATGACTTATGATAGGCGATTGACTCTCCTGATGCGATAAGCGTATCATTAACCCCTCGCACCTCGATGCGCCAGGTGCTGATCTTTCTGCCTGTATGAACCGGCATCGCCTCGGCAAATATTTTTTCACCATCCGATGCACCCGCCAGGTAGTTCAACGTCATAGAAAGGGCAATGCCAAGAGAACCCATGGAATTGCATGCCACGGCAAAAGCCTGGTCAGCAACAGCATGAATAATTGACCCGTGGGCCCTTTCCACCGCGTTTAAATACTCCGGTTTAACTGTAACCGAGCATCGGGCATACCCTTCTTTTGCTTCATCAACATTTATACCAAGAAACACGGCCATGGGATCTTTGCCAACAATATCCCTGGCATACTCAAGTGGATTATCTACCATGTTACTCATAACGTATACATCTCCCGGTTGTCCTCCCTGGGGGTTGACAACTTGCCGGATTCATCAAGAATCTGATTTCTGTATTTTATTACTGAAATAACTTCCTGGGTTTCCACCCTGTTGATGGATTCCAACTGCTTGATATTCCGCAGAAATTTTCTATATTCGTCATAGTCATCACAGATAACTTCGGCCACATACGAATGATCTCCCTGTATGTGCACAAGTGATGATACCCGCTGGCTGTTTTGTGCCATCTCAATGAGCTGCTCGTCCCGATGGGGCACGTCTACCAGGATGAAAAAGTGATAGGCATTATCCATCTCCATGTAATCAGAGAGTGAAAAATCCGACTTGTTCTTATTTATTTCGATGATTTTCTGTGTCTTGATGGCGGTCACCGCGGGGACCCCTGAAGAAAGCTTGATGGATTTCATGTGTTCAATCCACTTTTCCAGTTCTGCCTTTGAATCGAAATTTGCATCAATCAGGTAACTGTATCCACCCATGATATGAAACACCGATATGACGTTGCTGTTGAACTTCAATATATCAACAACATCACTGCTTTCACCCCAGTTCTGAATATATACAACGGCTTGAAGTATATTAGAATTCATTGTATCCTCCATTAATTATTGTCTTGTACGATTAAGTCTTCAATAGTAATATACAGGAATAAAATCAAAACTGTACAGCTATAATTTCATTCGTCAAGAATATTACACGTGACGTGTACCCGCTATTTGCGAAACTGCTCACGTGGAGGGTTGTAATACCCCAGTGTTATCCCCGGGTATTCTTTCTTTATCATATCCAGCATGGTACGAATACCAAGCGGGGTGTCCTCCACAAAACCGATGGCGTCGAAATAATAATCAGGATCTATGTTCAAGTTCCTGGTTTGGATCATGTGAACGGGGTAGCTGTCCAGAAGGGTAAAGAGCGCATCAACCTCGCTTTCCATGTCCGTAAAACCCGGCATAAAGAACAGGTTCAGCGAAACGAACAAACCTGAATCGAGGGACAACCGTATACTTTGCAGCACATCCCCATAGGAATACCCCTGTGGACGGTAATACGCGTTATAGTATTTCTCACCTGGTGAATTAAGACTTATCCTTACCGACTGCAGGCCTGCCTTGATCATCCCATCAAGTCCACCTGGCAAAGAACCATTTGTATTAAGATGAATAGTACCCCTGTCGGTTTTATCACGTACCATTTCAATGGCGGCGGACAGGTCTTTTGCCCGGAGAAGCGGCTCTCCCTCGCATCCCTGCCCGAAACTCAGAACCGACTCATCAACAATCCCGGCATGGTGCAGCATCACCTCTGCGATCTCTTCGGGAGTGGGTGCCATCTTTAACCGGTACTGGGAGGCATGCACACCGTCCTCTTCCTGAAATGAAAGACAGCCCGCGCACCTTGCATTACACGATGGTGTGGTGGGCACCGGTGCCTCGTACCTGCTGAGAAAAAAATTCCTGGCGCACAAACACCTGTATTCCGTGGCACAATGCTCAAGCTGCCGCACAAGACGATTTTCAGGGTACATCTTGCGCAACTGCACCGCGGCCTTCTTCAGCTCTTTTTCATTTTCATGTATCTCGGGATCAGAACGGGGATCTTCATCTATTCGAAGGGCGGGCACCATGAATTGGCCATCCTCATAGACTACCCCGGAATATGCCCACAGGGGCAGCGATGGTGACCCTTCCTGCAGCCGGCTGGCTGGCAGGTATGTGCGCAGATAGCCTGAACTGAGAAAGGCCGACGCCGCCCATACCTGTTCATGGTCGACCTCGTCAATAATTTCAGGTTCGCCTGTTATGCCGTCATAGAACACCGGGTAACGTCCCGGCATGGAAAACAGCAGGCTGCCGTATGGAAGAGGAATGAGCTCCTCATCCTGCACAGGAACTACCCGGTTTCCCGTTCTAAAAGCGGGAACATGACCGGGAAGGTCAAATACATTACCATGTGTGTCACAATAAACAGGATTCATTTAATCAGCCTTTTAATATATCACGTGTCAGGCGGCTTCGTTTACGGTTCATCTTTTTCTCCAGGTGCCTGAGTCGTGTTGAAAGTTGTTTCTGTAATTTTTCGAGGCGGCGGTATTCGGGGATCTTTCTTATTTCCTGGCTGACCTTTCCGGCAGCCATCATGTTTTTTTTCACCTCAAGACGCTGTGCGCGAATTTTTCGCCAGGTATCACGCTTTTCAAGAATCTCGTCTTCCATGTCCATAGATTATCAGCCGCCCCCTACAAACCGGGCTATCTCAAGTACGTCACCTTCCTGGAGTTCCAGTGTATCATACTGGGTTTTTTCTACTATTGAGCCATTCCGCTCAACCATTATTTTCTCAGGATCAAACCTGTACAGTTTCAAAAGGTCTGACACCGTTGTTTTAATAAATTCAATATCCCTTCCATTCACCCGAATCTTCATCTCCAACCCCATTCATAAAGAATTATTGCGGGAATCACAATAGCCGCGGTTTCCGCCCTGAACTGCGAAATGCCGGTATGCAATACATTCCAATTAAAACCCCTCGCAATTTCAACCTCTTTTCCAGAAAAACCGCCCTCGGGCCCTATGATAATGGTAACCTCGGAAGGAGGCGGTGTTTCTTTTAAAAAAGTGCGTAGATCATTACTCTTTGGATCAGCATGGGCCAGGATGTTACATCCGTCATAGCCGCACTTAACCAACTCCCCGTATGATTCGACATCTCGGATAACGGGCATTGTCTGGCGAAGGGACTGCTTCGAAGCCTCATGTGCTATACGCTGCCAGCGTTCTGTTTTCTTTTGGATGTTGTCACCAAATTCAGGGATTGTTCGCTCGGTGGTGACAGGAATAATCTCTGACACACCTGTTTCAACAGCCTTTTGTATTACCAGGTCAAATTTTTTGCCCTTTAATACTGCTACAGCAAGCCGCAGGTTGAAACTGTTTTCTACAGGTTCTGAACGGGAAAGTACGGTGCATTTAATGGTTTCATCCCCAACGCTGCTCACTTTTGTCTCATACAGCCTTCCCCGTTCATCTCTAAACTGCAGCCTGTCACCGGGTTTTACCCGTCTTACCCGCAGCAGGTGATGGAGATCGTCTCCCTGCACGTTAAACTGCCGGTCAACGATTCTTCTTTCGTCAATAAAGAACTGGGGCATGCTCAATTCTCTCCAAGCTTTTGGGGCCTGAATATTTTTTTATCAAATTGCGCGTCTTCATCTATTCCAAAAATTTCGAATATGGTTACAGTGCCGGTTTTGATGTTCAGCATATCATAGCGCACGGGAAATTTTCTATTCTTCCGTTCAGCAATCTTTGCAATGGACATGGTTTTGAATATGACCATGTCGTTATCGTGATAATCCACCCGAAGAGGGATATATTCCTCACGGGACACGTACAACGTAAGAACCCCGTATCTTCCGGATTTCAGCAGGGGTTCACATTTTAATCGCAGCGCGTCTTGTCCCTTGATATAGACCTCCCCGTCGATGGCCGCGGTATAGTTACTCTGAAGGTCAGCATTGGAAAGATCCACGTAGTAAAAATTTGTATTCATTATGGGGTCATACCTGTCAACACTCATCTTATGATACAATTGACGGGATAGCACGTTATACATCCAGATATCCTCACCGCTGAGGGTATATAACACCTTTTGTTCTTCACCCCGCGAGGATGTTTCCATCTTGAAAAGAAAATTTGAATCACTGATAAACCCTTTCAGCTCTATCCGCCTTGTTGCCCCGTCAGGAGTTATGTGCAGAAATGCACCCTTGAGAATTCCCTCGGGATAGGCCAGCATAGCGTCTACCCTGGCAAGAATTTCCTGCGCGGTCAGTTCTACGTCCCTTTCATCCTGTGCCATAACCCCTGGCGAATTATACAGTATTATTGCCAGTACTACCAGGAATACAGCGGTTATCTTGTTACACATATATTTCATTTAAACACTTTTCACACAATATTTCCTACGGCCGGGTTTTTGATATGATCTTTACGGCTCAGAGATATAATACCGGTCTTCGTGGTCAGAATCAATATCCGGTCGCAGTTTTCTCGCGTCATGAAGGTACACATGCACCATGTTTTTCTGAGGACTGGATGTGTTCACGTGAAGCAACACCCGGATACATTTCCCCACCGATCCGGGAACCGGTATCTCTCTTCCACACATGAGCGGAGTATACAACCAGCCCATCTCTCTTGCGGCAACAGCTGGAAATTCGGCGTCGAGGTCATCTGTTACGGTAAACACTACCGAGGCAACATCTTCAACAGCGAACCCGTTCTTCTTTATAATTATCTCCAGCAACTCCCTGGTTTTCTGTACCATTTCAGCCGAATCATTTTTTTCCACTGTTGTGGCACCACGAATTCCTCTTACTGTCATGAGTTTACTCCTTTGTTTCTTCAATTGATGCACCGGCCTGGCGCATAAGTTCAGGGAAGGTGGGAAAGGTCACGGCGACAGATTCAGCGGTGTCGATGACGGTATCCCCGTCCGCCCCCATTGCCGCTACTGCCAGTGCCATTACTACCCGGTGATCATGATGCCCGTCTACCTGCGCCCCTCTTAGCCTGCTTCCCCTGATTACCAGGCCGTCTTCGAGCTCTTCTATATCCGCCCCCATCCGGGACAGCTCACGGTGCATTACCGCGATACGATCGGTTTCTTTCAGCCGTGCCTGGGGAACACGGGTAAGCCGTGTTTCACCATCGGCGAAACACGCCACCACCGACAGGGCGGGCAGGGCATCGGGTATGGCGTTCAGGTCGAAGGTGCCCCCCTTTAAGCTGCCTCCTGATATGACAATGGATTGTTTCTTTTTTTCAACAACGGCCCCCATCTTTTCAAGTATATTGACAACTTCCTTGTCGCCCTGGCTGTCCTTGAAATCCAGGCCATGCAATTCAAGGGTGCTGCCGGTGACAGCTGCTGCTGCCAGAAAGAATGTTGCCGATGAAAAGTCAGCGGGTATCTGCCGGCTGAATCCCCTGAATGTCTGGCGGCCGGGAATAAAAAATTCTTTCATCTTGTTATTGCTGTACTGGATATTCAGTAACTCAAGCCAGTCAAGGGTCATGGTTACATAGGGTGCCTCGTTTAACAGGGGCACCAGGATATTGGTATCCCCCATGGCACCGGGAGCTGTCAGCAGCAGTGATGACAGGTACTGGGAAGTAACTGCTTCCACGCTGGTGGTTCCCCCCGTCATTCTTCCCTGTATAACCAGGGGTGGTTTTCCGTTGTCCCTGCTTGAGAAGGCCTGTGCACCCAGGTCGTTGATGGCACGAAGTAATCCGTCTGCCGGCCTGTTGCGGATCTGGCTGTCACCGGTGAATATGGTGGTACCCTTTACCAGCGAGGCCACCCCTATACCGAAGTAGAGAGAGGTGCCCGAGTTACCTACATCAACCACGTTATCGGGAACAAGCAGGTCTTTTCCCCGTCCTGCTATAAGCCAGCGGTCTTTTTTTTCGGTGACCTTCGCCCCGTATTGCCTTATCATATCCAGGCATGAACGGGTATCCGATGAATGAAGGGGTGCGATGATCTCGGAGTTTCCCTCTGAAAGCAGGGCGCATACCAGCGCGCGTATTGTATGTGACTTGGAACCGGGAATATCAACCCTTCCCGACAAAGGGGATTTTCTCACAATATATTTCATTTTTTATCAACCTTTTCGCAAGAGGGTGCAATTGTGAGAAAGTAAAGAATGTTTTGTCAATATTTTTTATTCTTCCGGGGCAATTAGGACAGATGAAACCAGTTCAGTGAAATTATCCCGGGGAAGTATAACGAAACGATACATCTGTCCCGGGGTGAATTTCGGGTTATACCACACCGTTTTGTAAAGGGCCATTCCCTTACCCTCCTCATCAACACATTCAACGGAGATATCGCCGCAATCATCATCAATGGGAATTCCCTGCAATTTCAGTGTGGTCCAGCGTGCCCCATCACTGCTTGTTTCAACCCGTACCAGCGGCTGGTGAAACCGGATATTGGCGGGTGCCGTGTCCAGCCAGGTGAACTCCACCATGCTGCCTGCATCGTCATCGTTGTGTACTATTCGCGGCGGGGTCTGTTCTTTTCGTTCGCCCCTGCTTCGGGCGGGTTCCGGCCAGAAAGAGGTCGCCTGCTGCTCAAACTCCCAGCCATCTGGCATATTTACTGGTGTATCGTTAAATGATGATACAATCTTTTCTGCATGTGCTTTCAGGAAGGGAACTGTTTGCGGCCCATACAGGGTATGCCCCCCCTCGTAATGCTGGGCACTGTATTCACCGGGTGCGGTGGCATACCCGAACATGCCGTTTGCACAGCTTATAACGGCAAAGGCGGCATCACTTTTTCCTGTAACAGCGGCGCATCTCTTCTGAATGCTTCTGCCGGCGTGACAGGTTACTTCAAAAGGCATAGGCAGCAGGTACAGTGAATCAAGCTGCATTACCTGGAAAAACATCACGTGTGGAAAATCATCACGGGGAAGGATCAGTGACTGCATAGGACCACCGGCATACCGCTTGTGTCCCTGGCAGCCACCGGTGAATATCCACCTGGCAGATCCCCATCCCTCGCGGAATAAGGGCAGCCACTTCAAAACGGGTGTTGCCCCGTCCTCGGTGCTGCCCACGGTGAGTGATGCTCCCACAACCGGTCTCTGACAAAGGGCTATACCATCTATTGCACCATCCCGGTATACGTCCACCTCTTGGGCCGTTGCCCTTATTTTCACATCCCCGGTCAAACTCTTTCCAAGACGCTCAAACAGGGCAAAGGCCCTGGTGCCTATCATCAACCCCAGGCGTTTTGCCTCTGAAAAGCCCCGCTGTTTTCGGTTATACAGTGGTGAATTGTCGGCATGGGTGGCGTTCACCAGGGCACAGACAGGATCTTTCGTGCCGAAGGTTTTACTCATCGACCATTCAACCTGTCGTTCGGCCCAGCCGAACACGTCACCGTTGTAGAGCCTGTTTTCTGGTGGAATTATGGTGCCATGAAGGGAAAAGCTGCAAAGGGTTCCGGCGGGTTTATAAGTACCTTCCGGGGTAATACAGTCAATTCTTACCATGTGCATTGTGGTGTTCACTGCTTCTTCTGCTGATATCTTTTGCCTTTCATCTTCATCGAAGTTTTTCATGTACGCGTCAATACTTCTGTTCCAGGAGGCTCCTTTTATGTTTACCGATCCGGTTGCTATTTTGGCAGGCTTACGCCCGCGGTAGGCCTGTATAACGGCCTGTGCCATGCGGCGTGAAAGAAAGTCGAAAAACTCGGGGTCAAACCCCGAACTGCACGAGGCAAACCGGTTGTAAAATTTACTGGCATAGTAGTTACCGGGCCCTGAATGGGTATGGGTGCCCGCTATCATCAGTCGGGTGAGGTCAACGTCGGTATTGTCAGCTATAAGCTCTGCAACCCGGTGATGCAGCATGCGGGATCCAAACAACAGGTCACACTGCACGATGGCAACCCCTTGCTGCCCTGCTCCACGAAGGTATATGGCCCGGGCATACAGGCGATGACGAAACCCCGCTCCCCTGTTCCCCAGTGATGAATACCCGGCCAGGGGCATTCCCGGTGGCGGTGTTATATCTGTTTTGGCAATACCCGCCAGCAATGACGAATTCTTTTCTGATTTCAGCGGCTCTTTTCGTTCAATACGAACCGTCACCTGCCGGGCACTGCCGCATGCCACCAGCATAAGTGATACTGTTATGATTGCCGTTACAAGGATTGATTTTCTATTCACTATATATCACTCCATTGATCTTCATCACACTATACCCCATACAGAATGAGCTGTCACTCATATTGTCAAGTGTTTTCTTAAAAGGATTTACCACAGAGGCTCAGAGGTAATTCTTTTTTGAAAAACAACAATAACTTTTTTTACTTGTGTAAATTTTACTGCGCTTCACAATGGACAGATACTCGATGTAAATAATTATCGCATTTATCATACTAATACACTCCATGGAGGCCTTTTTATGATCGAACGGAAAATTGAAGACAACGTGTGTATTCTTACACTGAATGACGGCAAGACCAATGCCCTTACCGACACCGTGGTAAAGGACCTGGGGAAGTACGTGAAAGAAGCCGAAGCAGATGACTCTGTAAAGGGCATCATTCTTACCGGTGAAGGCAAATTCTTCTCATCCGGTTTTGACCTTCCCATGTTTCTCAGTTTCAAGGACCATGCCGAAGTGTGCGCCTTTTTTGATTTCGAAGAAGAGATACTGATGGACCTTTTCATGTGCGAAAAACCGGTTATTGCCGCCTTAAACGGCCATACCGTTGCCGGCGGCATGATCCTTGCCATGGCCTGCGATTACAGGATCATCAAGAATCACCCCAAGATCAAGGTTGGGATGAGCGAGATCAAGATCGGTTTGCCCCTCTCTATTGCCCAGTATAACGTTGTCCGTTTCGGGCTGGACAGCGACAAGAAGTTCAGGGACGTAATGTTTTTCGGCCTGATGGCGGGTGTTGAACAGGCAAAAGAAATGGAAATGATCGACGAGATCGTTGAAGAAGACAAGCTGATAGAGCAGGCAAAGAACATGATCAATCTCTTCAAGAACAACCCGGGCAACGCCTTTACACCGTTAAAGCTCTGTGTTCGACGACCTTTCGCCGAACGGATGCGAAAAGAACTGGACGAAGGCTCATGGAAAGAAGGACTGAAATGCTTCTTTGAGGATGACGTAAGAAAGACACTGGAATTCGTGCAGTCTGCCATGTCAAAGTAGGGACCACAGAGACACAGAGGTACAGAGAGCCAGGGAAATGATTAGTATGTTTTTACCGCAAAGG
>Ga0102938_10004696_pt1 | contig 9998 bp, 11 predicted proteins | sample SalPonR2_B_D2_MG_FD_84516 | JGI IMG/M metagenome (GOLD analysis project Ga0102938, IMG submission 84516) | Salt pond soil microbial communities from South San Francisco under conditions of wetland restoration - Salt Pond MetaG R2_B_D2_MG | ecosystem: Environmental > Aquatic > Marine > Intertidal...
AAGACAGGCATCCCTTAAATCCAAAGAGGGTGTGGGGATTTTTTCTCTGGAGATGAGTAAAGAACAGTTAGTGGACAGAATGCTTTGCGCTCAGGCCGGGGTAAGTCTCTGGAAAATGAGAACCGGCAAACTCTCAGATAAAGAAGAAGATGATGATTTCTCTCGCATTGGGGAAGGCATGGGGCAACTCTCCGAAACTCCTGTCTATATTGACGACGCCGCCACTTCTTCTATTATGGACATTCGGGCCAAAGCCAGACGCCTGCAAATTGAAAAAGGCCTGGGTCTGATCATAATTGATTATCTGCAATTAATGGAAGGCAGAAATAAATACGGAGACAACCGCGTTCAGGAAGTGGCGGAAATCAGCCGGGGACTAAAAAGTATCGCTCGAGAACTAAACATCCCGGTTCTGGCTCTTTCCCAGCTCTCCCGGGCAGTGGAACAGAACAAGCCGGCCATTCCCAAACTGGCCCACTTAAGAGAATCCGGATCTATTGAACAGGATGCGGATGTGGTTATGTTTATCTATCGCAAAGCGGCGGACCGAAACTATAATCCGGACGAACTCCCGGAAGAACAAAAAAATTGGTCTGAAGTCTATGTGGCCAAACATCGCAACGGCCCCACAGGAAAGGTGGATTTGTTTTTTGATCCGGAAACAGTCGGTTTTAAAACCATGGAAAAAAATTACCCGGAAGAAGAAATTCCGGAATTTTAAAATATTTATAAATAAAACCGCATCTTAGTCGATTCGGCTTTGTATGCTAAAACAAAATTTTATGTTTAATAAATTGAAACAATACAAGGATCTACGTTCTCAAGCCAAAACTATGCAAGATTCTTTATCCGAAGAATCTATTACTATGGAAAAAAAGGGGGTTAAAATCGTCATGGACGGAAATATGAAGGTAAAATCAATGGAAATCCAAGATAACTTAGACAAAAAAACTATTGAGGAGGCCTCGATAGAATGTTTCAATGAAGCGGTTAAAAAAACCCAAAAAATAATGGCGCAAAAAATGCAAGAAATGGGAGGTTTATCCGGAATGGGCGGCTAAAACTATGCATTATCCTTCATATATTCAAAATTTAATAAATCATTTTTCGCGTTTACCCACCGTCGGCCCCAAAACCGCGGAAAGGTATGTTTTTTATTTACTTAAACAATCCTCGCAGGAATTGGAAAAATTCTCGCAAAGTTTAAAAAATCTTAAAACAAACATTACAGTTTGCCAAAAATGCTTGGCTTTTTCGGAAAAAAACCCTTGTCATATTTGCTCCGACCCCAAAAGAGAACAAAAACTACTCTGTATAATCAGCAATCTTCAAGATATGATCAATATTGAAAATACGGGCAAATATCAAGGTCTTTATCATATTCTGGGGGGATATATAGACCCCATAGAAGGGATAAATCCGGAAGATCTAAGTATAAAATCTTTAAACGCCAAATTAAAAGAAAAAAAAATAAAAGAAATCATCTTGGCTCTTAATCCCACCTTAGAAGGTGAGACTACTTCCAAATATTTGCTTAAACTAATAAAACCCCATAATATTAAAGTAACAAGGCTGGCCAGGGGGTTGCCTACGGGCTCTGATCTGGAATACGCAGATGCTTTAACCATCAGCAACGCCCTGGAAAATAGAAATGAACTAAAATAAAAGAACCGGAATTTATCCGGCTCTTTTATTATTAAAAACTATTTAATAGCGGTAATTTCCACCTCAGTAAAGGGCTGCCTATGCCCTATCTCTTTATGATACCTGATTTTATTTTTATATTTAGCAGAAGAAACTTTTTTCCCTTTGCCTTCACTCAAAATTTTCCCCTCAGTCTTTTTACCTAAAGAGGGCTGACCCAACTGAAGATCTTTTCCCTCCTCTCCGGAAATTAAAAGGGTTTCAAAGTTCACTTTAGCCCCTTCTTTTTTATCTATTTTTTCCACCTTTAAAACCTGTCCTTCTCTAACTTTATATTGCTTACCTCCGGTTTTAATAACTGCTATCTTAGACATATTTAATAAAAAATTACTTAAATAAAAACGCGCTCCGAGGCGCTTAATAATATTAATATTATAGCCAAAACAAAAAATCTGTCAAGCCAAAACGCTTGATATTTACAAAATAAAAAAATTAATTATAATAGTGAGTAAATTTAAAAACCGAAACTAAAACAAGGAGGAGAAAATGCGGAGAAGAGACAGGAAGAGAAAAAAGGAGAGCGGAAAAATTTTTTTGGTCTTATCACGAAGAAGAAAATGCATTAGAGGAGTTTTCTTCTCCCGCAGAAAATTATTCGAGGCCCTAAACACTTTTGACCTCCCTTTGCCGGCCCGGCACCCCGGGGAAATTTCCAAAATTTTTTACATCCAGCTTTGGCTGGAAGATATTTTGGGAAAAGCGGACATTGAGACAGCCGAAAAAGTGTTTGCCTTTGCGGAAACCTTTAAAATTCCGCTGGTAGTATCCAGGGCCATAAACAAAGCCAAAACGGCTTAATGTGCCCCAATCCTGCCCGGGAAAAACAATCCCGGGCTTTTTTATTTGCCGAATTTCTTTTTTCTAAAACCCCATTTTCGAAAATATCTTATCCAACTTTTTAAATGAGTTCTGGCCAAAGAATTTTTTATAAGAGAACGAAAAGGTTTGTCCTCGGCTGTTTCTCGCCTATGCCCGTGAATTACTTTTATTTCAGGATAATAAAATACCTGCCAATTATTCTCCCAAGCCCGACGGCACCAATCGCAATCTTCAAAATACATAAAAAACTTGTCATCAAAAAAACCTATCTCCCGAACCAATTCCCGACGAACTAACATAAAAGAACCCATCACCCAATCAACCGGCACGCTTTGGCTATGGTCAAAATCCCGCATTAAATAATAATTTATTCTTTTACTAAAAAAACCGCCTTTCCGCCCCCAGTTCATTCTACGAGCCATCTGATCCAAAACTCCGGGGAAACGATAACAAGAATATTGCACTGAACCATCGGAATTTAAAAGCTGAGGAGCCACTATCCCCGCTTCTCCCCTATTTTCCAAAAAAAATATCAATTTTTCCAAAGTATTAAAGGGAGCTTGAAAACAAACATCCGGATTAAGGGGAAGATAATATTTGGCCTCTACTTCTTTTAACCCCAGATTTTGAGCCCGGCCAAAACCAATATTACCTCCGCTGTCCCTGTATTTAACCTGGGGAAATTTCTCTTGAAGCATTTCTTTAATTCCATCTGAATTCCCGGAATTATCCACCACCTGAACAACAAAATTAAGACCACTGCCTTCCAAATCGGCAAACAAAGATTTGAGGCATTTCTCAATGTCGTCTTTGGCTTTCCAATTAACTATAACTATATTTAAATCCATAAAAAATAAGTATAAAATGTAAAATAAGACACCTCTCAAATCAACAAATCAACTACAAATACTACAAAATTTTTTGTAATGATTTATTTGTAAATTTGTGGGGGGGGTTGTTGATTCGCCGGGATAACTACCAAATTATAATTTTTTTAACGATTTTCCAATATAAATTAAAAATGGGATTGGCAATATATTTTAAAACCGGGTTATCAATTTCTTGAAAAGATACCTGGCCGGAAAAATCTTTAACCACTTCTCTGTCTTTAACTTGTCTAATTTTCTTAATTCTTTTTCTTTTTTTAATTATTTTAAGCCAGGTAGAGGGCTTTAAAAAATAAGAATCAGCCTTTAGCTTGGTTAAAAACCATCCGCCCGGAATAGAATACAAGAAAATTCCCAACTCCATTAAAAGCAAAGCGGGAAAAATCAAAATTAAAGTAGGTAGCTTATAATATTGCCAAATAACCAAACATCTATTACGCTCCATATAATAAAGCATTCTAATGCTCCGGCTAAATTCATATTTATGCCAGACAATTGATTTAGGGGCTAAATAAATCTTGTAGCCGGCCAATCTGGCACGCCAGCCCATTTCCACATCATCATGATACATCCAGTATTCCTCATCATATACGCCTATTTTTCCTATTACCTCCCGGGAAGTTAAAAAAGAGCACCCGCTGGCATAGCCTTTTATTTCCGGCTCTCCCTTGATCTCCCTGTCTTTTTCTTCATAGGCGCTCGTAAATCCAAAACCCAAATAATTAATAATATTTCCCAAAGAATTAATTTTTGCCTCCCTTTCTTTCCTGTAAAGCAAAATCTTGGATTGAACCAAGCCGGCATCTTCTTTTTTCTCAAATACCCTGATTAATTCTCGGAGCCAATTACGGTCAAACTCAGTATCCATATTGGCTATTACCAAATACTGGCAACGGTCTTCTATGGCTTTCCTGATTCCGGCGTTGTTGGCGGCGGCATAATTGCCGTCTGAACGGGGAACTATTTTTGCTTCCGGGTAATTTTGGGCTAAATATTTTCTGCTCTTTTCACTGCTGGCATTATCTACAATATAAACAGAAAAATAAGGATAACTTTGACTTTTTAAACTATCCCGGCATTCATCTAAAAATTTTCGGGCATAATCTTTATAGTTAACCAAAATTATACCTGCTTTTTTCTCCATTTTGCTTTTTTAGATTACTTTTGTTAAACTTAAAATAATTAACTTAATTGTAAAAACTTATTTATAATTAGTCAAATAATTGAATTAAAATTGTTTATTTTCTTCTTGTCAATTTTTACCGGGTTATGTTGCAGTTCGGGGTAGAACGTAGGCCTTTCATTTTCCCAAAGATCTGATAAAATAAATAAAGAAAAGATCGTTTTTAATTTCAAATCCATTAAATTTATAAATATTTTAAATTATGAAAACAGCCAAAATCTTGAGCATTCTATTCTTAACAATTATTTTGACGGGATGTGCCGGGGAGCCCGCCAAGGAGAAAAATGGTCAAAAAAACACCCCTCAAAAAGAACAAGAAAAACAAACCGAGAAAAAATCCGAATGCAAAAAAGCCGGAGGGACTTTGGTTCCTCTTAAGGAATGCGATGGTTCAATAAATGAATTATGTATAATCTCGGGCAAAGAAAGATGCTATGCCGATCAAATCGAGAACGGAAAGTGTCCCAAAGGAGAGTTCAAGTCTCGGGTGGTTTGCGACACAGAAAAAAAAGAAGATAAAGAAACCGCCGAACAAAAATAAATTTCACAAAATTTTATCAATCCGCCTAAAAAAATAATATCTTCAAAATAAAAAGAACCGAAATTTGTTTATCTATAAATATTAGGTTTTCGTTTTTCCTTGTACTTTTAAGGTTGAAAAAAGAAAAGTTATAAATCGGCCCAGAGGCCAAGCTATTTTCAAAATCGCGTATTGCCAACGCGGGTGCCATTTGCGAAAATATTTGAGCATGGAATCTCGGAAATATTTTTGGGTTTTTCCTTTTTTAACTTGAAAAAAACTCTGACCTATCCTGTCCAAACAACGAGCCGCGGGAGTATAAAATACCTTCCAGCCGGCTTCCCAAACTTGCCGGCAATAATCTACTTCCTCAAACCAAATAAAATATTTCTCGTCTAACCCCCCTATTTCCTCCACCACCTCTTTTCTTATTAGAAAAAATGATCCGCGAATAGAGTCAACTTCGGCCTGCCGAGAATAATCAAAATCTTTTTTTAAATACCCATTCAATACTTGGGGGAAAATATGGGGGATTTTCAAAATTATGGCCATCTGATCTCGCCAAGTGGGGAAATTGCGCGCCTGGGGAACAGTCTCTCCTTTCTTGTTTATCAAATGACAGCCTGCCACTCCGGCCTCCGGATGCTTATCCGCCCAACTGATCATATTGGCTAAAGTATCGGGGAAAACTCGCATATCCGGATTTAAAAGCAAAATATAATCCCCTCGAGCTTTTTTTATGGCCTGATTATTGGCCCTGGCAAAACCCAAATTCTCTTGGTTGGCTATCAAATTCACCCGGGGAAATTTTCTCTTCACCATCTCCGTAGTTCCGTCTCCGGAATTGTTATCCACCACGAAAATTTCCCAATCAAAATCGATCTGACTCCGAAAAATAGCCTCTAAATTCTCTTGAAGCAGATCTTTTACTTTCCAAGAAACTATAATAATAGATAATTTCATAAAAATTAAACCTTAGGTCTCTTAATATTTTTCCTCTCCTTCCAGGCAGCCAAAAATTCTTTTAAAAGGTAAGGTTCAAAAATCAAGGCAAAAACAAGCATTTTCAACTCAAAAAAAATAATAAAAAATTTATTTTTTAGGTTTTGTAGATGCCAAAACTTAAAAAAAATGATCTGCTGACCGCGAATTGACCATTTTTTAACTTGCTTGCTTTTATTTTTTCGATTTAGAATTACTTGCCAATCCTTATCTCCCCGTGAAATAGCGGTACGATCATGATAAACTCGAGCCCTTTCAACGCACCGACAAATAAAACCGTTTAAAAACAATCTATACCCCAAATCACAATCTTCTTTATACATAAACATCAACTCCTCAAAATACTCACCCTTCCCCTGCTTTATACTCTCTAAGGCGGATATTCGATAAAGTCCAAAAGCACCGGAGGGGGAAATTATTTTTGGCGGTTTATAAGAACACTCTTTTTGTCCTTGCCCCGCGTCCGTAAACCTGAGACCGGCCAAAAGTCGAATGCCGCAAGTATCTATTATATTAGTTCTCTTTTTATGGGCGAAATCCCAACGCAAAATCTTGGGGCTAACCGCTCCCAGATCACGGTCACTCTCCAAAACCTTTACCAATTTTGACAAAACTCCCTCTTCTAAGAACATATCCGGATTTAAAACACAAAAATATTTAGCCCCCAAATTCCGCGCTCGTCCAATCATCTTGTTGTAAGCTTGAGCAAATCCCAAATTCTCGCCATGATGAATAATTTCTATATGCGGATATTCTTTTTTAAAATATTTTTGATTAGGATTTTTACTCTCCGGAGTATTATCAGCCACTAAAATTTTAAAATCTATATCCTGCCGGAAAAGACTGGGCAAAAAATACGGCAGATATTTAGCCGTATTTTCACCATAAGTTATAAATCCCACTACCAGCTTCATAGGATTAAATTATCATTTTATCTTGAAGCTTGTTTTTAGCTAAAAGCTGGGCTTCCAAATAAGTATCAAAAGTTCCCGCATCCAACCACTCTCCCTTAACCATAGCTACCTCCAACTCATTTTTGGCTAAATAATAATTATGGAGCTCAGTAATTTCCAATTCTCCTCTTTCCGAGGGCTTAACTTGCTTAGCTGCTTTAACCGCGCGAGAGTCGTAAATATATAAGCCGGTAATAGCGTAGTCGCTTATCCATTCCTTTGGCTTCTCCTCTATCTGCATCGCCTTTTGCTTATCATCAAACTTAACCACCCCGAACCTCTCCGGATCAGAAACTTTTTTGGCAAAAACCTTACCCCCGCCTTCAAAATTTTTTATATCTTCACTGAAGTCATCTTCAAAAATATTATCCCCCAAAACCATAGTTACATCATCATCGTCTATAAAATTTTCACCCACAATAAAAGCATCGGCCAAACCCCGCGGTTCATCCTGAATCTCATAAGTAAATCTGACACCAAAATCCCGGCCACTTCCCAATAAATTCAAATAATGCCCGGCATATTCGGGGGCAATAATTATCAAAATATCTTTAATTCCGGCCTTGATCAAAGTATTAAGGGGATAATAAATCATGGGCCGATTATAGACCGGTAATAGCTGCTTGCTGGTTATTTTAGTACAAGGCCTGAGTCTGGTGGCGCTCCCGCCGGAAAGTATGATACCCTTCATAATATTACAAACTCAAAGGTCAAAACTAAAAATTTAATATAATAATGTAAAAAAATCAGCTTTGATTTTTTAGTTGCAATTTTGAATTTTGAGTTTTTTAATCTGCTTATTTTACTTTTTATACTTATTTTATATTACTTTCTACTATAATATTCCCTTAAAGCTTCCTGCCAAGATCTTAAAGATTCCAGTTTAGTATTTAACAATACCGAATATTTGGGTCTCTGGGCCGGGCGAATATATTCTTTTGAGCTAATCGGCTTTAATTTAATATTTTTTATATTTTTTAATTCCAACAAATATCTGGCCCCTTCATGCCAGCTGGCGGGACCGGTGTTGGTTAAATGATAAATATCATAAGGCATCCTGGTCTCTAATATATTCTTGGTGGCTTGACTTAAATCGCGAGTATAAGTAAAACAGCTTATCTCTTCCCCTTTTATCATTTTCAGCTCTTCTTTTTCCCGGGTTAATCTCAAGACCAGATCAAAAAAACTGGGCTTGGCATCCGGATTGTTACCCTTGGGGCCGAAAAGCTTAGAGGTACGAATTAAATACCATTTAAGACCCCGCCCGCTTCTTTTGATAATTTCTTGCTCGCCCATTAACTTAGTTTTTCCGTAATGATTAATCGGGCCGGGGCGATCATTTTCGCAATACCCTTTTTCTTTGTCTCCGGCAAAAACATGATCAGTAGAATAATGAACTAAAACCGCGCCGGACTCCAAAGCGGCTTGAGCTAAGAACCCCACTGCTTCCCCGTTAATTTTTTGAGCCAATTCAAATTCTTTCTTATCCTCTTCGCACTTATCCACAGCATTATAAGAAGCGGTATTTATAATAAAATCCGGTTTAATTTCTTTAATTTTATGGTTTACCAAATCCTCATCGGTTATATCCACATCTTCCTTGTCCCAAGAGATCACTTCATAATCAGTAGAAAAATCCCTCACTAAAATACTACCTAAATTACCTTGAGATCCCAATATTAAAACTTTAGCCATAAAAAATTCAATTACAAATATACAAATCTAATCACCGGCCTCACCGGCCTAGTCGAAATAATTGAAGCTGGTCGTATTCAGCTAAGAGGGCAAATTACACAAATAAAAAAATATTAATTTATTAATATAATAACGGTATTTTCACCGCTTATACTTTAATAAGAGGTAAAATAACGTAACCCCACGGAACTTTAATATTAGATTAATTCAGAAAAACCCTATTGTCAATTAAAATCGCTTTTTTGCTATTCCCATCCCTGTCTAACCAAAAGATTGGGGGCGTTTAAAGGATCGGCCATAATTTCCTTAACTATTTTTTCCATTCTCACTTTTTGCGAACCTTTTATAAACAATAAATCTCCTTCCTCCATTCTTTCTTGCACAAACCTGCCGGCCTCAGGAGAAGCGTCAAAGTTAAAAATATCCTCTTTCCTCATTCCGGCCTCTCGAGCTGCCCGGGCAATATCCAAAGCTCTTTCCCCCACTACTACCAAGATATCAAATCCGGACTCAAACACTTCTTTACCCACTAAAAGATGCCCTTTTTCTGTATAGCTACCCAGCTCCATCATATCCCCGAGTATAGCCCATTTTCTCCCTTTTTCGCCTAAATCAATTTTGCGAATAAATTCCAAAGCGGAGTTAGTGGACTGCGGAGAAGCATTGTAAGTATCATCTATAATTAAAGTATGCTTTATTCCTTTGATAAGATTCATTCTTCCCGGAGGGAGATAAAAATCTTTTAAGGCCCGGGAGATCTCCACTAAATTCATATTATAACCTATGCCCACAGCTGCGCCGGCTAAAGCGGCATAAATAGCGGAGTAACCGATTGTTCTCGGCAGAGTAATCGGAACCACCGAACCTTCATAATTAAGTTTAAAGCTTATTCCGCTCATATCCTCTATGTCTCCATCCTCTTCAAATTTGAAAACTAAATTCTGTGCCCTGACATCAGCTTTTTCTTCAAAACCATAACTCAAAACTTTATTAGTGCTTTTTTGGGAAAACTCGCGGACGCTTTTATCATCATAATTTAAAACCGCCCACCCCCCCTTATTAATTTTTTCTATTATTTTCCTTTTTTCTTTTTGAATACCGCGAAAGGATTTAAAAAACTCTAAATGAGAAGAACCGATCGAGGTTATCACTCCCACCCGGCATTTAACTATACTTAAAAGATAATCCATATCTCCGGGCCTGTCCACTCCCATTTCCAAAACCAAAATTTGTGG
>Ga0102938_10004699_pt1 | contig 9995 bp, 10 predicted proteins | sample SalPonR2_B_D2_MG_FD_84516 | JGI IMG/M metagenome (GOLD analysis project Ga0102938, IMG submission 84516) | Salt pond soil microbial communities from South San Francisco under conditions of wetland restoration - Salt Pond MetaG R2_B_D2_MG | ecosystem: Environmental > Aquatic > Marine > Intertidal...
ATTTCCGAGACGGCGGCGAAATCGCCTTCCGAGGCGATCGGAAATCCGGCCTCGATGATATCGACGCCCATGTCGTCCAGCAGGCCTGCAATTTCCAGCTTCTCGGCATGGCTCATGGTGGCGCCGGGGCTCTGTTCGCCGTCGCGCAGGGTTGTGTCAAAGATCAACACACGGTTCTTGTCGGTGGTCATATCGTGTTCCTTAGCGGTAATTCTGGGTGTCTCCGGCGCTGTCCCTCCCCTGAGCGGTCGCGCCGAAAGGCACGCTCAGAGGCGGCTAAGGAGAAGCAGGCCAAGCAGACCGCCGCGCGCCTGGGGCGCGGCAAGGGGCGTGATATGGGTCTGCGTGCTCATGGGCGCGACAATACTGATCCCGCGCCGGTTGAAAACCCCTTTTTGCATCGGTGTCATGGGCACGGGGCGCCTTTGGGTCTCGGGGCGCCACGTGGTGCGCGCCAAGGTGGCAGGCTCTTGTGTCGCATGTGCCGGTCGTTGCATCGGCCAATTTGGCGGGGCCGCGTGATTGACCATTCCCAAATCCCGCCTAGCTGTCCCGTCATGGAACGGGCTTTGGTCATCGGCGCCTCGGGCGGTATCGGCGCGGCGCTGGCTTGCGATCTGCGGTCGCGGGGCGCGGAGGTTGTGGGCCTGTCACGGCGTGCGGACGGTTTGGACGTGACCGACGCGGCGGCGGTTGACCGGGTGATGGGCGCGCTCGAAGGGGAGTTCGACCGGATCGTTGTTGCAACCGGCATTCTTGCGCCCGAGGACCGCGTCCCTGAAAAATCACTGTCCTCCATCGATGCGCCGACCATGGCACAGGTCATGGCCGTCAATGCGATCGGCCCCGCCTTGATCCTTGCGCAGATCCCCCGCCTGCTGCCGCACGACCGCCGGTCTGTCGTGGCCGTTCTGACGGCGCGCGTCGGGTCCATCGGGGACAACCGGATGGGGGGGTGGTATGCCTATCGTGCCTCCAAGGCGGCGGCCAACCAGATCACCCACACCGCGGCGATCGAAATGGCGCGCAAGCGCAAGCAATCCATCGTCGTAGCCCTTCATCCCGGCACCGTCGCAACGCCGTTCACTGCCGATTACCCTGCCCATGAAAAAGTCGGAGCCGAACAGGCCGCCCGCAACCTGATTGCCGTGATGGACAGCCTGACACCTGCGCAATCGGGCGGGTTCTTCGACTATTCCGGGGTCGTGGTGCCGTGGTGAGGCGTCTTGTTCTGATCCTTGGCGATCAATTGTCCGAAGACATCGCCGCCCTGCGCGAGGCCGATAAATCCCGCGATGTCGTGGTGATGGCCGAGGTCGCGGACGAGGCCGGCTACGTGCCGCACCACCCCAAGAAGATTGCCTTCGTGTTCGCCGCCATGCGCAAATTCGCGGCGCGGCTGGAACATGACGGATGGAACGTTCGCTACACGCGGCTGGACGATCCCGACAATGCCGGCTCGATCACCGGCGAGTTGATCCGCCGGGCATCGGACCTCGATGCGATCGAGGTCTTGGCAACCGAACCCGGTGAATGGCGGCTGATCTCGGCGTTGGAGGAGTGCCCCGTTCCGGTTCACCAGTTCCCCGATGACCGCTTCTTGTGTTCGCATGCCGAATTCGAGGCATGGGCCAAGGACCGCAAAGAGCTGAGGATGGAATATTTCTACCGCGAGATGCGGCGCCGGACGGGGCTGTTGATGGACGGCGACAAGCCTGAAGGCGGCAAGTGGAACTATGATCACGACAACCGCAAACCAGCCCCTGACCAGATCGCGTTTTCAGGCCCCATGCAGTTCGACCCTGACCCTGTGGTAGAGGAGGTTCTGGATCTCGTCGAAACGCGCTTTGGCAACAATTTCGGCACGCTGCGCCCGTTCTGGTTTGCCACCGATGCCGGGCAGGCGCGCCGGGCGCTTGACCATTTCATGCGGCACGCGCTGCCCCGCTTCGGGGATTTCCAGGACGCGATGCTGGCCGACAACCGTTTTTTGTATCATTCGGTCGTATCCATCTATCTGAACGCCGGGCTGTTGAGCTGGCAGGAGATCTGCGAGGCCGCCGCCAAGGCCTATGCCGACGCCGCCGCCCCCCTGAATGCCGTCGAAGGGTTCATTCGCCAGATCATCGGTTGGCGCGAATACATGCGCGGGATCTACTTCCGCGAAGGTCCCGACTACACCACGCGCAACGTGCTGGGCCATGATCGCCGGCTGCCGGCCTTTTTCTGGGATGCCGAAACCGATATGCGCTGCATGTCGAAAGCCATCGAGCAGACCCGCGACGAGGCCTATGCCCACCACATCCAGCGCCTGATGGTCACCGGCAACTTCGCCTTGCTGGCCGGTGTGGATCCGGCCGAGGTGCATGAATGGTATCTGGCCGTGTATGCCGATGCCTTCGAATGGGTCGAGGCGCCCAACGTGATCGGCATGAGCCAGTTTGCCGATGGCGGGATCGTTGGGTCGAAGCCCTATGTCTCGGGCGGGAATTACATCAACAAGATGTCGGACTACTGCAAGGGATGTGCCTACGAGATCGGGGACAAGTCCGGGGACAAGGCCTGTCCGTTCAACTATCTCTATTGGGCTTTCCTGCACCGGCATCGGGATCGCTTCGGGAAAAACCCCCGGATGGCGCAGATGTATCGAACTTGGATGCGCATGTCCGAGGACAAGCGCGAGGCGGCAGTGTCGAGCGCGGATCGCTTTCTCGAAAGGCTCGACAAAGGTGCCCGAGTCTGACCCGCGCAGGTCGCAAAGACGCCGCGCGGATCCGTGATTGCGGGGCGATCAGCCCATCAGTTGGCCTGCCTCGGGCACCCAGCGAAAGCCATCTTCGCGCGTGTCGACATAGCCGGTTGCCGGGAACGGCATGTGATAGCCGATCGCCGGGATCCGATCGGCCGCGATCATGCCCAGGACGCGGCGGCGGCTTTCGGCAGCCATCGCCTTGTCGGCATCGAACCGCACTTCCCAATCCGGGCGGGCCAGCGACCAGACAGGGTGGTTGGCCAGATCGGCAAAGATCACAAGTCCCTGTCCTTCGCTGTCCAGACGATAGACCATGTGGCCGGGGGTATGTCCGAACGCGGCCATTCCGGTGACGCCCGATACCACGTCATCGCCATCCCCGAGGAACGTCATCTGGTCGGCCAGCGGGCGGACATTCGCCTCGAACCCGTCATTACCTGCCCCGGCCCAATGGTCGAATTCGGCCTGTCCGGTCACATAGCGCGCATTGGCGAATGTCGGCGCGCCTTCCGTCATCAGGCCGCCGATGTGGTCGCCATGCATATGGGTCAGGACAACGGTGTCGATCTGGTCAGGCGTGTACCCGGCCCCCGCCAGCGCACCGGTGATCGCGGCGCCGTTCAGACCGGTGTCGAACAAGATGAGCTCTGAACCGGTATTGACGACGGTGGGGGTAAAGAAGAACTGCGAGACGTCCGTCGACAGGAAGTTTTCGCGGCTGACCTCGGCGAATTCCTCGGCCGAGACGTTGATGCCGAAAATGCCCTGCGGCTCTTCTCGGGGCGTCGTGCCGGCCAGAATCGTCGTCACTTCGAAATTGCCCAGGGTGAAGCGGCGTGCCTGTGCGAATTGTGCGCCCAGCATCGGGGCTTCGGCGCGGGCAAAGGATGCAGGCAGTGTCGCGGCAAGCGGGGCTGCGACGGCAGCAGTCAGGGTTTGACGACGGGTCAGCATTGGATCCTCCTGTGGGTATATGACACTCAGATAGACCACCGCGTCCGACAATCCTCTCACAAGGTCGTGTGTGCCCTGCCTATTCCCACCATGGATCGATGGCCGCGATGTCGTCATCGGACCATCCAAAGTGATGGGCGAGTTCATGCACCAGAACATGGGTGACCAACTCGCCAAGACTGACCGTGCCGCGATCGGCCCACTCATCGAGGATGGGACGCCGGAACAGCCAGATCGTGTCGGGCCCGAGCGGCTGATCCATAACCGATTTCTCGGTCAGCGGGATGCCGTCATAAAGCCCGGTCAATTCGAACGGGTTTTCCATTTCCATGTCCGACAGCATCTCGGGAGGGGCGAAATCCTCGACCCGGATCACGACCGCCAGCGCGGCTGCGGCATAGGGAGAGGGCAGGGCCGCGCGCGCGGCCTCGGCCATGGCTTCGAAGGCAGCCAGGTCGGGGGCTGGCAAATCGGTGAAGGGGGGTAATTCGCTCATGTCCCCGATATGGACAATCTCGCGCCGATCTGAAAGAGCATGGCGCCTGAACTTGAAGGGATATTCTGCCCAAATGTCTGATACGTCCGGCGCATCCGTCACCACCCGCTTTGCCCCGTCGCCCACCGGCTATATCCATGTCGGGAACCTGCGCACGGCGCTGTTCAACCACCTGATCGCCAGAAAGGCGGGCGGGCAGTTCATCTTGCGGCTGGACGACACCGACCCCGAGCGGTCGAAACAGGAATACGCCGACGCGATCCAGGAAGACCTGGAATGGCTTGGTCTGACCTGGGACCGGATCGAACGGCAGTCGGACCGCCTGGACCGCTACGCCGCCGCCGCCGATGAGCTGCGCGCAAAGGGCCGGTTCTACGAGGCGTGGGAAACGCCGACCGAGCTGGATCTGAAACGCAAGAAGCAGCTGAACATGGGGCAGCCGCCGGTCTATGACCGCGCGGCACTGGCACTGGGCGACGATGAAAAGGCCAAGCTGCGCGCTGAACGCGGGCAAGGCGTATGGCGGTTCAAGCTGGACCAGCAGCGCATCGAATGGCCCGATGGTATCCTTGGCGATCTGTCGATCGACGCGGCCTCGGTGTCGGATCCGGTGCTGATCCGTGCCGATGGCCAGGTGCTATATACCATCGCCTCGGTCGTGGATGACATGGACATGGGCATCACCCACGTGGTGCGCGGGTCCGACCATGTGACCAACACCGCCACCCAGATCCAGATCATCGAGGCCCTGGGCGGGGTGCCGCCCAGCTTTGCACACCATTCGCTGTTGACCGGACCGCAGGGCGAGGCGTTGTCGAAACGCCTCGGCACGTTGAGCCTGCGGGACTTGCGCGCCGCCGGGGTGGAGCCGATGGCGCTTCTCAGCCTGATGGCGCGGATCGGGTCGTCGCAGCCCGTGGAACTTGCCGGGTCGCTGGATGAATTGGCCGACGGGTTCGACCTTGCGCATTTCGGATCGGCGCCAACCAAATTCGATTCCGATGACCTGTATCCGCTGACAGCGCATCTGTTGCACGAAACCCCGTTCGAGGCCGTCGCGGACGACATCGAGGCGCTTGGCGTTCCGGCGGATCTGGCGCCGACCTTCTGGGATGTGGCCCGCGCCAATATTGTCACGCGCCACGACATCGCGCCGTGGTGGGCCTTGTTCCGCGACGGTGCCACCGCGCTGGTCGCGGATGAGGACCGCGCCTTTGTGACCGAGGCCTTCGGGATGCTGCCCGATCCGCCCTACACGGCCGAGACCTGGGGACAGTGGACCAACGCGGTGAAAGAGGCGACCGGCCGCAAGGGCAAGGGTTTGTTCATGCCGCTCAGGAAGGCCGTCACCGGCCTCGAACGCGGGCCCGAAATGGCGCAAGTCATGCCGCTGTTGCAGAAAAAGCCGACGCTCTAGGATCGGGGATTCGTCCATCGGCCCGAAAAACCGGCACGCCAGCGGTACTATTCGCTGGCGTGACGATGACACCTCGTGCCACCCATGAATGATGGCGCAGACGCAGGCGGTGTTTCTTCAGGGCAGTCTTTTCCGGCACATCACCGTGATGTCGCTGACCTCTTCGGTCGGGCTGATGGCGGTGTTCCTCGTCGATTTCGTCGACATGATCTTCATTTCCATGCTCGGCAAGGAAGAACTGGCGGCAGCCGTCGGCTATGCCGGTGCGGTCCTGTTTTTCACCACGTCGGTCGGGATCGGCATGGCCATCGCGGGTGGCGCGTTGGTGGCGCGTGCCCTTGGCATGGAGGATGAGACCCTCGCCCGCCAAAGGGCCACCAACACGCTGATCCTGGGTGTGGCGGCCGGGGCCGCGTTTTCTGCCGTGGTCTGGCTCAACCTGCCGTTCTTGGTGGGGCTGCTGGGGGCCAGTGATGAAACGCTTGATCTGGCGGTGGGGTACCTGCGGATCATCATTCCCTCGCTTCCCTTGTTGTTGGTGGGCATGGTGGGCGGCGCGATCCTGCGCGCCCATGGCGACGCGCGCCGCGCCATGATGGCCACGATTTATGGCGGCGGGGTCAATGCGGTGCTGGACCCGATCCTGATCTTTGGTCTGGGCCTTGATCTGACCGGCGCGGCGCTGGCCTCGGTGGCGGCGCGGGTCACCATCGCGGTGACCGCGCTGATCCCGATCTTTCGCCACCATGGCGGCCTGGTCCGCCCCACGTTTCCCGCGTTGTCACAGGATGTGCGCCCGATCATGGCGCTGGCGCTTCCGGCGGTGCTGACGCAGTTGGCCACGCCCCTGGGGCAGGCCTATGTCACACGGTCCATGGCGCAGTATGGCGAAGAGGCCGTGGCGGGCATGGCCATTGTCGCCCGCCTGACGCCTGTGGCCTTCGGGGTGCTGTTCGCGCTGTCGGGGGCGGTGGGTCCCATCATCGGGCAGAATTTCGGGGCGGGCAAATCCGAGCGTGTCCGGGGCGCGTACCGCGACGCGATGATCTTTACGGCCATCGTCGTGGTCGCCATCAGCCTGATCCTGTTCTTGCTGCGCGGTCCGATCATCGCGCTGTTCCAGGCCGATGGCGTGACCGCATCGCTGGTGATCCTGTTCTGCGGACCGCTGGCTTTGGCTTTCTTTTTCAATGGAATGCTGTTCGTGTCCAACGCGGCCTTCAACAACCTGGGCCACCCGTTTTATTCGACAACCGTGAACTGGGGCCGCCATACGGTCGGCACGATCCTGCCCGTTGCCCTGTTTTCCAGCCTGTACGGGGCTGCCGGCGTGTTGATCGGGCAGGCAGTGGGGGGCGTCGTGTTCGGGCTGCTGTCGGCATGGCTCGCCCACCGTGTCATGGCGCAAGCGGTGACCCCTTCCGAGGACGAACCGTTCCAGCGCCAGGTTCGGCTGATGACACTGTTCCATCACCGGCGCTAGGCCCGGAGCACCGCGCGGGGCTTCAGGGCGTCACGATCCGCGACCCCATGGTTGCAAGCCGGTCGTCCACGAAGTCGCGGTCTTCCGCGCTGAGAACCTGGGCGCGCGGATAGACGGGGGCTGCCCGGTCATCGAGAATCGGCAGATGCCAGCCCCCGGTCGTGTCGAAAAACCGAACCGCACCGGTTTCGCCGAACTCGCACAGATAGCCTTGCACAACGGTATCGAGGTAGCTCAGCAGGATCGGGTGATCGATGCCGTCCGTCACGTGGTGCGGTTCGACCTTGTATATCTGCACCGCAAGAGCCTCGGGGCCGTCATGGTCGATGTCGTCGACCATGTGGCGGGCATAGGCCCGTTCGCGCAGGTCAAGGGCCTGCCAATCGCCGCCCGGAACCGCGGCCGCCAATCCCTCGATCACCGATCCGGGCGCTTCGACCGCGCTCAGGTAGGCCACCTGCCTCAGTGATGTGCCTCGCCAGACCCGCGCCCAGCCGGTCACCCGGGCGCGGCGTGCTGCCGGGAAATCATGGGTGGCGCGGTTCACGAGGCTGCCATAGCCAAAGAAAAAGGGATCGTGCATGTCGATACTGATGTCCAAACTGCCGCAATCGCGCAATCCCTCTTGAATGGGCAAACAAGCTTGGTATCTTGCCCCCGTGTTCGCAGGGAGACACTGGCACGATCCGCAAGGGCCGACGCCAGGGCCGAAGGAGCAACCGCCCCGGTAAACTCTCAGGCAAAAGAACCTGTGCGCATGACCAAGACTCTGGAGAGTGGCGCAATGAGCGTCCGCCGAAGGGATAACGATCTCAGGCGAAAGGACAGAGGGGGCATCAAAGGTCGCTGGCTTTGCCGGCGCTGTGATGCCGGGCGAAATCCCGGACCGAAAGGGTGCGGGAATGGACGATCTCAAGCAACTGCCGCTGCAGGCTCTGTGGGCTGAACAGGGTGCGAAATTCGTGCCCTTCGCGGGTTGGAACATGCCGGTGCAGTTCGCCGGGGTCATGGCCGAACATCAACAGACCCGCAGCGCCGCCGGCCTGTTCGACGTCAGCCACATGGGCCAGGTGATCGTGGGCGACGGGGCCGCGGCGCTGGAACGCCTGATGCCGGTCGATATCGTGGGTCTTGCACCGGGCCGGCAGCGCTACGGGATGCTGACCAACGACACCGGCGGGGTGATCGACGATCTGATGATCGTCAATCGCGGCGATGATCATCTGCTGGTGGTGAATGCCGCACGGATGGAGGCCGATCTGGCCCATCTGCGCGCCCATCTGGATGACGTGCGTCCGATCACCGATCGCGCGCTTCTGGCCTTGCAGGGGCCCAAGGCCGAGGCCGCGCTGGCGCGCCTGGCCGGAGGCGTGCGCGACATGCGCTTCATGGATTGGGCCGAACAGGCCTGGACCGCGCCCCTGTGGGTCAGCCGGTCGGGCTATACCGGCGAAGACGGGTTCGAGATCTCGGTTCCGGTCGATCTGGCCGGGGAATTTGCCCGTGCAATTCTGTCGGATCCGGCGGTTGCCCCGATTGGCCTGGGTGCGCGCGACAGCCTGCGGCTTGAGGCGGGGCTGCACCTCTACGGCCAGGATCTGGCCGAGGATATCACGCCCGTGGAGGCGGGCCTGACCTGGGCCATCCAGAAGACCCGCCGCACGGGCGGCGCGCGCGAAGGCGGGTTTCCCGGCGCCGATGTCATCCTGGACCAACTGACCAATGGCGCACCCCGCAAACGCGTGGGCCTGATCCCCGAAGGTCGTGCGCCGATGCGCGCGGGGGTCGAGGTGTTCGCGGCCGATGCCGGCGGTGCGCCGGTCGGCGTAATCACCTCGGGCGGGTTCGGTCCTTCGGTCGGGCATCCGATCGCGATGGCACTGATCGCGGCCGACCTGCCCGATGAGGCCCCCTTGTTCGGCGAATTGCGCGGCAAGCGATTGCCAGTCGCGCGTGCATCGCTTCCGTTTTTTCCGCAGTCCTACAAACGTTGATCACGACCTCCTGACGAAAGGCAACAGCCCATGAAATACACCGAAGACCACGAATGGCTGAACGCCGATGGCGATATCATCACCGTCGGCATCACCGAACACGCCGCCACGCAACTGGGCGATGTGGTGTTCATAGAACTGCCCGAGATCGAAACCATGGTCGCCAAGGGCGACGAGATCGTGGTGATCGAAAGCGTCAAGGCCGCCTCGGACATCGCGGCACCGCTGGACGGGGAAATCGTCGAGATCAACGAGACGTTGGTGGACAACCCGTCGCTGGTCAATGACGACCCGACCGGCGACGCGTGGTTCTTCAAGATCAAGGTCGAGGATCCCGGCATGCTCGATGATTTCATGACCGAGGATGAATACAAGGATCATATCGGCGAATAGTGCCCAGCCGCGGCAGGGGGCGCTGCCCCCGTCGCCTGCGGCGCCTCCCCCGGGATATTTTTGAAACAGAGAAGCAGGCGCGCCCGCCTTGCGGATTGAGCAGACATCGAAGGACGACCCACCCAATGCCCTGGACGCCCACCCAATACGACCCGACCGATTTCGCCAACCGTCGACATATCGGTCCGTCGCCCGCCGAAATGACCGAGATGCTGGCCGTTGTGGGGGCGGACAGCGTCGATGACCTGATGGACCAGACCTTGCCAAGTTCGATCCGGCAAGAGGTGCCGCTGGATTGGGCGCCGATGTCCGAGGCGGAGTTGCTGGCGCATATGCGCGAGATCGCCGCCAGGAACAAACCCATGGTTTCGATGATCGGGCAGGGCTACTACAACACCCACACACCCCCCGCGATCCAGCGCAACGTGCTGGAGAATCCGGCCTGGTATACCGCCTACACGCCCTATCAGCCCGAGATCGCGCAGGGCCGGCTGGAGGCGCTTTTG
>Ga0102938_10004705_pt1 | contig 9991 bp, 10 predicted proteins | sample SalPonR2_B_D2_MG_FD_84516 | JGI IMG/M metagenome (GOLD analysis project Ga0102938, IMG submission 84516) | Salt pond soil microbial communities from South San Francisco under conditions of wetland restoration - Salt Pond MetaG R2_B_D2_MG | ecosystem: Environmental > Aquatic > Marine > Intertidal...
CCAACTCGTTGCGCGAATACACACGTTGTCCGCCACTGCTACGGGCGGGGACCACGACGCCGTAGCGGTCCTCCCACGCCCGCAGGGTCGCCGCCTCGACGCCCAACATCGATGCCACTGCGCCGATCGAGTAGATCGGCTGATGCCACGAGGAGCTCTCGCTCTCCGTCACCTGCCCGAGACCCAGCATCGGATGTCGAGGACACCGTCGACGCCAGTGAGTCCCAGCAGTCTGGTCACACAACGCGGCGGGTTCACGACGGTCAGCTTCGCACGTCTCGCACGACAACGCTGGTTCATCTCGGACAAGAGGTTCACCCCCGCGCAGTCCATGAACGTCAATCCGGAACAGTCCACATCGACGTCGCCCTCCAGATCGCCGAATCGGCGCCGTACGAACGTCGCCATCCAGTGATCGAGCTCGCCGTAGAGGGTCAACACCGTTGCGCCGTCTCGCGCCTCGACCTCGACAGAACTCGGACGCTGCAGGTCCGTAGTGTCGAACCCACGATCCATAACTTCGACAATATCTGAACGATCTTGTGGCAATCAAGAGGAATCTTCGACAGTCACGTGGACGTCGTGGACGGATCGAGGCCCGTCGGTGACCGTCAGCGGCGACGTCCTCGTGTCATCTCATCGGCGCGACTCAATTGGAGCTGAGGTCGTCGGGCGCGTCGGCGAGCCAGGCCAGACGGCCGGGCTGGCGGCGCAGCACGGTGCGCCAGAGGTCGTCGGGCCGCGACGAGAAGACGTCGTCGGGTTCCGAATCGAGGACGAGCCAGGCGCCGGCATCGATCTCGCCTTCGAGCTGTCCCGGGCCCCATCCGGCGTAGCCGCGGAACACCCGCACTCCGGTGACCTCGGCGGCGACCAGTGCCGGGTCGGCGGTGAGGTCGGCCGACGCGATGGTGCCGTGGATGGGGGAGAGGTAGTCGCCACTCTCCCCGAGTGGTTCGGGCGTCTTCGCCAGGGCGATCAGCGCGTTCTCCTCGACCGGGCCGCCGAGGAACACCGACGACGGCACCGACTGCAGTTCGATCCAGCGGTCGAGCGGCTCGTCGAGCGCTTCGACGCTCGGCCGGTTGATCACCACGCCGATCGCCCCGTCGTCGTGGTGCTCGAGCACGTAGATCACGGTGCGGTCGAAGTTGGCGTCCTCGAGCGGCGGAGTGGCCACCAGCAGTCGGCCTTTCGTCGGAGCAGACCCGGCAATCATCACTGCCAGTCTGCCCGACGCGGAGCGGTCCTGCAGTCCATGGTCCGGTAGCCGGACATGGTGTTGGATGATCATACGTCAGCATGTATGGTCATGCAGATGAGTGCGGGATCGGTACGCGTCGGCATCATCGGGGCGTCGGGCTACACGGGCGCCGAGCTGTTGCGCCTTGCCGCCCAGCACCCCGACCTCGAGGTGGTGCTCGCCACGGGCGACACGATGGCGGGCCGCCGTGCCGCCGACCTCTACCCGTCGCTGGAACTCGCCCATCCCGACCTCGTCTTCACGACGTTCGACCCCGCCGACACGGCCGGCCTCGATCTCGTGTTCCTCGGCCTGCCCCATGCGGCGGCGCTCGACCTGGCCCCGTCACTGGTCGGTGCCGTGGGAGCGGTGATCGACCTGTCGGCCGCTTTCCGTCTGAAGGACGCCGGCGCCTACCCGACCTACTACGGCTTCGAGCACACCCAGCGGGACCTGCTCGCCGAAGCCGTGTTCGGCCTGCCCGAGCTGCATCGGCACGAACTCGCCGGCGCTCGGCTCGTGGCCACCCCCGGCTGCCACGTCACCGCGGCCACGCTGGCTCTGCGTCCGCTGGTGGCGGCCGGCATCGTCGAGCCCGCGGGCATCGTCGTCAACACGCTGACGGGCATCACCGGAGCCGGTCGCGCCCCCACCGACACCAACGTGTTCAGCAACATCGACTCCAACGCCATGCCCTACGGCCTGGTGTCGCACCGGCACACTCCCGAGATGGAGCAGGAGATCGGCGCCCAGCTGCTGTTCACGCCGCATCTCGTGCCGATGGCCCGCGGCCTGCTGGCCACCTGCACGGCGCAGCCCACCGGTGACTGCAGCGACGAGATCCTCGCCGATGTGCTGCGTGGCGCCTACGACGCCGAGCCGTTCGTGGCCGTCACGTCGGCCCCGCCGGCAACCAAGTCGGTCCTCGGCTCGAACGGGGCCCACGTGTCGGCGCGCTTCGATCCCCGCACACGCACCGTGATCTCGATGTGCGCCATCGACAACCTCACCAAGGGCGCAGCGGGCGGCGCCGTGCAGGCGGCGAACGTCGCCCTCGGACTCGAGGAGACGGCCGGCCTGACCATGATCGGACTCGCACCATGACCAGTGCTGCAGCCATGAACGGAACTGCACCATGACCGGAACTGCACCATGACCGCCGACGCCGCAGCCAGCCTCAAGGCGTCCACGCTCGTCGAGGCGCTGCCCTACATCCGCAAGTTCGCCGGCAAGACCGTCGTGGTCAAGTACGGCGGCAACGCCCTGGCCGGCACGTCGGACCACGATGCCCTCACCCTGTTCGCCGAGGACGTCGTGCTCATGCGGCTGGTGGGGATGCGGCCGATCGTGGTGCACGGGGGCGGCCCCCAGATCTCCGAACTGATGGCCCGCCTCGGCAAGACGACCGAGTTCGTCGACGGGCTCCGCGTCACCGACGCCGAGACGGTCGACATCGCCCGGATGGTGCTGAAGGGTCAGGTGAACCCACAACTCGTGGCGGCGATCAACGTCCACGGCCGCTTCGCGGTGGGCATCAGCGGCGTCGACGCCGGGCTGATCCGCGCCACGGCGCGTCATCCCGACCTCGGGTTCGTCGGCGACGTCACGGAGATCAATCCCGAGGTGATCCACGGGTTGATCGACGACGAGTTCATCCCGGTCGTCGCCACCATCGGCAGCGACGAGACCGGGCAGGCCTACAACATCAATGCCGACACCGTGGCGGGCGCGATCGCCGAAGCGATCGGCGCCGAGAAGCTGGTCTACCTCACCGACATCGAGGGCCTGCGGCGCGACGTCGACGACGCGGCCAGCCTGATCCGTCAGGTGACCGCCGACGAACTCGATCGACTGGTCGCCGACGGCACGATCGCCGGCGGCATGATCCCCAAGGCCGCCAGTTGCACCCGGGCCGTACGCAACGGCGTCCATCGTGCCCACATCCTCGACGGCCGGATCGCTCACGTCCTGCTGCTCGAGATCTTCACCGACGCCGGCATCGGCACGATGGTGATGCCCAACCGGGAGGACGACGTCCATGACCACTGACCAGCCGCCGGACACCGCGGGAGGCTCTTCCGCACCGGGAGCCCACGCGTTCCGCCACGCACCGGCGGCCAACTGCCCGTTCATGCCCGTGTTCGGCCCGCCCGCCATCATGTTCGAACGCGGACGGGGCACCGAGCTGTGGGACGCCGACGGCAAGCGCTATCTCGACTTCCTGTCCGGGATCGCCGTCGTCTCGCTCGGGCACGCCAATCCCACGGTGGCCGAAGCGGTCGGCGATCAGCTCGACCGGCTGCTGCACGTGTCGAACTTCTTCGCCAATCCGGTCGCCACCGAGGCCGCCGTGCGGGTCGACGACCTCCTGCTCGCAGCCACCGGCCGGCGCGGCCAGCTGTTCTTCACCAACTCCGGGGCAGAGTCCAACGAGTGCGCGATCAAGCTCGCCCGCAAGTTCGGCGGCCGCGGCCGTCACACCGTGGTGAGCGCCCTCGGGAGCTTCCACGGCCGCACACTGGCGACCCTCGCCGCCACCGGCCAACCCGCCAAGCACGAGCCGTTCGCGCCAATGCCCGACGGCTTCCGCCACGTGCCCTGGGCCGACCTCGAGGCAATGCGCGCCGCCGTCGACGGATCGGTGGCCGCCGTGCTCATCGAGACGGTTCAGGGAGAAGGGGGCGTTCACCCCGCCTCCACGGAGTACCTGCAGGGCATACGCGAGATCTGTGACGAGGTGGGCGCGCTGATGATGATCGACGAGATCCAGACGGGGTTCGCCCGTACCGGACGCTGGTTCGGGTTCGAACACGCCGGGGTCAGCCCCGACGTGGTCACCCTCGCCAAGGCGATGGGCAACGGGATGCCGGTCGGTGCCTGCTGGGCCCGCCTCGACGTGGCGTCGGCGTTCGAGCCCGGCGACCACGGCAGTACATACTCCGGCACGGCCATCGCGACTGCGGCGGTCAACGCCGTCATCGACGAGATGCAGCGGATCGACGCACCCGCCGTCGCCGAACGCCAGGGCCGCCGGATCGTGGACGCACTGGGGTCGGTGCCGGGAGTGGCCGGCATCCGTGGCCGGGGCCTCATGCTCGGTGTCGAACTCGTGCCGGGCATCGACGCGAAGGAGGTCTACCTCGACCTGCTCGACCGGGGCCTGATCGTCAACGCGGTCACGCCCACCACCATCCGCCTGCTCCCGCCGATCACCGTCACCGACGACGAGATCGACGAAGCGGTCGCACTGATCACCACCTGCCTGGCCGAGAGGCTGCCCGACGATCTGCCCGTCCAACAGGAGCTGCTGTGACACGCCACCTGCTCGACGTCACCGACTTCACCGTCGACGAGGTCCACGAGATCCTCACCCTCGCCGAAGCGCCCGTGGAGTCCCTCGGCCGGCCGCTCGAGGGTCGCGGCGCAGCCCTCCTCTTCGAGAAGCCCTCCAGCCGGACCCGGCACTCGATGGAGATGGCCGTCGTCCAACTCGGCGGCCATCCGGTGTACACCCGCAGCGAGGAAGTCGGGTTCGACACCCGCGAGCCGGTGGAGGACGTGGCCCGCATCATGGAGGGCTACCACGGGCTGATCGCCGCCCGGGTGTTCGACCACCTCACGGTCACCCGGATCGCCGCCGTGGTCGACGTGCCGGTGGTGAACATGCTGTCCGACCACTCCCATCCGCTGCAGGCGTTCGCCGACGTGCTCACGATGCAGCAGCGACTCGGCGATCTCGCCGGGAAGACGATGGCGTACGTGGGTGACTACAACAACGTCGCCCGGTCGCTGGGCGAGGCGGCGGCGATGCTGGGCATGCACCTGCGGTTCGGGTGCCCGCACGGGTTCGACGCACCGGTGTCCGAACTCGAGCGGCTGTCGCTGCTGGGAGCGGCGTCGGTCGAGCAGTCTCCCCGGCCGGCCCAGGCGGTGGAGGGAGCGCACGCGGTCCACACCGACACATGGGTGTCGATGGGGCAGGAGGCCGACAAGCAGCAGCGTCTGGTGCAGTTCGAGGGCTACCAGGTCGACTCGGCGATGATGGCGCTCGCCGACCCGTCGGCGATCTTCATGCACTGTCTGCCGGCCTACCGGGGCATCGAGGTGGCGGCGGAGGTCATCGACGGACCGCAGTCGGTGGTGTTCCAGCAGGGACACAACCGGCTGCACGCCGCCCGGGGCGCGCTGGCGTTCCTGCTCGGTGTGTCGGCCACCACCGCCGAGGGGTCGGCACCCGGGAGCGGCTCGTGACCACGAAGGTGCACCGGCAGGCCACCATCGGGCGGCTGATCGGCGAGCACGAGGTCACCAGCCAGCCACAGCTGATCGAGTTGCTGGCCGGCGAGGGCATCGACGCCACGCAGGCCACCGTGTCTCGCGACCTCGACGACATCGGCGCCATCAAGGTCCGCGTCCCCAGCGGCAACTCCGTGTACGCCATCCCCGAGTTCGCACCCGACCGGTTGGCGCCCGCCGACCAGCTCCGCCGGGTGATGGGCGAGTGGGTGGCCGACGTGGCCTGCTCGGGCAACATCGTGGTGCTGCGCACCCCACCCGGATGCGCCCACGTGGTGGCGTCCGCACTCGACCGCAGCCGTGTCGACGGCCTGCTCGGCACCGTGGCCGGCGACGACACGCTGATGTGCGTGTCGTCGAGCGCCGACGGCGGAGCGCTGGCGGCCCATCTCCGAGACCTGGCAGGACTGGACTGACATGACCCACGACGCTCTCCCCGACGACCAACCCGACGGCAGGACGCTGTGGCACGGCCGTTTCGCCGGCGGCCCGGCCGAGGCCCTGATGGCCTACACGGTCAGCCTGCCCTTCGACCGCCGGATGTGGCGCGACGACGTGACCGGATCCGCGGCGCACGTGCGCGGGCTGGCTCGTGTCGGGCTGCTCACCGTGGACGAACGCGACGCGATCCTCGCCGCCCTGGATCAGGTGACCACGGAGATGGAGTCCGACACCTTCGTGTTCGTCGAGACTGACGAGGACATCCACACGGCGATCGAACGCCGGGTGACCGAGATCGCCGGCCCGGCCGGCGGCAAGCTGCACACGGCGCGCAGCCGCAACGACCAAGTGGCCACCGACCTGCGCCTGTGGTGCAAACGTGAGCTGCGCGAGGTGGCTCGCGGTCTGCATGCCCTGCAGACGGTGCTGCTCGACCGTGCTCTCGACGCCGGGCACACGTATCTGCCCGGGTACACACATCTCCAACGGGCCCAGCCGGTGCTGCTCGCGCATCACCTCCTGGCCCACGGCTGGACCCTGGCCCGAGACGTCGATCGCCTGCTCGCCACCATCGACCGGCTCGACGTGTCGCCCCTCGGTGCCGGTGCCCTCGCCGGCTCGTCGCTTCCGATCGACCCTGTCGGCAATGCCGTCGACCTCGGGTTCGCGAAGGCGTTCGACAACAGCCTCGACGCAGTGAGCGACCGCGACTTCGTGGCCGAGGCGGTGTTCGACCTGGCGCTGATCGGTGTGCACCTCTCACGCATCGGCGAGGAGTGGGTGCTCTGGACGTCGGGGGAATTCGGCTTCGCCAGGCTCGACGACGGCTACGCCACCGGCTCGTCGATGCTGCCGCAGAAGAAGAACCCCGACATCGCCGAGCTCGCCCGGGGCAAGAGCGGCCGCCTCATCGGCAACCTCACCGGGCTGATGGCCACCCTGAAGGGCCTGCCGATCGCCTACAACCGCGACCTCCAGGAGGACAAGGAGCCCCTGTTCGACTCGGTCGAGCAGGTGACGCTCGCCGTCGCTGCGCTGACCGGGATGATCGCGACGGCCACGTTCGTTCCCGAGGCGATGCAGGCGGCAGCCGACGAGGAGACGATGGCGGCGACCGACCTCGCCGAGTACCTGGTGCGGTCGGGGATGCCGTTCCGGGAGGCGCATGCCGTGGTGGGCGCCCATGTGAGAGCGCACCTGGCGGGGGAGGGCACGTTGCGCGAGCTCGTCGCCGCCGACGTCCGCCTGGGCGACGATGCCGCGGCCCTCGTCGGTCCGGGGGTGGGCGTGCGCATGCGGACCTCGCGCGGTGCGGCGGGGCCCGAGGCGCTCCCCGAGCAGCTCGACTCCTACCGTTCCATGCTCGCCACCGACGCCGGACGGTTGCAGCTCTGACCACACTCGCGCGTGGGTGGTACGGCCGAGAGGCTCCCATGGTGGCGCCCGACCTGCTCGGCAAGCTCCTGGCCACCGGGGAGGGGCCGGAGTCGGTGGTCGGCCGGATCGTGGAGACCGAGGCCTACACCGCCGACGATCCGGCCAGCCACAGCTTTCGCGGCCCGACGGTGCGCAACCGGGTGATGTTCGGCCCTGCCGGGCACCTCTACGTGTACCGCAGCTACGGGATCCACTGGTGTGCGAACGTCGTCACGGGCGACGTCGACGACGGGCAGGCGGTTCTACTGCGGGCGGTCGCGCTGGTCGACGGCGTCGATCTCGCGCGGGAGCGCCGGAGTGGCCGGATGGATCGGGAACTCGCGAACGGTCCGGGAAAGGTCTGTCAGGCGTTCGGCATCGACGGGACCCACGACGGGGTCGACCTGACGCAGCTGTGGTCGCCCATCCGCATCCTCGACGACGGCACCCCGCCACCGGCGCGTCCGGTCGCCGGCCCGCGCGTCGGCATCACGAAGGCGATCGAGGTCCCCTGGCGCTTCCGCTCACCCTGATCGGCCACCCACGTGCGCCGGCGATGAGCGAAACCACCGGATGCTGGGGCTTCGCTCACGGCCCCGGTGTGCGACGCACGAGCCGATGAGCGAAACCACCGGATGCTGGGATCTCGCTCATCGCTCGGAGGCGGGCCCGCCCCGCCACTGGATCCAGAAGCCGTGGGGGTGGCACGTGGCGAGATGGTCGACGCTCCGCTCGCCGTCGCGCCAGCGCACCATCGACAGCACGGTCCGGTGGGGATCGACCGGATCGGGCTCGTTCGGCAGTTCCGGGATCAACGCCGGCGCCTCGGCGTACACCCACGACAGGTCACGGGCGGCACCGAGCCGTTCCAGTTCGGCCAGGTACGCGACCCGCTCGGCAGACGTCAGGTAGTTCAGCACCCACGAGTTCGTGACCACCGGATGGCCTGCTCGGGCCACACGCTCCACCGCCGGGGCCAGCGAGCCGACCGCGTCACCGGCGAGCAACTCGGGGGGATGCTCCCGGGCGATCGCGATCGCCTCGACGAGCCGGTGGAACCGGTCGGCCTGGTCGGGCCACACGCATGCTTCGAGCCAACGTGCCTCGCCGTCGTCGGTGACGTCGACGGGCGTCCGGTCGACCCCGCAGCGCGTGGCGATGATCGGCATCGCCGCCGGGACGGGGACGTCGCCGGTCGTCTCGGTGCGGATCACCACCGGTGACGGCTCGCCCACCACCCTGACGGCGGTGGCACTGCCGTGGGCCGATCGGGGTGCGTACTCGTACCGGTACCGGTCGAGGAGCAGGTTCAGCCCACCCGAGGCGCCGACGTCGAGATGACCGAGGGGCCCGACCTCGGCGGCCAGCATCCCGAACGCCGGCAACAGCAGCGCGCACCGGCCCACCTCGTTGGTCTGGGTGGTGCGGGTACGCAGGAGACGCTCCAGCTGGTCGCGCCGCTCGGCGACGAACGCCGAGAAGGTCGGCAGCAGGGCACGGTCGGACGGTGCCCGGTGATCGACGGTGATGTTCGGATACCACGACGCCAGCGGATGTGCGGGCTCGTCGAGCAGGAGGCGGTGCACGGCGGCGAAGAGCAGCACCGGCATCCGCTGGGTGGGGGGCGCTGCGCGCAGCAGGCTGTGCAGCGCGGGGTCGCGCGCCACGCCCAGCGAAAGTGCGGCGTACAGCGGGGCTCGCGGCGTCGACGTGGTGGAGAACTGTGCGAAGCGACGCGCGAGTTCCGCATCGCCGGAGCCGGCGTCGAGCTGGTCGCTGGGACCGTCCACCAGCCGACAGTACCCTTGGCCGAGCCATGCAGCACGACGATGTCCCCCCGGCCGGCAGTACGCCCGGCGATCTGGTCTCCGACCTCGAGGCCCGCGGCCTCATCCACGATTCCACCGACCGCCAGGCCCTCCGTGACGCCGTGGCGGCGGGGCCGGTCGGGATCTACTACGGGTGCGATCCCACCGCCGACAGCCTCCACGTCGGGAACCTCATCGGGCTGATCATGCTGCGGCGGTTCCAGGATGCGGGTCATCGCCCGATCGCCCTCGCCGGTGGCGCCACCGGCATGATCGGAGACCCGTCGGGCCGCTCCGACGAGCGGAATCTCCTCGACGACGACACCCTGAACCACAACGTCGCTCGCATCAAGGAGCAACTGGGACGCATCGTCGACCTCGATCCCGAGCGCACCGACGGCCGGGGCGCCCTGGTCGACAACCGCGAGTGGACCGAGCCGGTCACCGTGCTCGAGTTCCTCCGCGACGTCGGCAAGCACGTCACGGTGAACCAGATGCTGGCGAGGGAGAGCATCAAGCAGCGCATCAACTCCGAGCACGGCATCTCCTTCACCGAGTTCAGCTACATGCTGCTGCAGGCCAACGACTACCTGTGGCTGCACGACCATCTCGACTGCTCGATCCAGATCGGCGGGTCGGACCAATGGGGGAACATCGTCGCCGGTGTCGATCTGGTCCGTCGCAAGCGGGGCGAGCACGTCCACGCGTTCTCGTGGCCCCTGCTCACCGCCGCCGACGGCAGCAAGCTCGGCAAGACGACCGGCGCCCGCACCTGGCTCGACGCCGA
>Ga0102938_10004707_pt1 | contig 9990 bp, 6 predicted proteins | sample SalPonR2_B_D2_MG_FD_84516 | JGI IMG/M metagenome (GOLD analysis project Ga0102938, IMG submission 84516) | Salt pond soil microbial communities from South San Francisco under conditions of wetland restoration - Salt Pond MetaG R2_B_D2_MG | ecosystem: Environmental > Aquatic > Marine > Intertidal...
CCCCGCACAATATCATGCATCTCCACAATACGGTCTTCAGGCATCTTGAATCTTATGACATAAGGGTCGCCGTTTTCTGTTTTTTGCTTAACAATATCTTCTGACAAAGTCAGGGAATTGGTCATTCTTTTTCGCTCTTCCTGGTTGTAGGTGAAGGTCTTACCCTCAGATTCATAAATGTTTCTTCTTTCTGCTATTGCCTCCTGAGTATCAAATGCATAGTAAGCCATTCCATTTTTGATGAGCTGTTCTGCATATTCACGATAAATATCTTTACGCTCTGATTGTTTGTAGGGGCCTTTTGTTCCGCCTTTTGTATAACCTTCATCAATATCAATACCGCACCATTCGAGGGATTCAACAATGTAATCCTCTGCACCTTCTACGTAGCGGCTTTGGTCGGTATCTTCTATTCTTAAGATAAAGGTACCATTATGTTTTTTTGCAAATAAATAATTGAATAATGCTGTTCTTACTCCTCCAATATGTAATGGTCCTGTTGGACTTGGGGCAAATCTTACACGTACAGTCATAAATTGGAACTTTTTTTAATTGAAAAACTCGTTGTTTAATGTCTCTTTATCTATTGTGGTTTCACCATCTTTTTCGCCGCAATCAAGGTCCATATGGAAATTTTCTGGAACAGCGAAAGTATCTTTTGGTGAAATATGTAACTCCTCATCAGCAAACACTTTTTGCATAAATAGTCCATACACAGGCAGTGCCATGTTAGCTCCCTGACCGAGTGATATTCCATCAAAATGAATTGACCGCTCTTCGCCACCTGTCCAGACACCGGCAACCAATTCTGGGACGACACCCATGAACCAACCATCTGATTGATTGTTGGTAGTTCCTGTTTTTCCGGCAATTTCGCCTTCGAGCTCATATTTCAACCTTAGACGAATACTTGTACCTTCGTTTACGACATTCTGCAACAGGTTAAGCATTAAATAAGCTGCATTTTCAGATATAGCTTCGTTTTTTCGTGCTTTGAAACTTGCAAGCTCATTTCCGTTCTTATCTTCTATATGCGTTACGAATAAGGGTGTTGTATGTATACCCTTATTGGCATATGTGGTATAAGCACTTACCATTTCGTAAAGACTGAGATCTGCCGAGCCCAGTGCAATTGATGGAACTTCAGGAATATGACTTTTTACACCCATTAAGCGTGTGATGTCAATTACCGCCTTGGGTTTAAATTGCTGAATTAACCAGGCTGAGAGATTGTTGATAGAGTGTGCAAGGCCGGTTTTCAATGTAATGTTTTTTCTTTTGAAACGATCTGGCCCTAAACTTTCTGGGGTCCATGTTTCGCCTGTCGGAAGAGTAATAGTTACCGGGACATTAGGAACCCTGTAACAGGGCGAATAACCCTCTTGCATGGCCAGGGTGTATAAGAAGGGTTTGAAGGTTGATCCTACCTGTCTTCTTCCGCCTGTAACGTGATCAAATTTGAAGTGTTTGAAATTAATCCCACCCACATATGCTTTTACATGTCCATCGTGCGGATCAACTGCCATAAAGCCACTGTGGAGGTAATATTTATAATAAAGCAGAGAGTCCCAGGGGGTCATTGTAGTATCAATTTCGCCATCGTAGCTGAATACCGACATTTCAACGGGTTTGTTGAAAGCTGCTTTTATCTCTTTCTCTGATTTTCCCCGACTTTTCATGTTCCAGTATCTGGCACTTCGGCGCATTGAGTTTTTCATGATCTGGTCAATTTGGTCCTGCTCCAGGTCTTTGCTAAATGGTCCTTTTCGGTTATACTTTTTTTCTTCGAAAAATGCTTTTTGCAAATCCTGACTTAAATGCTCCCGCATTGATGCTTCTGCATATTTTTGCATGCGTGAATTAATAGTTGTGTAGATTTTTAAGCCGTCTTTATACAAATTGTAGGGTTCTCCATCGGGTTTAAAATTTTTGTTACACCAACCATACACCGGATCATCTACCCATTTGGCTGAATCTTTTGAGAAATTATCCTTATTGGTATATTCCTGTTCAAAGGGATTTGGCTTGTTGAGCTTCAGACGTAAATATTCGCGTAAATAAGTTGCCAAACCAACATTATGATCCTGTACCTTAAATTCCAGCTCTACCGGCTTTTGAGAGAGTGTGTCATAAGTTGCCGGTGAAATAAACTCGTATTTACGCATTTGGTTTAGTACAATATTACGACGATGCTTTGCACGATCCGGATGCCTTACCGGGCTATAGTAAGATGGTGCTTTGAGCACGCCCACCAAAGTTGCAGCTTCGTTTAAACCAAGCTTTTTAGGGGTTGTGTTGAAAAAGGTTTTTGCGGCCGATTTAATGCCGTAAGAGTGGTATCCAAAATATACCGTATTGAGGTACATCACAAGAATTTCTTCTTTGGTGTAGTTTCTTTCAAGTTTAACCGCGGTTACCCATTCCTTAAACTTTGTCAGTGTGAGATTAGAGTAATACGAAAGCTTTGATCCATAGGATGTTGTGTCCCTGGGAAAAAGGTTTTTAGCCAATTGTTGGGTGATTGTGCTGCCGCCCCCTTTGCGCGAACCCGTCATCACACCGTAGAAAACTCGCATTAAGGCTATACCATCAATACCTGCATGTCGCTCAAAACGGTAATCTTCCGTTGCAATAAGGGCATTTACCATATTTGGTGACAAATCATCAAAATTAATATATGTTCTGTTCTGGTAGTAATAGTTACCCATCGCAACTTTATCAGCAGAATATACCTGCGATGCAATATTGTTCTCCGGGTTTTCAAGATCTTCAAATGTGGGCATAAAGCCCATTTTACCTGTGGCTATCAAGGTAAAAAAAACAATAAAGCCCACAATCGGCACTATAATAATGGACCAGAAAATAATAATGTATTTCTTGAAATTGGGTTTTGATTCGGGTTGATGCTCTTGTGTCATATTATTCAACTTTGGCTAAAAATTCAACTAAACACTTAAGTAAAGTGTTAGCTAACAGATTAAGAATATAATTGATTTTTTTAATCATTGATAATGCAAAAATAAGTCTAAAAAGTAATATCTGACTATAATGAAATGAAAAATTCAATGTTTATCGCCCTTTTACCACTATCTATGGGCAATCTAAATAGCTTATAAGAGTGAAAAAAAAATAAAATTTGATAAGACTAATTGTTTTCTGTTATTTTTGTGCCCTGAATTGATAACGTAATTTGGCTTAATATATGATTAAAAACCTGGTAATTGTCGAGTCACCGGCTAAAGCAAAAACAATAGAGAAGTTTCTTGGAAAGGACTTCACTGTAAAAAGTAGTTATGGTCATATCCGTGACCTGGCTAAAAAAGATCTGGGTATAGATAAAGACAAGGGTTATAAACCAAAATATCTGCAATCACCTGATAAAAAGAATGTGATTAAAGAGCTCAGAGATGCAAGCAAGGAGGCCGAGATGGTGTGGCTTGCTTCTGATGAAGATCGGGAAGGAGAAGCAATTGCCTGGCATTTGTTTGAAGTTTTAAAGCTCGATAAAGAAAAAACCCGCCGTATTGTTTTTCATGAGATTACACCCAAAGCTATTAAAAATGCCATCGAAAACCCTAGAGAAATAGACTATAATTTAGTCAATGCTCAACAAGCTCGTCGTGTTTTAGATAGGTTGGTTGGATTTGAGCTCTCGCCATTACTTTGGAAAAAAGTTAAACCCTCTCTATCAGCAGGGCGGGTTCAGTCTGTTGCTGTTAGGTTATTGGTTGAACGTGAACGTGAAATTATTGCATTTAAGCCCGATTACGCCTACAAAGTTCAAGCAATTTTTTCAGATAAACAGAGTAACTACAAGCTTAATGCAGAGTTGAATAAACGGCTTTCTGAGCATGATGATGTAAAAGACTTTTTTGATAAAATTAAGACCCAGCAATTTCATGTTTCAAGTGTGCAAAAGAAGCCAGCGCAAAAGTCTCCGGCTGCACCATTCACAACATCAACACTTCAACAGGAAGCTGCAAGAAAGTTCGGCTTTTCTGTTTCACAAACAATGACACTTGCTCAGCGACTTTATGAAGCCGGTCATATTACCTATATGAGGACCGACTCAGTTAACCTCTCAAATGATGCCATTGCTGCAGCAGCAGAACAAATTAACCAGCTCTATGGCGAAAAATATCAGAAGACAAGAAAATACGCAACCAAATCAAAAGGAGCTCAGGAAGCTCACGAAGCCATCAGGCCAACATACCTGCAAAAACAGGAAATTGAGGCAGGCTCTGGTGAGCAAAGGCTTTATTCATTGATCTGGAAAAGAACCGTTGCTTCGCAAATGTCGAATGCGAAACTTGAGAAGACCACAATAAATATTCCGGTAGAACACAACAACTCATATAAATTCGTTGCACAGGGCGAAGTGCTCTTATTTGACGGTTTTTTAAAAGTTTATATGGAATCACGTGATGATGAGGAGCAACAGGAAAATAAAGGTTTGCTTCCTCCGGTAAAAGAGCAGGAGGTGCTGGATTTAATGCATGCACGAGCTCAACAGCGCTATGCATCCCAACCGCCCAGGTATACAGAGGCCAGTTTAGTGAAAAAGCTGGAGGAACTCGGAATCGGAAGACCGTCAACATATGCGCCCACAATTTCAACTATACAGAAGCGAAATTATGTAGTAAAGGAAGACCGGCCTGGAAAAGAGCGCACAATCACCGAAATTGAACTTAAAGACCAAAAAGTTACCTCGCAGAAAAAGCAGGAAACATATGGCAGCGAGAAAGGGAAACTATTCCCAACCGATGTTGGAATGGTTGTGAACGATTACCTGATGGAGTATTTCAACAATGTGATGGACTATAGCTTTACTGCGCAGGTTGAAAAAGAATTTGATAGTATTGCAGAAGGTAATCGTAAATGGAGTGCAATGATCGATGAGTTTTATCAACCATTCCATCATAAAGTAGAGTATGCCGAAGAAAATTCGGAGCGAAAAGCAGGTGAACGAATTTTAGGTGAAGATCCTAAATCCGGAAAACCCGTAATGGTTAGAATTGGTAAATATGGCCCGATGGCACAGATTGGTACTGTGGATGATGACGAAAAGCCTCAATTTGCATCACTTCGAAGCAATCAACATTTGGAGACCATAACTCTTGAGGAGGCTCTGGATTTATTTAAACTTCCCCGAAGTCTTGGCGAACTTGAAGGTAAAACAGTTACCGTTTCTGTAGGCCGTTTTGGCCCATACGTGCGTCACGATGGCCTTTTTGCCAGTCTCAAAAAAGAGGATGACCCCTATACAATCGAATTCGACAGAGCAGTCGAACTCATCAAGGATAAGCGGGAAGCTGATGCAAAAAAGCTCATCAAATCATTTGACGAGAAAGAAAAAATTAAAGTTCAGAACGGGAAATACGGACCTTATATCACACATAAACGAAAAAATTATCGTATACCAAAGTCTGTAGATCCTGAAAAGCTAACATATGAGGATTGTTTGGAAATAATTGATAAGGGTAAGAATAAAAAGACGAAGAAGACAAAGAAAAAATAGTGTTTTCTACAAATTCCACCATTGAAATAAAAATCAGATGCAATTACATGAATTCATCAAACCCGTTGTAGCCAGTGGAAATTATAAGAAAAACCACCTGGGAAGCAGGATTAAACAATGGAATAGGGAAGCACTGCCTGAAAATGCAATAATCATACTGGGCGTCAGTAATTATGACGGTCAGACCAATAATTTGGGTGCAATTAGAACTGAATTATACACATTTTTTGCAAGCGGCAACAATAAGGATATAATAGACCTTGGTAATGTCATATCACTTAATGAAAAAGATCAGAGCGAGGTGATGACTTTCTTGTTAAATGAAAGCCAAAAAACAAATTCTTTGCTCATTATTTTAACAGAGGAGCAGCAACACCTTTCTTTTTTATATAAACAAACAGTAAATCAAGATTTATTAGTAATTTCAGAGAAGTTAATTAACAATTCAAAGAATAGCCCCCTATTTAAAAAGCAAGATAGTAACTTATATTATTTGGGGGTACAATCCTATTATTTGGACCCTGAACTCTGTAAAAAAGGCCGACCTGTAGTTTGTCGACTGGGGCAAATAAGAGATGGCCTTTATGAGACAGAACCTTATTTTCGGATGGTTACTGCAGCAGAAATTGACCTGAATGCCGTCAGATTCAGTGATTTCCCTCAAGGCAAAAATCCAAATCCCAATGGTTTGTATGCAGAGGAGCTATGTCAACTGGCATGGTTTGCAGGCAATAGTGAGACACTCAATTGTGCGGTTTTAAATGGGTACACTAATGAGCTTAGCGCATCTAAATCGAGCTTAAGGCTTGTTGCTCAGGCTATTTGGCATATAATTAGCGGTGCTGAAAGCCGTCAGGATTATTTGCCAACCCAAAATCCTGAAAAATTTAAAGAGATTCATCTTCAAAATACCAAAATTCCGGAACAATTAATTGTTTACAAAAGTAAATTAAACGGAAAACACTGGTTGAAATTTGGAAAAGATGACAAAATTATTCCATGTACATCCAAAGATATGGACGATCTTTTACAAAATAACATTAATGATCGGATATGGAGCTTAATGGGATTATTATAAGCTGAATTTATGGTTTTTAAATTAGACCTGTTTTGCTTTTATGTAAGGTTTGTTTGATGTTTCGGAAAGGTTTATTATATTTACTAATCAAACATTTAAAATTATTTTACTCAGTTTTTATAAAAAATTATAGCATAATAAAACAAGTTGAGATTTATTACGTAAATCTTTTCATGCTCAAACAATGCAAAAACTTAAGATTTAAAAAAGTATTTAATTTGTTTGGTTTAATGATTTTTATTTATTTTACCTCTTTAAAGGCTCATGGAAAAGCCTGAGATTAGATAAATAAAAGAATGAGAATAATTTTTGTCTTTATAATTTTAACTTTATCCACTTGGTCAATGGCACAAACCATACCACATGCGACATTATTTCAATACAATCATATGATGGTTAATCCCGGGTATTCAGGCATGAATGATGGGATTACGGTCAATACTGTTGTAAGAAATCAATGGATGGGATGGGAAGGTGCTCCAAGTACCCAGAATTTTAATGTGCACATGCCATTTAAGCTTTTTGGTGCTGAACACGGAGCTGGATTAACACTTATGAATGACGAGGCCGGATTTGAAAATAACATTGCCATTGGGCTTAATTATGCCTACCGACGCGATATAGCTGAAGGTACAATGGGTATTGGTATTGGTTTTGGTTTCTATAACCAATCCCTTAGTGGCACTTTCGATCCGATCGAGGAAGGAGATGGACTAATTCCGCAAGGTGAGGATGAGGCGCTTTTCTTTGACCTGAATTTTGGAGGTTTTTATAAGACAGACAAGCTATATTTTGGTTTTTCGGTTAATCATTTAACGGCTCCGGAAGTAAAGTATAAAAATAGTACCGGGGGAAGTTATCCTTATTATCAGCGGGCAGCATTTTTAACTGCGGGATACCGTTATCAGCTAAGTAATCCACTATTTGAGTTAGAACCCAATATAATGGTTTATACTACAGGATCTTCAACGCAGGCAGCATTTAATGCAATAATGCATTATAAAAGCCGTTTTTGGGGAGGAGTTGGATACCGGGTTATTGATGCTGCATCAGTTATGGCTGGTGCTGAAATAATTGAGGGTTTAAATATAGGTTTAGCCTATGATATACCCACATCGCAGGTAATTAATGCCACAGCAGGTTCATTTGAATTTACTGTGCAATATATTTTTAAGGTTGATCTTGAAAAAGATGACCGAATTTATAGAAGTGTTAGATTTTTGTAAATTAATGATATCTAAATATGGGCAATATGAAAAAACTAATTGTTTTATTAACTGCAGCGACACTATTAAGTGCTTGTAATACTGGTGGAGACGGTGAGTTGACCGGCGTTGAGGGGCGTGCACCAGCTTACGATCAAACTCCTTATGGAATGGTTTTGGTTGAGCAGGGAAGTTACACTATGGGACCATCAGACGATGATGTGCCTTGGGCGCTGAATGCACAGTCCAAAACAGTTTCAATTTCATCTTTCTGGATGGATGAAACAGAAATTACCAATAACGAATACAGACAATTTGTACATTGGGTAAGAGATTCACTGGCCTACCGCATGCTGGGTGAACAAATAGATGAATACCTGATTCGTGAAAATGAATTTGGAGAAGAAATTGACCCGCCTTATATAAACTGGGAAGAACCAATTGTTTGGGATGGACAGGAAGAACAGGAAATTCTTGCTGATTTATATTATCCTGAAAATGAGCGTTTTTTTCGCTTAAAAACTATTGATCCAAGGAAGCTTATTTATCATTACTATTGGGTAGATTATAAGCAAGCTGCTGAAAAATTTACTTTTGATAATGAGGTAAGAAGAAGATATAATTATGAAACCGGTCAGTATGATGGAGAGTTATACAATGAGGAGGGCATAAAAGAAGAAGTGCAGGACAGGTCTTCCTTTATTATGGAAGAATCTACTCCAATTTATCCCGATACATTGGTTTGGATCAGTGATTTTTCATACTCCTATAACGAACCCATGGCCAATTCATATTTTTATCATCCTACGTATGATAATTATCCTGTAGTTGGAATTAATTGGATCCAGGCCAAAGCTTTTGCTGTTTGGAGAACAAACTTGCTTAATGCAGCACAGTCACGCAGAGGTGAGCCTACTGTTCAGGATTATCAACTGCCAACAGAAGCACAGTGGGAAAGAGCTGCCAGAGGTGGTTTGGATCTTGTTCCATATCCATGGGGAGGATACTATACCAGAGATGGAGAGGGTTGCTTCCTTGCAAACTTCAAACCACTGCGCGGTGATTATACAGAAGATGGAGCACTCCGCACCCACGAAGTTGCTGCCTATAATCCCAACGATTTTGGATTATATGATATGGCAGGTAACGTTGCGGAATGGACGCGCAATGCTTTTGATGAATCTGCCTATACTTTCACTCATGATATGGATCCGGAATACGAGTACCGAGCTTTAGACGGTGATCCCCCAGTATTGAAGCGTAAAGTTGTCCGGGGTGGTTCATGGAAAGATATTGGATATTATTTGCAAAACGGAACACGTGCCTACGAATATCAGGATACAGCAAAATCATACATCGGTTTTAGATGTGTGCGCTCATATATGGGTAGTGGTCAAGACGCCCCTAGTTCTAATGTTTACTAAATTTTAGGTTATGACATTATCGGAATTTGTTGAAAGTAAAACGTATAAGACAATAATGAAATATGTATACGGCTGGGGCGCATCTATAGTGCTAGCCGGTGCATTATTCAAAATCCAGCACTACCCTGGCGCAGGCGCTATGCTTGTAGCAGGTATGAGTACTGAGGTTTTGATTTTCTTCTTGTCTGCTTTCGAGCCTTTACATGAAGAACCGGACTGGACACTGGTTTATCCTGAATTGGCTGGAATGACTAATGATCTGGACGATGATTTGCCCCGTCAGGATTATGGTATCCAACGTGATAGCAGATTGTTTAATGTTTCAGAAGCACAACCAGCTCCTACACAAGCTGCACCCGCACAGCAAGCTACTGCTCCTCAAGGGAGTGGCGAAGCACAGCCGCAGGGTGGAGTCCCGGCAGGAGGAGGCTACCCGCCTGCAGGTGGACAAAGAACATATGCGCTTGAGCGATTTGATGAGCTACTTGAAAAAGCAGAACTCGGGCCGGACCTCTTTGTTAAAATGGGTGAAGGAATACAAAGGCTTTCAAATACTGCAGAAGACCTGAATAAAATGCAGGATGTTGTTGCTGCCAATGAAAATTATGCTGCGAATATGAATAATGCATCAGAATCAGCACGTCAGCTATCTGAAACATTTAATTCATCAAGTGATGTGGTTCAAAGCTCTAGCAGCTCAATGAGTGAAGCTTCATTGAAAGCTGCCGAGAAAATGGAACAAACAGGTGATGATTTATCCAGTGC
>Ga0102938_10004709_pt1 | contig 9989 bp, 5 predicted proteins | sample SalPonR2_B_D2_MG_FD_84516 | JGI IMG/M metagenome (GOLD analysis project Ga0102938, IMG submission 84516) | Salt pond soil microbial communities from South San Francisco under conditions of wetland restoration - Salt Pond MetaG R2_B_D2_MG | ecosystem: Environmental > Aquatic > Marine > Intertidal...
AGCGGCATCGGCCGCGTGCTGGGCGAAGTGGGCCACGGCGTATTTGAGGTGGCCAGCGATCTTGCGCCCGAGGAGGAAGAACTCGCCTGGATGCGCCAGATCGGCCGTGAAACCGGACGCCCGGTGACCTTCGCGTGCCTGCAGAACAATGAGGACCCGGACCAGTGGCAGCGCCTGCTGGCGGCGGTGGACGCCGACCGCGCCGAGGGCGGCACGCTCACGCCGCAGGTGGCGCAGCGTCCGGCGGGGGTGCTGTTCAGTCTCGAAAGTACCGGGCACCCGTTCATCCTGCACGCCGCCTACCAGGAGTTGGCGCTGCTGCCGTTGCCCGAGCGCGTGGCGGCGCTGCGCGACCCCGCCGTGCGCAGCGCGATACTCGACAACCCGCCGGATCTCAGCGGTATCCCCGAGGTGTTCACGAAAACACTTACCAACTGGCGCAACATGTTCCCCCTTGGCGACCCGGTTGATTACGAGCCCCAGCCCGAGCGGAGCCTGCATGCGCTCGCCCAGCAGCAAGGCTGCAGCCCGGAGGCGCTGGCCTACGACACGCTGTTGGAGCGCGATGGCAAGGGCATGCTCTACATGCCGCTACTGGGCTACGCCAACGGCGACTTCGAAGCGCTCAGGGCAATGATGCAGCACCCGCATGCCGTCTTTGGTTTGTCGGATGGCGGCGCGCACTGCGGGCTGATCTGCGATGCCAGCATGCCGAGCTACCTGCTCACGCACTGGTCGCGTGACCGCTCGCGCGGCCCGCGCCTGCCGCTGGAGCAACTCGTGCACAATCAAACGCGGCGCACGGCGGAGTTTTACGGCCTTGACGATCGCGGCCTGCTGGCGCCCGGCATGAAAGCCGACGTGAACGTGATCGATTACGAGCGTCTCAGCATCCATCCGCCGGAGATGGTGTACGACCTGCCGGCACAGGCGCGACGGCTGGTACAGCGGGTAGATGGTTACCGTTTCACGCTGTGCAGCGGTGAAATTATTTTCCAGGACGGGCAGGAAACCGGTGCCCGGCCCGGGCGCCTGATACGCGGTCCGCAGGCCGCGAATGCAAGCGAGCCGGGTGCGCTGGAGACACCCCGGGATTCTCCTGCCAATACAGTGAAATCAGCATCGGCCGGGCATGACTCGCCGGAGCACGCTGCCTGACCGGGTGAGCGCGGCCCACTAGCCGGTCGGGGTGTCTGCTCCGTTGTGACACGGGTCAAAGCGCAACTCGTAGCGGGTAGGGTGGCGGGCTGAAACCTGCAATTCTGCCTCGAGCTGTGATGCCAGTGCCTCCATCAAGCTTAGACCCAGGGTGTCGCCTTCGCCTGCTGTAGCGGCAGGCGGCAGGCCGATGCCCGTGTCTGAAACCGTGAGCACAGCCTGCGTGTCATCGAGCACTTTCAGGGCGACGGTCAATATCCCGCTCATGTTGTCCGGGAAAGCGTGCTTCATTGCATTGGAGGCCAGTTCGTTGACGATTAGGCCCAGGGGCAGGCAGCGGGTCATCGACAGATACAGCGTATCGGTATCGATCCGCACTTCGATACGGTCGCGGTCCACGCCGTAGGACTGCACCAGGTTATGCGTGAGCGAAGCGATGAATTCGCCGGCGTCTATCTGCGCGAAATCCTGCGACTGGTAGAGAATCTGGTGGATAAGCGAGATGGTCTTTACACGGTTCTGGCTGTCCAGCAGGGCGGTACGTGCCTGTTCGCCGGCCACCTTGTCCACCTGCATACCGATCAGGCTGTCGATGATCTGCAGGTTGTTTTTTACCCGGTGATGAATTTCCGCCAGCAGGGTTTCCTTGGCGAGCAGGGCCGACTTGAGCGACTCCTCCTGCTGTTTGCGCTCGGTAATATCCACCACCGATGCGAGGATCATCACACCCGTTGCCGTCTGCAGGGGGTTCAGCCCGATCTCGACCGGGAACTCTTCGCCCTGTTTGTTCAATGCGTACAGATCCCGGCCCTGGCCCATCGCTCTGGACACCGGCTGGGCGGTGTAGGCTTGTCTCACTTCCGGGTGGTGCTCCCGGAACCGGGCGGGCACCAGGATATCGATATTGGCGCCTATCAGCTCCTCGCGACTGTATCCGAACATGGTCTCGATCATCGAGTTGACGAGGGTGATGGTGCCGTTCTTGTCTGTCATCACCATGCCGTTGGGCGCTGCTTCCACGGCCAGATGCACCATTTCCTGTGAGCGCTGGCGTTCGGTGATGTCGACGATGGTGGCAAAGGTAAACAGGCGCTCGCCGATCTCGATGGGATTGAGACCGATCTCTACCGGAATCTCGCTGCCGCTCTTGTGCAGGCCGAACAGGTCCCGGCCATGGCCCATGGCGCGAGCCTGCGGGTTCGCAAAATAGCTGGCGCGTAGCTGCGGATGCGCTTGTGAAAAACGTTGCGGAACCAGCCGCTCGATGGCCTCACCCAGGAGTTCGTGGCGAGCGTAACCAAACAGGGTTTCGACGCTGGAATTGGCCAGCACGATCTTGCCGGTGTCATCAATGATGACCATGCCATTGGGTGCAGCCTCAATGGCAAAGTGCATGAGTTTGTCATTGTCCAGCAGGTCTGGCCGGTATTTTATTGCCATACATGTCCCGTGCGACCCGGTAGATTTCCGTCCGCGATCAGTTGTCGAGTGAACCGCGTTGGGGTAACTCCATAAACACCGCCTGCGCAGACAGTGGAACACTGAAGAGATAGCCCTGCAGTTCGTCGCAGCCTGCTGCCCGCAGGAAGTCGGCCTGTTCAGGTTTTTCTATGCCCTCCGCAACCACTCGCATTCCCAGCTCGTGGCCAAGAACAATGATCGCGGTGGCAATGGCGCAGTCGTCGCGCTCTCCGGGAATGTCCCGTACGAACGACTGGTCAATCTTCAGGCGGTGTATGGGCAGCAGCTTCAAAGAACTCATGCAGGAGTAGCCGGTGCCGAAGTCGTCAATGGAAATGCTGACGCCGAGCGATTCTATCCGGCGCAGTGCGGCGACACTGGCCTCGGAGTTTTGCAGTGAGGATTCTGTCACTTCAAGCTCGAGGAATTCGCCGGGCATCCGGTGTGTCTCCAGGGCATCGGCGACAATGCTGACAAACTTCGGGTCCCTGAGCTGCCTGGCGGAAACGTTGACCGCCATGCGTATGTCGCGGGCACCCGCATCAATCCATTCCCGGTACTGTCTGCAGGCCTCGTAAATCACCCACTCCCCGATATCGACTATCAGCAAGCTGTCTTCTGCCGTGGGAATCACTTCCGCCGCAGAGAGGAGGCCCGCCTCGGGGTGCTGCCAGCGGATCAGGGCCTCAACGCCGATGATGGATTGCCCGTCTGCGTCGTACTGGGGTTGGTAGTAGAGCAGAAATTCGTCCTTCAACAGGGCCTGTCGCAACTCCTGGTCCCGGTTGAGGTAGTGCGCAACCTGCCGCGTCATCTGCGGCTGATAGAAAGCGTAGCAGCCGCGCCCCCGATTCTTGGCGGAATACATGGCGGTATCGGCCATGGTGACGAGATCATTCCGGTCGCTGGAGTCTGTTGGGTAGATACTGATACCAACGCTGCAACTGGGGCTGAGACGGGTATTGCCCAACTGTAGTGGCTGTTGCACCGCGGTGATGATTTTTTGCGCCAGCGCCTCCAGGTCCCCGGTGGTGTCAAAGGTGTCGACGATCACAATGAATTCGTCGCCGCCAATTCTGCAGAGTGTGTCCGAGCCCCGCAAGGCGGGGTGCAACCGGTCCGCGACTGCGCGCAGCATCTGGTCGCCCACCTGATGCCCCAGGGCGTCGTTGACGCGCTTGAAATGGTCTAGATCGATAAACAGTATTGCCAGCGCTCGCGCCGTTCGTTCGGCGTGGGCGAGCGCCATATTCAACCGGTCGAGGAACAGGTGGCGATTGGGCAGCTTGGTCAGTGAGTCGTAGTAGGCGATGTGGGCCAGCTCTGCCTGGGCATTGCGTATTTCCGATATGTCGGAAATCATCACGACGTATTGCCAGTCAGTGTTGCCCGCATGTTCGCAACTTGAAATATTGATCAGGGCGTGAAAGAGTTCATTACTCTGCCGATAGGCGCGGATTTCACCGCGCCAGCTTGCGCCCTTTGCCAGCGAAGCCTCCAGTTCCTCGCGCGTCGCCTGGCCAAGATTGGATGCAGACAGCAGTGCCAGCGGCCGGCCCAGCGCCGAGTCTTCTCTCAGCCCGGTAATCCGGTAAAACGCCTTGTTGGCGTTCACCACCGACAGGCTTTCATCAGTGATGACGATGGCTTCCGAGCTGGTATTGAATACCAGCGCGGCCTGTTCCAGTTCCCGCTCGATCAGCTTGCGCTCGGTAATGTCCTGGATAACACCCACGGCGTCACAAGGGCGCTCCGCCCCGTGCTCAACTGCGACACCAAAAAGCACGTAGAAGCGTTGTCCGGCGACTGAATGGGCAATTTCAAATTCTACCTCGATGGAATCCCTGAGGCGGTTTTGCAGGGCGTTGATTTCCCCATCCACCCTGAGTCTGTCGGTATCCATAATTAATGGGCGGAAGTCTTCCCAACAGAGAATATTCGCCAGCTCCTCTTTTGGCAGATTGGCAAGTTCGAAGCGACTGTCTATCTGGTCATTAATCTCCCAGGTGCCCATATTGGCGGCTTCAATAGCGAGCCTCAGGTGCGTTTCCCGGCGCTGCAGTTCCCTGTCCCATCTTGAACGTTCCAGCGATATCTTGATCACGGCGTACAGGTCGCGCTCTGAAAAGGGCTTCAACAGGTAGCCATACGGTCGCGCCTGGCTGGCGCGCCCCACGGTTGTATCTTCTGAATAGGCGGTGATGAAAATGACCGGCACCTGATACTTCTGATTGATTACGTTGGCGATGTCGATGCCATCCATGCTGTCTTTGAGGTGGATGTCCATCAGGATGACATCCGGCAGGTCGTCCTCTATCAGGGTCATGGCCTGCTGTGCCCTGGCCGCCATACCCGTTACCTGGTAGCCGAGTTTCTCCAGCCTGCGCTTGATGTCCAGCGCGACGATACTTTCATCTTCAACTATCAGGATTTTGCTCTGCACGGCGACGTTCATAGAGTTATCCTTACCCGGCGAGACGTTAGCGCGATCAATAAAAACCGACTATCAGTTGATACTCCTCGTAGCGGAGGGTGTCAAACCAAGAAACAGGGGGTGACAACGCACTTTGGCGCCGGTGGTTTGTTCCATGAAATATCAGCCGGTAAACCGGCCGCTTTGGGTGTCGTCGCCGGACGCTGGTGGGGCCAGGGAAAAGCCCCCCAGATCCGAATACGCCTTGTTGAATGCCGGCCGTTCGGCGAGGCGCGCGACGTACTCGCCAAAGCGATCACCCTGGCACAGACCGTAGGCACGTGCCCAGAGCACGTTCTGGCCCATTACGCAGTCTGCTGCTGAGAAGCTGTCGCCGCAGATATGGGCGTGGCTGCCCAGGCGGCCGACAAGTTGCGGTTCTACCTCCGTGCGCATCTTGTGCTCGTAGCGTGCGATGGTCCGTGGGTCGTTGTCTTTATCCAGCAGGTGGGTATGAATGCGAATCTGCCACAACATCATATCCATCCAGGAGGCACCGAAGTGCAGCATCTGCAGGTAATCGGCCCGGGCGATCGAGAAGCAATCGGGTGGCGGTGCCAGCCCCCGCTCCGGGAACATGTCGGCCAGCAGGGACACCATCGCGCCGCTCTCCAGCATGCTGAAGGATTCCCCGTTCTCCAGCGTCATTTCCAGGGCGGGTACATTGTGGTTGGGGTTCCTTGCCAGGTAGTGCTCGTCGTACTGCTCGCCAGCGTAGAGTTGCACGACTTCGATATCGAAGTCGTCTTCCAGTAGTTCGTGCAGCAGCCAGCGAACGCGCGCACTGCGCGAAGCCGGGTAATGGTACAATTTGAAGCGTTTAACTGGCATGGCGCAGCATCCCCGGGAAGTATGTAGAGCAGGTGTCGAACTTCGAAAATAGCAGGTTTTACTCACCGCAGCGACAGCCGGCCGCCTGCTGCCAGGCACGTGGTCCGCGTAATGACGTCAGCGCGGGAGCGGGAGGCTGACATGGCGGATGAACACTGGATGCGGCTGGCGCTGGAGCTTGCCGACCGCGCAGCGGCGGAGGACGAGGTGCCGGTTGGCGCCGTGGTGGTGCGCGCTGGTGAACTTCTGGGCAGTGGTTACAATCGCGTTATCGGCGCCTGTGACCCGAGTGCGCATGCCGAGATTGAGGCCTTGCGCGCAGCCTCCAGGGCCGGGTCAAATTATCGCCTGCCGGGCGCCACGCTGTACGTGACACTGGAACCTTGCACCATGTGCGTGGGCGCACTGGTGCATGCGCGCGTTGCACGCCTGGTGTTTGCCGCCCGGGAACCGAGAGCCGGCATGGTGTGCAGCAATGCCGCCCTGCTCGAGGAAGCACCCTATAATCATCGGGTCGAGTGGCACGAGGGTGTGTTGGCGCAGGAGAGCGCGGCCAGGCTGCAGGCCTTCTTCAGGGCGCGTCGCGGGGGCGATTGAGCGCCGCGACTAGAGCATCTTCAGGCTCAAATTCTGCAGCACGTCAGGCAGGTACTCTTCGGGGCGCAGCGGCGGCAGGGCGTGATTTTTCGGAATGTCCTGCCACTGCAGGACACTGTAATAGTGCCGGATGTTCTGCACGTAGGTGGCCGCCTCATTGCCGCGCGCATAGCCGTGGCGCACGCTTTGATAGAATTCCGCTTGCTCCAGCAGGGGCAGTCGTTGCATTACATCCTCCCACAGATGCGGGTCGCCGCCCTGCCGATCGGTCAACACGCGCGCATCCTCCAGGTGCCCCAGGCCGATGTTGTAGGCGGCAAGCGCCATCCAGGTGCGATCGGGCTCGTAGATATCCGCCGGCAGGCGGCGCTTGATGTTCTTCAGGTAGCGGGCACCGCCACGCAGGCTTTGTTCGGCGCTCAGGCGATTGTCGATGCCCATTTCGCGGGCCGTTGGTAGTGTCAGCATCATCATGCCACGCACGCCGGTGGGCGATTCCGCGCGCGGGTTCCAGTGGGACTCCTGGTACGCGATCGCCGCCAGCAGGTGCCAGTCCACCTGATATTCTTCGGCCACAGTCTGGATCAGGTCGCGGTAGGGTGGCAGCGCATCCTGCAGGTTGCGCATAAAGGTGTGTGATCCCATGCGCGATACGCTTTCCGCGTGGCCGAAGTGGATGTCCCGCAGCCGGTCCAGGGTGCCATTTTCCTTCAGGTTCCGGAACAAGCTGTTGATGCGCTGCAGCAGTCGCTGGTTGTCGCGCCCGGGAGACAGGTACCAGACCATTTTCTCTTCCGGTGCCAGCTCGAAAGCGACTCTCAAACGGGGGAACAGACCCTGTTGTACCGCAAACTCGCCGGAGTCGATCAGGGCCAGCTCGGCGGAGCCATCGCGCACGCGGCGCAGCATTTGCGCGGTGCCGGCCTCGGGAATCTCCTCCCAGGTGAGCTGCGGCAGGAGTGAAGCGCGCAACGCCTGCAGGGTTTCGCTGTGGCTGGAGTCGGCGAGCGTGACGATGTCCCTGCCCACCAGGTCGCCGACGCTGCGCGGACGCCGCTTGCCCGCCCGGTATACGACCTGCGTGACCAGGGAGTCGTAGGGCACGGAATGCGGGTAATGGGCCGCGCGCCGTTCGGTTAGGGTGAGCCCCGCAGCCGCAATATCGGCATCCCCGCGCTGCAGGCGTTCGAAGACTCCTCCCAGGCTGAACGCCGGCGTCATGTTCAGCGCAACGCCCAACTCCTCGGCCAGCAGGCCGGCCAGCGCATACTCGAAACCCGTGGGGCCGGTTTTATCCTGGTAGAAAGTCGCCGGGCTGTTGCGGCTGACCACGAACAACTCGCCGCGGGTGAGTATGCGGTCGAGTGAATCCTGTCTGGCGCAACCACTCAGCAGCGTGAGCAGAAGCAATACAGGTATGGCAGTGCGGTAGGGCATGCGCCCATTGTAGCGCCGCCGGTTGCTGCGCGGCAGCCAGAATTTCAGGCGGCCGGTACGGCAAATTCGGCTAACGGGCACTGGTCAAATACAGTACAATACCGCCCCTTTCGATACCTCCCCCCTGGAGTTGTGTGCAGCATGTTGACCCTGCGTGGTAGTCCAGCGTTGTCCGTTTTTCGCATGGACAAAATGGCGCGGAAGTTGTCCCGGATCCATCCCGCCATTCAACTGCTGCACACTGAATACCTGCACTTTGCCAGTCTTGAGGCCCCGCTCTCACCAGCGCAGAGAGGCGTCCTCGATAGTCTTCTACACTATGGCCCCCGGCCCGCTGGAGCGCATTTTGAGGCTCCGCAGGATGCAACCCTGTTGCTGGTCGTGCCGCGTCCGGGAACGATTTCACCCTGGTCAAGCAAGGCGACGGATATCGCGCACAACTGTGGCCTGGACGCCGTTAAGCGTCTCGAGCGCGGCATCGCCTGGTATCTCACGCTGCCGGCAGCACTTGACGCCGCACAGCGCGCGGAAGTTGCGGCAGCGCTGCACGACCGCATGACGGAAACCGTGCTTGAGAGCAGCGAGCAGGCGAGCTGCCTGTTTGCGCGCGCCGAGCCGCGACCGCTCGCGCTCATTGATGTGTTGAACGGGGGCCGCGACGCATTGGTGGCGGCCGACCGCAGCCTCGGCCTGGCCCTGGCGGAGGATGAAATAAATTACCTGGTTGCGAGCTTCGGCCGCCTCGGGCGCAACCCGAGCGATGTGGAACTGATGATGTTTGCCCAGGCCAACTCGGAACACTGCCGGCACAAAATTTTCAATGCCGACTGGGTGATCGACGGCGAGGAACAGTCGCACTCGCTGTTTGCCATGATCCGCAACACCCACGAGTGCGCTGGCGACAACGTACTTTCGGCCTATTCCGATAACGCGGCCGTGGTCCGGGGCCAGCGCGCCGGCAGGTTTTTTCCCCGGGCGGACGCCGGGGAATACGCTTATCACGACGAGTTCGTGCACCTGTTGATGAAAGTCGAAACTCACAACCACCCCACGGCTATCGCGCCGTTTTCCGGCGCGGGTACCGGCGCCGGAGGCGAGATTCGCGACGAGGGAGCGGTGGGCAGGGGGTCCAAACCCAAGGCGGGCCTCACCGGGTTCTCCGTGTCGAATCTCGATATTCCCGGCTTGCGCCAGCCCTGGGAAGTGGATTACGGCAAACCCGGGCGGATTGTCAGCGCGCTGGATATCATGCTCGAAGGCCCGATCGGCGGGGCCGCGTTCAACAACGAGTTCGGGCGGCCCAACCTGTGTGGTTACTTCCGCAGCTTCCAGCTGGCGGCACCGGGTCGTGATGGCGAGGAGATGCGCGGCTACCACAAGCCTATTATGCTCGCCGGTGGCTACGGCAATATCCGCGAGGAGCACGTCGCCAAGGGAGACTTCAGTGCGGGTGCAAGTCTGATCGTTCTCGGCGGCCCGGCGATGCTGATAGGGCTGGGCGGCGGCGCCGCGTCTTCCATGGCCAGCGGAGCAAGCCATGCGGAGCTCGATTTTGCTTCCGTACAACGCCAGAACCCGGAAATCGAACGCCGCTGTCAGGAGGTGATCGACCGCTGCTGGCAGCTGGGGGACGCGAACCCGATTGCCTTCATTCATGATGTCGGAGCCGGGGGGCTGTCCAACGCGTTGCCTGAGCTGGTGAAAGATGGTGGGCGTGGCGGGCGCTTCGAACTGCGCGAGGTGCCCAGTGACGAACCCGGCATGTCGCCACTGGAAATCTGGTGTAACGAATCCCAGGAGCGCTATGTGCTGGCCGTTGAGCCGCAGCATCTGCAGCGTTTTGAGGCCATCTGCGCGCGGGAGCGTTGCCCCTACGCCGTGGTGGGCGAGGCCATCGCCGAGTCACATCTCACCCTGAGTGACCGGCACTTCAACAACGTACCGGTGGATCTGCCCATGTCGGTACTGTTCGGTAAACCGCCGCGCATGCGACGTGAAATTGTGCGCCGGGCATGTGACGCAAGTGCACTGG
>Ga0102938_10004710_pt1 | contig 9987 bp, 4 predicted proteins | sample SalPonR2_B_D2_MG_FD_84516 | JGI IMG/M metagenome (GOLD analysis project Ga0102938, IMG submission 84516) | Salt pond soil microbial communities from South San Francisco under conditions of wetland restoration - Salt Pond MetaG R2_B_D2_MG | ecosystem: Environmental > Aquatic > Marine > Intertidal...
GCAGAAGATAGCTGAGCCATCCTCATTGCAGTTTGTATCTTCACCCATTTTGAGTTTTAGGGAAAAAAAAGAGGGAGATCTTGCAGGCGAGTGGCAAATAAACAGGCCCTATTTATTAAAACTATATTTGTTGAAATTTATACCGTTAGGAGAACATAGAATTACGCTTGTCAAGATTGACAAAGATGAAAACCGTATCATCAGCCATGAGAACGGGCAACTTGCAACAGTCTGGAATCATGTCATTTCCTTTCGGGAAATTGAGCCCGGAGTAGTACATTACACAGACGAAATAGAGATAAGAGCAGGATGGTTAACGCCGGCCATTTGGTTTTTTGCACATCTGTTTTACCGGCATCGACAGCGGCGCTGGAGGAAATTATTGCGGTCTTAAGGTATATGGAAGAATTGGCTCATACCCCCTCGGGCGCTTCTCGGTCTGCAAGTTGAGGCAGACACAAATATATTTGCCAGACGTGATATCTGGGTTGAATCGATCGAAGTTTTGGAAGAAGCGGAAAACTGAGCGGCATGTAAAATCCTCGAAAAGAAACCTGATCGAATCGGCGGGTCATTCTACATAACTGCAAATAGAATAGAGCTGTGTATAGTTTCATCTGTTTGTTACTTTATTCTTTAAGATAGGTTAGAATCTGTATGTTAAGAGTAAACACACATTCATACGAATGAAACAGGACCAGAATCAAGACTACTATTACCAATCGATAGATGAGACGTTAGAAACACTGGATAGCAATGTCAATTCCGGTCTGACAAACAAGGTTTATAAAGAGAGAAAAGAAAAATATGGCCCCAACCGCCTGCGTAAAGCCAGTAAAAAAAGCAGGTTTGGAATACTGGTCGATCAGTTCAAAAGTATAGTTATTATCGTGTTGCTGGTTGCAGCCATCATCGCCTTCATTTTTCAGCACATGGCGGAAGGAATTGCCGTAACGGCTGTCCTACTCGTCAATACACTAATCGGGTTTTTTACCGAACTGAAGGCTATTCGTTCGATGGAATCGCTCAGACAGATGCAAAAGGATAAAATCCGGGTACGCCGCAATGGAACTGAGGAAGAAGTAGATACTGAAAGCCTGGTACCCGGGGATATTATCATTCTGGAAAGTGGTGATCTTGTGCCGGCTGACGCGCGTATTATTGAATCCAATAATCTCCAGATAAATGAATCAGCTCTTACAGGGGAGTCTGTACCTGTTCAGAAACAGACGGAAGAAGTAGATGCTGATAGTGTGCTTGCGGATCAGTCGAGTAAAGCGTTCAAAGGAACCGTTGTTACGGATGGATCCGGCCTCGGGGTGGTAACGGGAACGGGTATGCATACCGAACTCGGCAGGATTTCAGAACTTGCCGAGAGTGCGGAAGATGAGGCTACACCACTTCAAAAAAACCTGGATGACCTTGGAAAGAAACTTGCCTGGATTACGATTTGCATTGCGGTTTTAATAGCGATTGCAGGACTTATTGCAGGGCAGGATACACGAATTATGATTGAGACAGCTATCGCACTTGGAGTTGCAGCCATACCTGAAGGGTTACCGATCGTTACCACAATTGCTCTAGCCCGGGGCATGTATCTCCTTGCCAAAAGAAATGCTCTCATCAATAAACTGCAGGCGGTGGAGGCACTGGGAGCCACAGGTATCATTTTTACTGATAAAACCGGTACACTGACCGAAAATAACATGACCGTACACACGATCGCTTCTCCAGCAGGCGACTTCAGGGTGAATGATAAGGAGGGCGGTAATGGATCGGATCAGAATCGTGAGAATGACCTGTTCAGAAGGATTATCGAGGTTGGTGTACTTTGTAATAACGCGTCTGTGGTGGATGAAGACGACGATCAGGTTCCGGAAGAGGAGCAGGGCGACCCGACGGAAACCGCGCTTTTACGGGCAGGATTGTTGATGAATATGGATCGCGAAAAGCTGCTTGAAGAGAAGAGCGAGATCAGGGAGGAAGCTTTCAGCTCAGATACAATGATGATGGCCACTTATCACCGTTTAAATGATTCAATAGAAGTAGCCGTAAAGGGAGCTCCCGAAAAACTGATGGATGTCTGTACAACTATTTATAGTGAGGAAACAGGTTCAGAAAAGAGATTTACCACTGAAGAAAAAGAGAAATGGCTGGAACGGTCTGATGAACTTGCGCAAAACGGACTGCGCCTTTTAGCGGTGGCTGATAAAATAGTAGATGATGAGAGTGAGGAACCATATAAAGAATTGCGATTTTTAGGTTTGATCGGTCTGCTTGACCCGGCGCGAGAGGATGTAAAACCCGCAATTAGTGAATGTCAGTCTGCCGGTATTCGGGTTATTATGGTCACGGGCGATCAGGCACCAACCGCATCAGCCATTGCCAGGGAAACAGGCATAACGGATGCCGATGATCCGGATGTAGTACACGGAAAGGATTTGAAAGATCCCGACAAACTCTCAAAGCAGGAACGGCACAAAATGGCTGACACAAAAATATTTGCACGGGTCAGCCCGACCCAAAAACTGCATCTCATTTCCATGATGCAGAGAGAAGGTGGTGTTGTTGCGATGACAGGAGACGGTATTAATGATACCCCCGCGTTAAAAAAAGCAGATATTGGGGTTGCTATGGGTATTCGCGGTACGGATGCTGCGCGTCAAATTTCAGATATGGTACTTTTGGATGATGCCTTTAAAACCATTGTTTCTGCTGTACGTTTTGGGCGGATTATTTTTGAAAACATTCGTAAGGCAGTCATGTTTATGCTGTGTACCAACGTAGCCGAGGTACTTGCGGTGACGATAGCTACTATCATCGGCGGATTTTACTTCTTTCCACTTCCTCTGCTGCCCCTGCAGATTCTCTATTTGAATGTTATAACAGATGTGTTTCCTGCACTTGCACTCGGAATGGGAAAGGGGGAGCCGGGGATTATGAAGAATAAGCCGCGGCCAAAAGAAGAATCGGTATTAACGAGAAGCCACTGGATGGCCATTGCAGGTTGGTCGTTCATTATTTCTGTGTCGGTACTCGTTGCGCTAGCCCTGGCGATTTATCAGCTTGGATTTGAACAGGAACAAGCCGTTACTATATCTTTTCTTACTCTTGCATTTGGGAAACTTTGGTTTGTTTTCAATTTACGTGGTGCCGGCACCTCATTTTTCAATAATGAAATTTTAAATAATCGTTACGTAGCCGGTTCTATTCTTCTCTGTATCGTTCTGCTGCTTGCCGCAGTTTACCTTCCGGGTTTATCCGGCGTTCTTGATACACGGGAGCCGGGTCTTACAGGCTGGCTGTTGTTACTGGGAATGAGCCTGATTCCATTTGCGATTGGCCAGGGTATCAGGGTTTTTCAAACCGGCAAGGTCGAAACCAATTAAGAAAGGGGTCATAAATTATGGTCAATAGCTTTATATCTGGATAAAATAAAAGGCAACTCCGAAGCTAATCGAAGCTGCCTTATATTCATTTTTTGATAACAAAATTAAGGTTAAGTGTGCATAAAAAACGTCTTAGAAAGAAGACCAGATATATTTTCAGGATATTTCAATGGCGTGCACCAATCACATTTTTGTAGATTTAATTTTCTACTGTTTGATATTGATTTTCATCCGTCACAACAATTTCAATCTCTTTCTCTTGGGTCGAGCCACTCACCAGATCGGTAGTTTTCCAGAATAGTTTATAGTTTCCCGTAGAAAGGTTCATTTCATCAAATTCCAGGCTCTCTCTGAACCAGCGATCTTTTGTCGAAAATTCAATCGTACCGCCAAGCTCTTTACTCTTTGAACCAAAGAATCTGAAAGGTTTTTTTTCAGGCTCAAACCGATACTCTATTTCAAATCGCGAAAAACCAGTTGAGTCAGGCTGTAACTGATACACCTCAAAATGAATAACCGGATTTTGTCCGGAAGGTATTTTACGTTCATGGCTGACAATAAACGGAAACCTTACTTCATCCAGATTGATTCGATTATAACCAATGATTAAATCACTGACAGCAACTTCTCTGTCTTTGACGTCCAGGTGGTTTTCCTGTGGAATAGCTAATCGGCCAAGTGCTCTTAAGTTTTTTTGAAAGATAGTCTCTTCAGAATTTTCTATTTCCGGATGATTATTTACTAAAGTAACATAAAACGACTGCATTGCACCAGGTTCTATAAATGGAATATCCGTTAACATATATGTGGACACGTTTTTTGAACTGGAAAGTTCAAGACTTGGATAGTCTCGAATTCTGCCTCGTGACTCCATATCACTATTATAAAGTTCTACGCCTTGCTCTAACTTGTACCATTTCTGAATAGCCTGGTAATTTTCCTCAATATTATGCTTTGAAATGGACATCGCTTTCTGGTTTTCAACGTAGTCGCTTAAGAAGGGGTAGGCTGGCTTGCTTTCAATGAAGGTGGTAAATACCGGTTTTCCTTCTTTGTTAAGAGCTTTGTACTGAAAGGCGAGCAGGGGAATAGTGTGGATTTTTTCAAGTTCTGAAGAACTTTCAGCCGGGACTGTTCCCTGATTTAGCTCTGTATTATACCTGTTCTCTTCTTTTAAGCGAGATGAAAGTATTTTTATTAAAGACGGAGATCTTCTTAAAGAAGAATTGAAAATTTCAAAATTCAGATCGTCATAAAGATCCATTATTTGAGGATCAACATGCCAAAGCTCGTGATAAGCTATATATTGGATGGCTAAAGAAGGAGGAAATGGTAACCCGTAAATGGAGGTTAATGCCTGAGAGTATAAACCTCTTGGTATCCAGTCGTCAAGCGAACGAATAGACTGAAAAATATTATTTTTTTGTTCTGTAAAATAAAATACGGCGTTTCTCTTTGCATCATCGTTAAATTTAAAATAGACCCAGACTTTCAGAGTAGTTGCAAAAGGATTGGTACTTATTGCCCTCATTAACTTATTAGTTAATAGTTTCGCTGATCTCGATACGTTTATCCCGTTGCTTTCTTCAATACTGCTGAGATATTCTGTAGTAAAGGTGTGCAAATCCAATTCAGAGATTTCAAGTTTCTTGGCGTAGATTTTGTCAGGTGGCCCAAATCGCACAAACAATTTACCTCTTGCATCAAGAAGTAACCTATCGTCTTCATTTCGGTATGTTTTTAAAGCCTTATTAAGGCGGATCCGGTGTTCTATCAGCCGGTGATTTACCGATGATATATGGGTTGGATTAAGTCGCAGCCAGCTTTTTTTTATTTCATTTGCCAGTTTGTAAAGCTTGTTGTTATAGTCCCGGTTCAGCTCGTCTGCTTGCTCAGAATCTATAATGAGCAAAAGGTAATCTCGTTCGCGAAGCATTTCTGTACTGTCTGCGGGGCTAAAATGATCTTTCGCAAGAGACGAATAGTAGAGGGTAGTAGCTTTATCAAAATGTTCTTTTATCATCAGTGTTGCGGCTAAATCAAGATAGAGAGAGGCAAAGGCAAAACCTGGGTTAGTTAGTTCTTCTGAGCTTTCATGTAACAAGTCAAAGGCTTGCTCGTGCCTGCCTGCTTCGATAAAATCTGATGCAATTTTCAGAATTCCATTTTCAGTTGTTTCAGGATCGGTTGTGAAATGTTTAGCAACTGCAATTTCTGAATGTTGAATGTCAGTTGATGCATAAAGAGGAGAGATTCCAGAAAGGAGAACACTATATGAAATCAGAAAAGCATAGAAAATAAACGCTTGAATAATGGAACAGAACCATTGATAAACTATTTTTGATGGGGAAGTCATAACTGTAATTATGATAGCAATAGTATATTTGAACTATATATAAAATGATAATTTACCATCAAAATTTTATCCGTAAAGGTAATGTTTAATGAATATAATATTCATCTATGTTAACAGTACATAGAGGTATTAGTAAAGCTAAAAAGTGCTTTACAGACACAGCGGGCTACTGAATAATAAAATAAAAGGCAGCTCCGAAGCTAATCGAAGCTGCCTTAAGAATGATAATCTGCTGCTTGTTTGTGCAGCATGAGAAATGCTGAATCTACTTCAGATCAAAACGATCTAAGTTCATCACTTTGTCCCACGCTTTTACAAAATCGCTGAGAAATTTCTCCTCAGAATCTGCACTTCCATACACTTCGGCCAGTGCCCTGAGTTCAGAGTTGGATCCGAAGATGAGGTCAGAACGGGTAGCTGTCCATTTCACCTCTTTGGTATCCCGGTCGAGCCCTTCAAATATCCGGCGGTCTTCTGAGACGGCCTTCCATTCGTTGCTCAGGTCGAGAAGGTTCAGGAAGAAATCGTTGGTGAGTGTTCCCGGCCTATCGGTGAATACACCGTGGCTGGAACCATCCCAGTTGGTGTCAAGCACACGCATTCCGCCGACCAGCACGGTCATTTCAGGAGCCGTAAGGGTCATCAGCTGTGATCTGTCTATTAGCATCTCCTCTTCCATAGCATCCCTTATGGTGTTGAAGTAGTTACGGAATCCATCGGCATGAGGCTTAAGCCATCCAAACGATTCTTCGTCGGTTTGATCGTCAGAAGCATCTGTACGGCCCGGTGTAAACGGAACGGTGATATCATGGCCGGCCTTTTTAGTCGCTTTTTCAATTGCTGCACATCCACCCAAAACGATCATGTCGGCGATCGAAACTTTTTTATCACCAGACTGTGCATCATTGAAATCTGACTGAATTTTTTCAAGCGTATTTAAAACTTTCGAAAGCTGATCGGGATTGTTCACTTCCCAGTCTTTCTGCGGGGCGAGCCGGATACGGGCGCCGTTGGCACCGCCGCGTTTGTCGGTTCCGCGGAATGTTGAAGCAGAAGCCCAGGCAGTGGAAACCAATTCTGAAACTGTAAGTCCCGAATCAAGAATTCTGGCTTTCAGGACGTCAATATCCTCGTCGTCAATCAGCTCATGTTCCACTTCAGGTATCGGGTCTTGCCAAAGAAGTTCTTCTTCGGGCACTTCAGGCCCCAGAAGCAGATTTTTGGGTCCCATATCACGGTGGGTTAGCTTATACCATGCGCGTGCAAAAGCATCTGCAAATTCGTCCGGGTTTTCAAGAAACCTGCGCGAAATCTTCTCATAGGCCGGATCTTCTTTAAGGGCCAGGTCTGTGGTAAGCATGAAAGGAGTTGTTTTCTTCTCCGGATCATGGGCATCTGGTATGGTGTTTTGAGCCTCTTCATTTGTTGCTTTCCACTGCCACTTACCGCCGGGACCTTTTTCAAGCTCCCAGTCGTAATTAAACAGATTCTCAAGATAAAGCATGCTCCATTCGGTAGGCTTCTGGGTCCATGTGCCTTCCAGGCCGCTGGTAATGGTATCCGCTCCTTTACCTGAACGGAAGCTATTCTGCCACCCAAAGCCCTGCATTTCAATCGGAGCTTTTTCAGGATCATCGGCAAGATGTTCTTCAGGGGCTGCACCGTGAACTTTTCCGAATGTGTGTCCGCCGGCAATCAGAGCAACGGTTTCCTCGTCGTTCATTGCCATTCGTTTAAACGATTGTCGAATATATTTGGCTGATTTTTTCGGGTCGGGCACTCCGTTCGGGCCTTCGGGATTCACGTAGATCAGACCCATGTGATCGGCTGCAAGCCGTCCCTGGAGATTTCCGTCGTCGCTGTGCCGCTCATCTCCCAGCCATTCATGTTCCGGGCCCCAGTTGATATCCACTTCCGGCTGCCATACATCTTTGCGGCCGCCGCCAAAACCAAAGGTTTCAAAACCCATCGATTCGAGCGCTACATTGCCCGCCAAAATCATGAGGTCTGCCCAGGAAATTTTCTTTCCATATTTCTGCTTGATCGGCCAGAGCAACCGGCGCGCCTTGTCAAGACTAACATTGTCGGGCCAGCTGTTAAGAGGTGCATACCGCTGATTGCCGGTAGAGCCGCCGCCACGGCCGTCAGCAACGCGATAGGTCCCTGCACTGTGCCATGCCATCCGGATAAAGAGCGGCCCGTAATGGCCCCAGTCTGCCGGCCACCAGTCCTGTGAGTCGGTCATCAGGTCAGTAAGGTCTTTTTTAACAGAATCCAAATCCAGAGAATTGAATTCTTTAGCATAGTCAAAATCCTCATCCATCGGGTTGGACAGTTCGGAGTGTTGCCTGAGAATATCCAGAGATAATTTGTTCGGCCACCAGTCACGATTTTGGGTTCCGCTGCCGGCTGTATCAATTGAAGCTCCATTATGAAATGGACACTTGCTTTCGTTGGTGTAACCACTGTTTGAATGTTGGGTGTCTTTCTTATCCATCCTAATTTGTTTATTGAGATTCGTTAGGTTAACAAGAGAAAATACTAAAATGGCAGCCTGATAATCACATAGATAATCACTATGATATTTATTTTACAAGGCGATGATGAGAGTACCTGCTATTTACTCAGGTACGTTTCGTGCGGGTAAAAAAGGCAACAATTGCAGAAGTGATGATTCCCATCCCCAACGCTCCGATCATGCTCTGAACGATGTAGCCGGATAAAGAAAAGTATCCTTCTGCTTCTTCCTGTGTCATCATGCCTTGCTCAACCGAATAAGCTCTGATGTTTTCAAAGAAATCAGGTGTAATGATCGTATGGGTTATCCACTGAACAAGAGGAGTAAGCAATGCGACAATAATCGTGATGATGAGGCCGGTCATAAACCCCTGATTCCATGTCATTTCACCCCCATAATGGGTCTTTTTTTTGTCTCGCAGCGCAAACACATACACGGCAATGGCAAAGATCGCAAAGAAATTTGTGTATATCGCATGATTGGCAATATGTTCATCATGCAGTCCAATCAGTCGTTCAAACCCCATCCAGAGAAGCATTACAACCACAAAAATGATGCTCCATTTAACCTCAGTTTTATATCGGTTCATAACAGTTTCGATTCGTGAAAGGGTATAAGAGCAAGGGCTCTTCCATTTCAGGAATATTGTTAAAAAAAACGATAGTTAAAACTGCTAATAAATGGAGCACATATCATTACATGGCTCCGACAAGCATTACTGCGTTGATTAAAAGACGTTCGGGGCCTCTCCAGAACATTCGGTACTGGGTATTGTCTGTAATCAGAACCACGTTTCCGCGTCCCATCGGCGCAACAGCTGCAAATGCGTTCCCGGCCGCCTTTTGCAGGTTTTCTTGTGATGCATACCCAGATGCAAGAAGCCCGGAGGCATCATCGTCGTAGTAACCCACAACCTGATAGCTGCTCGAGGGTTTGAGCTGATCTGTGGTGTAGGTGAGGCTGTAGAGCTGCTCTTTGAGGCCGAAAGCGAGCGGATTGCTGATGTCCAGATGTGAATGAAACGCCGCGCCGGGAATTCTGCGAAGTCCGGAGCTGTCAGTACGGGATTCATAGGGAGTGAATGCCGCTGGGTCCATTGACTCTTCAGCCGAATCCCTCTCAGCCTGAACCATTTCCACATTTGTAAACTTTGTGTTGTCTTTGGTCATGGCGAATGCAGACTGTTCCGTTGCCACCAGGGTTCCGCCGGCCTCAACCCAGTTTTTCAGGATTTCCTGTTCCCTTTCATTCAGTGGGGAAGAACCGCCATAAAAACCGGGAAGTATCAGTACATCGTATTCACTGAGGTCGAGTGAAGAGAGTCTCCATGATCGTAACCGTGAAATGCCAAACTCAACGTTTTGGTCGAATTGAAACCAGATCTGTCCGGCAGTGTAAGAGTTAAACGGACGGTCAACAATCAGGGCAGTTTTGGGTTGATGCAAAACGTTGCTGCTTCGGGATGCAAGATCCATTCCCGAATCCATCCGGCCGGTGTTAAAACCGTGGACAACCACACCGGCCATCTCTGCAATTTCTTTCATATCGTCGCTTAGCTGAGAGCGCTTTTCAAGGTTTCTGCCTGCCAGAACTATCAGGGTTCCCCGGGAAAATGAGAGTGCACCTTTTGAGAATATTTTTTCGGCAGATCGTACATTGTAGTCCTTCTCCCAGAGTTTTGCCAGAGCTCTCGGTGCTCCGGGCTGAGCCCAGTCTATCACAAA
>Ga0102938_10004712_pt1 | contig 9986 bp, 7 predicted proteins | sample SalPonR2_B_D2_MG_FD_84516 | JGI IMG/M metagenome (GOLD analysis project Ga0102938, IMG submission 84516) | Salt pond soil microbial communities from South San Francisco under conditions of wetland restoration - Salt Pond MetaG R2_B_D2_MG | ecosystem: Environmental > Aquatic > Marine > Intertidal...
GGCCGGTGACGTTCAACCCGCTTTTTCTGTATGGCGGTGTCGGGCTTGGCAAAACGCACCTGATGCACGCAATCGCATGGGAGCTGCAATCCCGCGGTCCGGCTCTGAATGTCGTCTACCTGTCGGCAGAACAGTTCATGTACCGGTTCGTACAGGCCTTGCGGGACCGCCGTATGATGGACTTCAAGGAGATGTTCCGGTCCGTTGACGTCCTGATGGTCGACGATGTGCAATTCATCGCCGGCAAGGACAGCACCCAGGAAGAGTTCTTTCATACTTTCAACGCCCTGGTGGATCAGAACAAGCAGATCATCATCTCTGCCGATCGTGCCCCGGGCGAAATCGAGAATCTCGAAGAACGGATCAAATCGCGTCTTCAGTGCGGCCTTGTCGTGGACCTGCACCCGACGGATTACGAATTGCGCCTCGGCATTCTGCAATCGAAGGTCGATGTCTTCGCCAATCAGTATCCGGGCCTGCAGATCAACGATGGTGTCCTGGAGTTCCTGGCACATCGCATTTCATCGAACGTGCGTGTTCTGGAAGGCGCGCTGACCCGGCTTTACGCTTTCGCTTCGCTGGTCGGGCATGAAATCTCCCTGGAGCTGGCGCAGGATTGCCTGGCCGATATTCTGCGTGCCTCCGAGCGCAAGGTGTCGATCGAGGAGATTCAGCGGCAGGTCTCCGAGCATTACAATATCCGCCTCAGTGACATGATCGGGCCAAAGCGTGTCCGAAGCTTCGCGCGTCCCCGGCAGGTCGCAATGTATCTGTGCAAGCAGATGACAAGCCGCTCGCTGCCCGAGATCGGCCGGCGCTTTGGTGGAAGGGATCATACAACGGTCATGCATGGTGTGCGCCGCATCGAGGAGTTGCGCAATCAGGATGATCAGATCGCAGAGGATATCGAGATTCTGCGGCGCACCTTGCAAGGCTGAGCAATCTCTCTTCCTGTATCACGGAAGGGCCGGCCCCTGGTGGCAACAAAAGGCTTGAGCCTAAGGCGGAGTTTGCTACCTTGCGCTTCCCGGTGTCCATCAGGGACACGAATGCAGGGAGCCCGGGCATGAAACTCAGCATCGAACGTGGCACGCTTCTCAAGGCGGTCTCGCAGGCCCAATCCGTGGTCGAACGGCGCAATACGATCCCGATCCTCGCCAATGTACTTATCGAGGCCGAGGGTGACAGTGTTCATTTTCGCGCCACCGATCTCGACATAGAGGTCGTGGACAAGGCCCCGGCCCAGGTCGAACGCGCAGGGGCCACGACAGTATCCGCCGTGACCCTGCATGAAATCGTGCGCAAACTGCCCGACGGGGCGCTTGTGACGCTGACCGACGATGGCGCATCGGGGCGCCTGACGGTCGAGGCGGGGCGCTCGAACTTCTCGCTGGCGACGCTGCCCAAGGAAGATTTCCCGGTGATGGCGTCCTCGGAATATGCCTGCAACTTCACTGCCAAGGCACCTGATCTGCGCCGTCTTTTCGACAAATCCAAGTTCGCGATCTCGACAGAGGAAACCCGCTACTACCTCAACGGCGTCTATATGCATGTCTCCGATTCTGATGGTGGCAAGGTGTTGCGATGCGTGGCCACGGACGGGCATCGGCTTGCCCGGATCGACGCCGAATTGCCCGAGGGCGCAGCCGATATGCCCGGCGTTATCGTGCCGCGCAAGACCGTGGGCGAGTTGCGCAAGCTTTTGGAGGATGACGAGGCGAAAATCGCGGTTTCAGTGTCTGAAACCAAGATCCGGTTCGCAACGCCGGATATCACCCTGACGTCGAAAGTGATCGATGGAACCTTCCCCGATTACACCCGGGTTATTCCGCAGGGCAACACCCGCAAGATGGAGGTCGATGCCTCAGAATTCGCGCGGGCCGTGGACCGGGTGGCAACCGTCAGTTCTGAACGTTCGCGCGCGGTCAAACTTGCGCTCGACGAGGATCGTCTGGTGCTGTCCGTCAATGCCCCTGACAGCGGTGCGGCCGAGGAGGAATTGGCCGTGGCCTATGGCGATGAACATCTCGAGATCGGCTTCAACGCCAAATACCTGCTGGAAATCGCCAGCCAGGTCGATCGCGAGAATGCGGTTTTCCTGTTCAATTCCGCCGGTGACCCGACGCTGATGCGCGAGGGCAACGACACGTCCGCGGTCTATGTCGTCATGCCCATGCGGGTGTGACGGCGCCCCGGAATTTGCGAAAATTCCGGTCCAGAAAATGCGCATTTTCTGGACCGTTTTCTGTGCAGAAAACGGGGTCTTCTGAATGACGGGTCTGCACCTGACATCTCTCACCCTGTCGCATTTCCGCTCGCATAAATCGGCGCGGCTTGATCTGGATGCGCGCCCCGTCGCCATCCATGGCCCCAACGGCGCGGGCAAGACCAATATCCTCGAGGCGGTCTCGCTGTTCTCACCCGGTCGCGGTTTGCGCCGGGCGGCGGCACAGGACATGGCGCGGCGCCCCGAATCCCTTGGCTGGAAGGTGACCGGCATCCTGCACTCCCTGCACCAGCTCCACGAGATCGAGATCTGGTCCGAAGAAGGCCAGCCACGCCAGTTGCGTATCGATGGCAAATCCGCCAGCCAGACCGCCCTTGGCCGCATCGCGCGCGTATTGTGGCTGATCCCGTCCATGGACCGGCTCTGGATCGAGGGGGCCGAGGGACGCCGGCGTTTTCTCGACCGTATGACGCTCAGCTTCACGCCTGACCATGCCGAGGTGTCGCTGGCCTATGAAAAGGCCATGCGCGAACGCAACCGGCTGCTCAAGGACCAGGTGCGCGACGGGCACTGGTACGTGGCGCTGGAACGGCAAATGGCCGAGGCAGGCGTGGCGATCCATACCAACCGTCTTGCCGCTCTCGACCAACTCGCCGCCGCCCAGGCCGAGGCCGAAACCGCCTTTCCCGCAGCCGAGCTGGAGCTGACCATGACCGAAGGCGAAATGCCCGGAACGGCGTCCAATTTCCGAGAGGTCCTGCATGAAAGCCGGTTTCGCGACATTGCCGCAGGCCGCACCCTTATCGGCCCGCACCGCGCCGATCTCTACGGGGTCTATGCCGCCAAGGGCGTGCCTGCCGCCGATTGTTCCACCGGCGAGCAAAAGGCGCTGCTGATTTCTCTCATCCTTGCCAATGCCCGGGCGCTGGCCCGAGAATTCGGCGCACCGCCGATCCTGCTTCTGGACGAAGTCGCCGCCCATCTCGACGCCACCCGCCGCGCCGCGCTCTACGATGAAATCTGCATACTGGGGGCCCAGGCCTGGATGACCGGCACCGGTGCGGAAATGTTTGCGGAGCTTGGCGAACGGGCGCAGGTCGTAGAGGTGACCGAAACCAATGGCACGTCACGCGTGTCGGCCTGAGCGCATCAGGCCGGTACGGTCTCCATCAGTTCTTTCCAGCGGTGACAAGACACTTCGTGCCCGCTTCCGTCGCCTTCCAGTTCCGGCTCCACGCTCTTGCACTTGTCGATGGCGAAGGGACAGCGGGTATGGAACTTGCAGCCCGGCGGCTGGTTGGTCGGCGAGGGGATTTCGCCCTCCAGCTTCTGTGCCGCGCCCCGGTCATCGGGGTCCAGCGACGGAATGGCCGAGAACAGCGCCTTGGTATAGGGGTGACGTGGTGCAGAGAAAAGTTTCCGCGTCGGCGCCGTTTCAACGAGCCGCCCCAGATACATCACTGCGACATGATCGCAGGTATGGGCCACCACCGACAGGTCGTGACTGATGAACATGAAGGTGATGCCCAGGTCGCGCTGAAGCTCTTTCAGCAGGTTCAGGACATCCGCCTGAATCGATACGTCCAACGCGGCGACACTTTCATCGGCCACCACGAATTTCGGGTCCGACACCAAGGCCCGCGCGATCGAAATTCGCTGTCTCTGCCCGCCGGAAAAGGCGTGCGGGAACCGGCGCAGATGTTCGAGGTTCAGACGGCATTTCGCGGCGATGGCGCGCACGCGCTCATCGGTTTCGGCGCGGGTCCTGGTCAGGCCCATCACCTCCAGCGGCTCGGCGATGATGTCGCGCACCGTCATGCGCGGGGACAAGGCCGCGTAAGGGTCCTGAAAGATCAGTTGCGCGCGTTTGCGGTAATCCCTCAGTTCTTCCTTGGTGATCTTCTCCAGATCGTATTCCACCTCGCCATCGGTGTAATGCGCATTGCCGCCGGTGATCGGCACCGCCTTCAGCAGCGCGCGCCCCAGCGTCGTCTTGCCTGAGCCGGATTCGCCCACCAGGCCAAAGAAACTGCCCTTCTCGATCTCGACCGAGACATTTTCAACGGCCTTGAGTGTGAACTTGCTGAAGAGGCCCTTGCCAATCTGGAAGCCGACCGACAGGTGGTCGGCGCGGATCAGGATGTCTTCGCTCATTTGCCGGCCTCCGTGTATATGTGGCAGGCGACCTGATGGTCGGCAGTCACGTGCACTTCGTGCGGCACCTGCGCCTGGCATTGAGGGCCGACAACCTGCGAACAGCGCGTGTTGAACACGCAGCCCGGCGGCCGTTCCAACGGCGAGGGGATATCGCCCGGCACTGGCGTCAACGGCGCATCCAGATCATCCAGCTTCGGCAGCGCGGAAATCAGGCCCTGCGTATAAGGATGCTTGGGGTTGCGGATCACCTCGCGCACCGGCCCTTCCTCGATGAGGCGCCCCAGATACATCACGTTCACCCGGTCACAGGTCTGCGCCACGACGCCCAGGTCATGGGTGATAAAGACGATGCCCATGTCGAACTCGCTCACGAGGTCCTTCATCAGGTCGATCACCTGCGCCTGAATGGTCACGTCCAGTGCCGTTGTCGGCTCGTCCGCGATCAGCAGCTTTGGCTTGGTGGACAGGGCCATGGCGATCATCGCCCGCTGCCGCATCCCGCCCGAAAGTTCGAAGGCGTATTGATCGAACCGGCGGCCCGCATCCGAGATACCGACACGATCGAGCATCTCGACCGAGATTTCGCGCGCCTGTTTTTTCGACATGTCCGAATGCAGCTGCAACTGTTCGACCATCTGTTTGCCGATCGTGATGGCCGGGGCGAAACTGGCCATGGGCTCCTGAAAGATCATGCTGATCGCGCCACCGCGTACGACGTTCAGTTCGCGCGGTGTGCGCAGTGACAGAACATCGACCTCGCCCGCCTCGGTATGCAGGGTGATCTTCGATCCCGGTGCATAGACGGCGTTCCTGGCATTGAGGTGCATGAGGGATTTGGCCGTCACCGACTTGCCCGAGCCCGATTCACCGACCAGCCCCATCACCTCGCCCTTGTTCAGCGAAAAGGACACATCCTCGACCGCCGTGATCAGCCCCTCGTCGGTGTGGAACTGAAGCGTCAGGTTTTCAACATCGATCAGTGCACTCATTTCTTGGTATCCGAATAGGGGTCGGCCGCATCCCTCAGCCCGTCACCAACAAACACGAAGGCCATCACCAGCGCGATGAAGAAGATCACGGGAATGAAATACCACTGATAGTTCAGCATCACGTCGGCACTGGTCGCCTTCTGCAGCATCACGCCCAGCGACGAGACCGGATCCTTCAGGCCCAGACCGATAAAGCTGAGTGCGGTTTCACTCAGCACCATGTAGGGGAAGGAAATCACAAGGTCGACGATGATATAGGATGTGAAAGACGGCAGCAGATGCCGCCGGATCACATGTGGCGACGAGGCCCCGCACAGCTGCGCGGCCAGCACGTATTCCTGGTTCCGCTCGGTCAGAAGATGCGTGCGCACCCGTCGCGCCAGCGTCGGCCACCCGATAAAGCCGAGGATGATCGATATGTAAAAGAACCGTGCCTCGGCCGACATCTCGGGCGGCATGAAGGCCGCCACCGCCATGAAGAGCGGGATGGCGGGCACGGTTCGCACCGCGTCGGTGATCATCTGGATCACGCCGTCGATCCAGCCGCCGTAATAGCCGGCAACCCCTCCTATGATAAGCGCCAGTACAAAGGCGATGAAGACCCCGATCGTGCCCACCTGTAACGACGTCCATATGGCATGCAGGGTTCGACTGAACAGATCCTGTCCATCCTCATCCGTGCCGAAGATATGGATCTTGCCCTCTTCCACGCCAAAAAGATGCAGGCTGCCCGGGATGAACCCGAACAGCTTGTAACTGTCACCCGTCACGAAGAACTGTACATAGTTGCGTTCATCCTCGTTGATCTTGGTGACCCAGCGAAAGTTCGTCGCCATGGAACGTTCACGCTCTACCGCATGGATAAACGGCCGCATCGAACAGCCGTTCTTGTCACAGAACTGCGGGATTTGCGGCGCACCGTTTGTGTAATCCTTGTTGCGGCCCGAGATGGTCGGATCGTAAGGCGACAGGAACGGCGCGAACAGGCCAGAGATCACCAGAAAGATCAGAACGCAGGCCGCGATCATCGCCGCACGCTGTTTCTTGAAGCGCGACCAGATGAGTTGCCCTTGCGAGGCGGTGAAATACGCCTCCTTTGCGCGGCGCTCTACCGCGTCTTCGGTTTCGACTACGGCAACATGTGGGCCGGTCGTTCGCGCCAGGTTTGGATCGGTGGGATTTGGCCCGTCTGTCATGCGGTCACCTCACGATACTCTTGCGGACGCGCGGATCGATCACCGCAAGCATCACGTCCGTTATGAAATTCAGCGACACGATGGAGGCCGTCAAAAGAAAGATGATCGCGCCGGCCAATTGCTGATCGTTCGAGCGTGCCAGTGCCTCGATCAACAGCGCGCCGGCATCCGTCATGACAAGGATCAGCGCCACGATGGGCAGCTCGTTGAAGATGCGGTTCAGGTCGAAGCCGAGGCTGTTGATGATCGGACCAAGGGCATGGCGCGCGGGATACCCCCACAGCAGCTTGCGCCCATGCACCCCGCGCGCGGCGGCGGCGGTCACGTAAAGCTTGCCGATTTCGTCCGACATCAGCGCCCGCACGGTTTGCAGGGCAAAGGCCGTCGCCGACCAGCCAAGGATGAAGATTGGCAGCCAGGCATGGCTCAGCAGGTCGACGAACTTGCCCCAGGACCACGGGGCATCCCTGTATTCGTCTGAAAACAGCCCTGTCAGCGTTTCACCGAACCACACTGTCGCGAACAGCATGATCATCAGGGCCAGCAGGAAGTTGGGCATCGCCAGACCCAGATAGCTTACGATGCGCAGCGAATTGTTCAGCCACGCATTATTCGACGCCGCCGCGATGATCCCCACCGGAATGGCGATGGCATAGGCCAGTGACAGCGAGGCCAGGCAGATCGCCAAGGACAGCCAGAACTTGTCACCCAGCAGGTTGGCGATGTTCACCCGAAGGATGCAGCTATCGCCGAATTCACCCTGAAAGGCGTTGACGATCCACTTGCCCCATCGCTCGAGAAATGGCCGGTCCAGGCCAAGGCGTGTGCGTTCTGCCTCCAGCTCGGCCTGAATGGCGACACTGGAGCCCTGGGTGTTCTTGAAGGCCAGATACCTTTCGGCGCAGTCGCCGGGCACCAGTTCCATCAGGGAGAACACGACAAGCGACACGATCATCAGCGTAATGATCGCCATGATCCCGCGTGTCGCCACGAACCGTGCAAAGTTCAGCATACCGTCTTCCCGTCCGCGCCACGCTTGGTTGGTGGCGTCTTTGTCATTGGGGCCGCGGGCAGGTGTACCGCCCGCGGCATTTCTAAGTGACCAGAAACGATCTTATTCGTCCAGCCACCACTGCGAGGCCCGGTACGGATAGGTCCGGTAGTACTCGTAGGAGTGGGTCTTGAACTCGACGAAGTTCTTGAGGTCATTGTTGCGGTAGATCGGCGCCGGTGCATTGACCGTCCCGATGAACAGCAGGCTTTCGGTCATGTTCTTGACCATCCGGCTGGCAATGTCCTTGAACTCCTGGCTGCTCTGGTCGGCCGATTGCAGGGCATTGATGTCATCCACCATGTCCTTGGCCCACTGCGGCGGTTCCACACCGGCAGAGCCACCCGATTCCATCCACTCGGCCCACAACATCGCGTTGCGGTTGCCAAAGTAGTTTTCATAGGGCGGCACCCACAGCTCGTTGTTGCCAAGCACGATGGCCAGCGGCTGCGACTTGCGCCACATCGAAACATCGAGCTGGTTGGCCGACTGGGCCGAGCGATATTCGTCCGGCGTGACTTCCTTGACGACCGAGGCAATGCCCACATCCGCCCAGAACTGCGACACGAGCTCGACGGTCTGACCGGCGATGCCCTGGGTCGAGAAGTTCAGGTTGAGAACCATCTTGTCCCCACTCGGCAACTCGCGCATGCCGTCACCGTCGGTGTCGACCATACCTATTTCGTCCAGCATCGCTTTGGCCGCATCCGGATCGAACTCGGTCTTGTAGGTCAGCCATGCTTGATCGACGAACTCCGGCAGAGGCGAGAAACCGACATATTGCTGCGGCGTGCCCTGACCAAAGAATGCGACCTCGTTCAGCTCGTCACGATTGATCGCGATGGACATCGCCTCGCGGAACTTCTGGTTGCTGAAGGCCTCGCGCTTGCCCGGGTCCTCATGCGTGACGTTGAAGCCGAACGCGCCGATCGTGATTTCCGGACGCAGGTAGATCGTGTAATCCGACTTTTCCTGATTTTCCAGAAGGATCGGTGCCGAAGCCAGTTGAAGCGACTGCGACTTGTAGTCGATCTCGCCGTTGACCAGCTTCAGGATGCGCACCTCGTTGTCGTTGATGTAGACCTCGTCCTGGGTCGAGATATACGGCAGTTGCTGACCCGAGGTATCCACCTGGTGGAAATACGGGTTGGCGACAAGGTAACGGCCCTCTGTGGTGTCGCGCACGTAGATGTGGCTTTCCAGCGTTGGCATCGTGGCCTTGGGCAGCCCGTCGACCAGATCGGGCTTGGACAGCATCGGGGTGGGCGTGTCCGTCCAGTCCGAGTTGCCGTAATAGGCCTTGATCGCGTCATAACCGTTCTCAAAGCCAAGGCTTTGCGCATAGCTGTCCGCGTCCGGGTTGATGCCCGGGTGGAACTGGCCAAGGAAATGCTTGGGCTGGAAGCCCTGCGCGAAGTGCGTGGCAAAGTGCGCCAGCAGGCCGGGCTTGGGTCCGGGCAGGTTGAAAACGACGGTCTCGTCGTCCGGTGCATCCACCGTCATCGTCTCGCCCGCGACGGTCACGTAATCCTTGGGCGTTTCGAAGATGTTGGTATCCAGCATCAGGTTGTCATGCCAGAACTTGACGTCGGCACTGGTGAACGGCGCGCCGTCCGACCACTTGTGGCCCTTGCGCAGCTTGAAGGTCAGTTGCGTGAAATCATCGTTCCATTCCCACGACTTGGCCACGTTGGGCACGATCGTCTGCAGGTCGTCGGAATAGCGCACGAGGTTGACGTGACGCACCGACAGGAAGTCCGACGTGCCGGCCTCGGTCGCGTTCGACAGAACGTCCAACTCGCCGCCGTACTTGCCCGCGCTTTCATAGGGCACAACCACCAGAGGCTCTTCCGGCAGACGCTCTGCCAGCGACGGCAGGTCCGGGTTGCCCTTGATCCGCGCGTTCAGATCGCCGGCTTCGGGGTTCGAAGCGAACTCCATGGTGCAGCCTGCGGCGTCCTGAAACTCAGACAGCTCGTATTGTTGCGGGTAAGCGCCGGGCGCAACGCCCTGCATGTCGGCAACCGTGATCGCCGGGCAGTTGGCCAAGGCCATTCCCGGCAATGCCACCAGAGCCACACCTGAAAGAAGTATCCGTTTCATGTTTTCTCCCATCGTTGGATATTTCGCGGCAGGTTGGTCCTGCCATTGTATTGACCGGAGTCCCTCCGGTCTGATGATTATTGCACGTACTCACGCCTCTTTTGCAAAAACTTGCCTTTCCTTGCCCTCGTTTGGCAACAAACTTGTGACAGATCGCGGGTGTAAACCGCGCCGGTTTCAGAACATGCCGGTTTTCACGCCGCCCTCGCCGATCATCGTGCGCGCAAACAGGCTGTCGGGTTTGGTCATCCGGTGCCTCAGCA
>Ga0102938_10004713_pt1 | contig 9986 bp, 4 predicted proteins | sample SalPonR2_B_D2_MG_FD_84516 | JGI IMG/M metagenome (GOLD analysis project Ga0102938, IMG submission 84516) | Salt pond soil microbial communities from South San Francisco under conditions of wetland restoration - Salt Pond MetaG R2_B_D2_MG | ecosystem: Environmental > Aquatic > Marine > Intertidal...
CGAAACTCACGGACGTAAATTAATATCATGATCTTCTGGATCGGATTCACCCCGGTAGACGTGTAATGGCAAGGTGGTCGACTGACCGTCGGTCCCTACCCGGGGATGAACGTGCCGCACCAAGTACCTATAGACTAGCATTGATAGCAATAGGATAACACCGAGAATGAGCAATAAAACTTGCCATGGTACATACCAAAATGCATCACTCATCTGAACCAGCGCAACTTGCGGGTCATTGAAATCAACTCGGGCTGATGCGCTGTATCGCCCGGGTAGACGCAGTGCTGGCACGGTTGTTGCAACGGTGACAATTTCGCCTGGCGCAAGCGTCTCAGTGAGTGTAATTGGCACCGCAGCAATTTCTGCACCGCGCTGATTACGCACGACGATGTCTCCAGCTGGCTGCATCGGGCGTGTCCCCGGATTGTAGAGGGTGTACCGGAGGGCGGTTTGTGTGGGGGTCACGATATACTCAGAGATATCGAGTACGGCCGCACCATCGGGCTGTACGTCGGGTTCTGGTATGGTAAAGCGCACGACTACCCCCGGGGCCGTACCACGTATCACCGCCGCTTCTGCGGTCGGCCGATCGATACCTTGACCAAACCCAAGTAGGCCGTGGTAGGTACCAGGCTCAAGCCCCCGCGGGATCGTAAACTGTACCGCTATGTCGGTGCTCTCGCCTGGTTGCAATCGCTGCGCTGCTCGGGTCAGTAATGTCCAATCGATAAATTGACTATCTTTCGTGAGTACAATATCACGAGAAGTGGTACTACCAGCTGCGTCTATGATCAGGTCGTGCACTGACGGAAAAACATTAATTACATAGGTATAGGTGTTAGTAACCGTCACCTGCGCTGGAATGATCTCACCTGGCGAAACAGTTCGCTCAATCGTTCGCGGTGAGACTTGATGGATGGTCTGCGCAAAACCGACCGTCGGCAACAAAAGTGCGAGGGTTAAGAAACAAGTGAAGCATGTGCGCATAACGTGTTGCATAAAATCAGAATTGAGGCGTTACCAAATAGACAATGTCGGTCGTGTAGTCGCCGGGGGCTTGTGTTCCTCCAACCACTAGTCTGTATAGTATATCCTCACTTTCGATTGTCGGCACACTGCTGTACATAATTTCTTCTGGATTGGTTGTTAACGCGGCATAACTATCATCGAGGGCGAATCGTCCTGCCGTGCCTGAGAGCGTGTCGTCACCACTGTGGTAGGCAAACCAACTTGGCATTCCTCTACAGCCGGTTAGCCAAGTAGCCGGGCTGGCATTCGTACCGGCGGTCGCGCTAATGGTCTCAGCTTGGTCATTCTGCAGTACTTGGCGTGCGTACAATAATACTTGGTACCCACTCACAGCATTCGTGTCGACCTGCAACCGCTGGGCTGCGCGCACATCTTGCTCAGGCACCATATCACCAAACGAAATCGTGGTTGGCGTCGTGCTGGCATTCGTGAGTACACCTTCGGTTGTGGTTCCACTCGGTACACCGGTGACCGTGAAGGTTATGCTACCAGACTCTCCAACCAGCGACGGATAACTCGCCGCTCCGGCCAACGCCACTGCTTCATTATTTACCGCGTCATACACTCGGAAGTACCACACCTGGCCGTAGTACCCCGAGACTTCTTGATACTGGAGCGTAAACTCATACTCGGTGGCCGCTAAAGCCGCGTGCGTATAGCCAGTAAGCACGAGCGCTGATTCGGTGTGTGTTCCGCAGCCTACCCCAACTCCCGCTACACAACTGTCGGTGGCACCGAGTACGGCAGCGGTTATAGTTGCATTATCTACCCCAGCACCATCAGCGTAACACCACACATCGGTCGGGCTACAGCTGCCGCTTGAGACAACATCGGCCACCGTACTGAAGTCAGCGGCGGTAGAATACTGCAACCGGAAGCGGGCGTCTGCCTGAGGCAAACTGTTGGTCTCTTCGAGCAGGACACGTAACTTTAAAATATCGCTTTTAGCCACCTCAACCGGTGCCACGTTCTCTGCCGCTAAAGCCGAACTAGGGGTGAGTGCATTTTCGTCGGTATACCACCGCCAATCAGCCTGGACGGGCAGATACCCTTGTGTTCGTAATTGTGGGTAATTAAAGTAGCCGTCAAGTTCGGTCCCGTCAGCAAAGACCGTACGAAAACAGTAGTCAGACCGTTGTGTAGCACCATTATGTTGCAGTACCCAATCATACTCGACGTCCTCGCCCGTTAAGACTGCGTACGGGTTAAGCGTCGATACACTATCCTCAACGTACCGACCGGCGCGATCAGATACCGACAATACTGTTTGCCCGCCAAGCGGCGGATTATTACCAACTGCGGCTCCATCGCTCACACCCCCATTATCAAACCCACGCCACACTGCCCCACTACCTGGAGCGCCAACATCAACCCACGTGCCAATCGCCGAACACGATTCGTTACTGCCCAAAAAACCGTACTGTAGCTTAAGCGTCTCGAGGTCGGCCGGGAGACTTCCATTGCTAATTTGATAGGATAGGCGCAAGCGTAATACATCACCATCGCCGACGGGTGTGTCAGCTGGTGTAATTGCGGTATTCTCGCCAATATCGCCCCCAGCGGGTGGCCACGGGTTGGTCGGTGTCAGATTGTTAGCATTATCGTACCAACGGTAGTAGTTCTGGCGGAGCGCGACGTCGGCTGCTGGCCACTGTACGACGGTGGTACGGTACGATAACGTACCACCCGTATCGCTGCGCCACAGCTCAAACGCGGTCGTGCTCGCGATGGAGAAACTCGCTAAAACCTGAGGGAAGGCATTGGTGAATTGATCAAGCGTCGTAAACGCAAAGATGGATGCATTACTGGTGTCATTCACTCCCCCGCTGTCGAATTGCACTGAGCTCAAAAGCGGCTGACTCCCACCGCTCGTACTGCCACTGGTCTGAAACACGACCATCTCGCCGCTGCCAAGCTGGGTATTTTCTATCACCCACGCGACCGCCGTGTGATTACTAGGAGTAGTAGCGTTACTATCGAGGAAGAACGACACATTACCGATGCTCGAGAGCCACATTTCGACTCCATAATTAGCCTGATCAGTGTAGCTGGTCATTCGTTTCTGTCCCTCCACAAAGGCTTTAGTCACCGCGCTTACCGGAGTAATCGCTGTCATCTCCGCGACACCGGCATTGGTAAACTGGTGTTCGACTCGCTGCACCTTCCAGTTCTGACCAACGTACTCAACTACTGCATACCCAACTGTGACTGGCCAATCAGCGTTATCCCGTGTGATGACTGGCTGGCCGGTGGTACTCGCCCAATCACTCGTCACCAGGCCGTTATCATGCTCGTTACGTCGGTTAGTGGTAAGACCGCTCCCGGTCACGAAGACGACGACGTCGGTATCGTCTACTACCGACACCGCGGTACCGGTCGCCTGAAGCGTGCTAGCTGGTAGCGTAACGGTACCAATATCCCTAACAATCATTTCGTTGTCAGTGCCAGCGGGACCAATAAACTCGATGATTTCCCAGGCTACCCGGGTGTTATTGACGGAATCGACGTCACGATTAATGGTAAAACTACTGGTTAGGTCACTCGTAGAAATATACGCTGTTACATCATCAGGGTTTTGGTTGCCTCCGCTATCGTTACCCGCGCCGGTCATGTGCGCATTCGTAATACGAACAAACGCAGCCGACGTGGCGGCGGGTGCGTCATAATCAACCCCCGCCGTTAACGTGAGTCCTGCACCGCTCACTGTCTCCACGCCACGCTGCACTTTGAAATCTCGGTTTTCTCGGGTACTTGCTTCTGGATACACACTGTAGTCGGTCAATGGTTGCCCATTTTCAATTAGCCGAAAGCAGTAATTGACATCGAATGGGGTATTGCCTGTGGTTGTGAGTACAAACTCATAATCAACGTAGTTTGTACTCCCGAGCGTGGTGGTCGCGGTGGTGTCACTGGTATCACGCACACCTTGGTTGGGGGTGAGAAAGACCAACTCCTCATCACTCAAGCCACCGTTACTCACCGCGATATCAGTGGTACTGCTACCGTGTGTGAGAAAGGTAGAATCAAACATATCCCAGGCGTCGTTATTGGTTGCTCCGACGTCTGTCCAGCTCGCAATCACATCACAGGTTGTCGCTTTGACACCGTACTGTAATTGGTACTGCACTGCTGGCGTACTCGTCCCACCCTCATTCGAAAGACCAAGCCGTAAACGAAACACTTCGTCGCGCGCCACGTCAGTAATCGCCGTATCTTCACTCCCGCCAGTGGCCGAGGTAGCGCCTGTTTCTGAGCCGTCATCGTTGCGCCAGTGGTAGTGCACCTGCGTTACAATTGCTCCGGTCAGATTTGTCGTGCCCGCTAACGCAACCGGGGTCGTCGGTGCCACCGCCGCACCACCACTAACGGCGACGTCCGTACTGGGATTTGAAATTTGTAGTCCAATCGTATCACCATTTTGGGCACTCGTATCGACATCGTACACCACATACCCACACAACGTTGAAGTAGGGCTAATACTGACACTATCAGAAAACGAGACCGAACCGTTCGCAGCACTAAAGCCACCCGGCACCGTAGTGCCGTACTGTGCTTCGGCTCCTGTATATGACTCGGCGGCGCAATCATATGGCGCAACTGTGTCGAGATCGTAATACAGTTTGATATTACTCAAGTCAGTACTCGCATCGACTGATCCGGTCTCGTGGATAGTGATACTCGAGACAGTGCGCGTAGCCGCTGCCTCTGTAAGTACGAACGTACCACCAGCGTACGTATCAGTCGAACCAATCTCGGTACTAGCAATTTGTGTGCCGAGATTACTGACATTTACATCAGCTGCGATCAACACCTGCGGGTACTGGGTATAGTTAAGCGGCACACCACCTTCAGTGAGCCGAAAACAGTACGTGGCACCTTGAGTTGCCGTGGAGGAAGCCTGAAGACTAAATTCGTATTCGATAAACTCATTGCTATCAAGCAGGAGGCTGGCTGTTTGCGATGTGGTATCACGGATGGCGTCGTTATTGACGAGAAACGTATTACCGGATGGGTTCGTGATACCACCCGTTGAGGTAGCAATGTCAGTCGTGTCGTTACCGTGCACGAGCTGCGCACTATCAAACATATCCCAATCATCTGGGGCAGCACTGACATCAGTCCAGCTCCCAATACTGCTACACGTAGGATTGGCTTCGCCATACTCAAGTCGCAACGTCGAACCAAGTGTTGAGGTAGAACCATTGTTACGAATACCCAAACGCAACCGAATCGGTGTCGAACGTACGAGGCCGTTTAGCAAGGTATTTTCTGCGCCGATTGTCGCAGACGTGGCACCAGTCTCGGTACCATCGTCGTTGCGCCAGTGGTACGCGTGCTGCACGAGTTGGGGGTAGACCACAATGGTCGGACCACCTGGTGCCACGGGGACAGATGGTTGTGCGGTAAAGCTACCAGTGACTTGTACGTCACTCGTAGCATCGGTAATTGACACATCGATTGATTGCCCGTCGCTCGCCGAGCCTAATACGTCAAGGACTACGTACACACATAGCGGGGTTGAGGTACTAACCGTTACAGTATCGGCAAACGTAGCAACACCGTCCGCGCCGCTAAAGCCATTGGTGTCTGTGGCACCAAATTGAAGTTCACCAGCGTCGTATGTCTCACTCTGGCAATCGTGTGGCGCCGTCGTGTCAACATCGTAAAGTAAGCGGATATTATCGAGATCGTTCGCACCATGTACCGAACCATTCTCAGTTATCGTAATACTGGTCACATCACGGCCGGCACCAAACTCCGTCAATACAAACGTACCGCCCAGATAGACATTGGTACTACTGCCTCGAACCTCGGACTGTTGTGTCCCGAAAGCCGAAACGGTTAGTGGTGGGGTTGTATCGAGCATGGTCTCACCGCGAATATCGTTCGTTGTCCCCTCGTACCAGCTAACATACAACCGCTGATCGGAAAGGTGGTTAGTTGATAGACCGTAAAAATCATCCTGTCCAACATTGAGCGGCCCTTGTTCAGTTGACCAGCTACTCATATTTGCGGTACTGCTCGCCCAGTAGAGTTCAGTCGTTGTAGCGATACCAATAGAGGTTCGTGCACCATACGCGACGTAGACCGCACCGGTATTGCGATCTAGCCCTAGCGCTACTTCAGTCAGTCCTCGGCTATCGTTAGTAAGGATATCGCTACCCACTGTCCAACTACCCGCTTCGTAGTAGGCCGTACGAATGTCATGATCGGCCGTACTGAAGTTATTATGGTCGGCTACGTAGACCAAATGTACCCGGCCAGTCGTCGGGTTAGTGACAGCCGATAGCGCCAACTCGTACGTCGAACTTTCTTGCGCCGAACCATCGATTGCATTCCAGCTGGTATCCCAACTGGTGTTATCCCAAACTTTTGAGCGAATGTTATCACTCGTACGAACCCGACTGATGAGCATAATATCGCCGCCGAGGAGCGGTACGAGTATTTGCATGTCACCAATATTAGTACTCATCGGGTTACTCCCGGTCTCACTCCAGGATCCACTGAGATTACAGTTCGCTGAGCACTCTTGCACGAAGGCATCTGCGTTATCGGATATAGCGATGTAAATCGTCCCATCGGTTCCTTTCGTAATAGTTGGGATGTTAGCGCCAATCGACAGGGTTGGCGCCTGTCCAGTGGTGGCATCAACCGGAGCCGTACCTAACAAGAGGGTGTCAGTACTCGTATCGAGGCGATTGTACCGCAGATCGTTCGATGTGTTGTGCATGGTCACTACGTGAATACTCGTCCCAGCCTCACCGGGTGTCCATTGGTCATACCAGACAGCCACATTGCTACAGTCTGTCAGGTTGGCAAATTGGACCGCACTGCCCCAAGTCGCGCCACTATCGGTGGTTTTGCGGTAGTAGCAGGTTCCATCGTTGCCTACAAAAAAACTATACCCATCAGTGTCGTTTATAAAAACGTTTGTATTTCCAGCGTTACCATGCACTGCCGCACTGCTGTTGGCGCTACCTTCAATCAACGCCTCTGCAGCCATAAGCACGCTCGCGCCGAGCACTGTAAGTAATACGCTCGCCAATACTAACCGGTGTACGTTTATACACGCAACAAGCCAACCAGCACCATTGTGGGGGTTTATTCGCACTCCTTAATCATACCGCATCTACTCCTCGGTCGTTGTGGCAACCGGGGGGATTACTAAGTCGTAGGTGGTACTAGCCACGGTTACAGGTTCGGCGGTAGAACTGGCAGTGCTGGTAGACACGGGCGTTGCTGGAACTACACGTTCTTCAGTTCCACCTGTCGGTGCTATCACTAAATCATGGGTGGTGGAAGCGCGTACTGCCGCAGTCGTGCTGGCGGTTGACCCTGATGATGACGCCGCTGTGTTCCCTACCATGTCTGTATCAGTCAATTCTTCCTCAGTGACAGGCTTAGCTTGGACAAGCGCGCGAACCTCGTCAGTCGGCTCACTATCTGGTAATTCTTCTGGGACTGGGGCAGACTCGGCCTGGAGCGGCATAATTTGTCGTGTAACCGGGTCAAATCCTTGTACCACACGATCACCGTTTGCCTGTACCGATTCAAACACTAACATCATGCGCGCATTACTCACCGTCGCACTACTCTCACTTTCGCTCACGTCAATTATTCTCTCTTGTGCAATATCGTACAACGCGACACGTTGACCTGATTCAAAAACGCGCTTCCAGATAACAAAACCATCGTGCACAGACGGAGCGATATCAGAAATCGTATCATTGGTAATTCGACGCTCCTCATCTCCATCAGTAAGCACGATATCCCAGCTGCTCGCTCCCCATTGTTGCCACGCCGTTACTGAACCATACCGGGTTGGTTCCATACTGTTAGCCGTGCCGCTGGTTAATTGCTGTTCGGTCTCGGTCGAGAAATCGTAACTCATAATCTGGTAGCGACCGTCCATCAGTGCGTGCCACACTAGTGTATTAGAAATCGCATCGTAATACGGTGCCGCATCATCGTATCGATTATGCGTAATCTGGACAGTCTCACCGTCTTGCTGAGCAAATATCTCCCGGTCACCGTCCGCGTCAAGGGCGACAAAAAAGCGGTCTTCTGCAGGAGCCTGAGCGGTTGTCGCACCACAGTAGAACGAACCGTCTTTAACTTGCACACATTCGTCTTGTGAAAACTGGAAAAAACTATCGTTTGTGGTCACTGTGTGCGTTGCCACCGCCGGACTGTCTGCCCCAGTGTTTGTGGTTTCGAGTACTGGAGTTGTTGTCGCAGCGCTGTTTTGCTCGTCTGCCCCAGCTGCATTGGCCGGTGATAGCGCGGTGTCGACAGGTGTTTGGCTCGTGGTAGTAGACGTCGCGGGTGGTGTACTCCTCTCACTGGTACTGACCGTGCCCGTAGCCCCGGTGCTCGTGGTGCTCGTGGTGCTCGTATCCAAGACCGTTTCAGAGCTGGCACCACTAGACGACGCATGATTCTCGTCTGACTGACCTGAGTCAGTTTGAGTACTGGTCGCAGTGTACACGTTCGTCCCATCACGGACAGGCACTGTCGACGACGCATCAGCATCAATTACTGTACCCTCATTGGTACGTTCGGGAGTGGGTGGAGGTAACTCCGCAGCAGCTCCATCGGGTGGCGTTGCTTCGGAACTGCCTTCATCACTCGCTATCTCAGGACTTCCAGGCGCAACAACAGATTCAGTCGCCACGAGGGCGTCTGACTGTGGTTCTACCTTACTCATAGTTGTCTCGGAGGGAGCAGCTGATAGGTCGGTTACTCCCTCCGATTCAGCGAAGAGTAGAGCCGGTTGTACAACTAACCACACCGCGAGAGCACGTAAAAACCACCGCACAGAGCGGCACTCATATACAATGTGGTATAACCACATTTTTTGGTATACAGCCTTGGAGTTTGTGGTCTCGATCATGGAGTGAGATACCCACAATCGTAAGCACTCACCACATAAAGCGATTCCGCAAAAAGCCGTTTTATGATGGTTGCTCTACGTTGTTGGGCTTGGAGGTCCCATGTATTGCAGCTCTACCCGCAATACAACCATCACACACTTATGTACTATAGCACCTCTACCAGACTTGCGAATGAGTTATCAACAGGTCTAGTTAAAGAACGAGTCAGCTAATAGAATAGCGAAATCTGTGAAGTTCATCTTGCGGTCGTTATTAAAATCATAGATCCACCGTTCCGAACGCCACGCTGTCATAAATAACTCAATGTCTTGTAGTGACACTGAACCGTTTCCATCAATGTCAGTGACAAAAGTGATTCCAACATCGGCCTCAACCGTACCGTCTTCGCGTAGCGCCACTACCGCTACCGATTCGGCTTGAACGTCAGACAAGGCATCACCGGTACCGTCACCCGATAGGAGAGTCCGATTGGTGATATCGAATTCTGCGCGGCCACTCTGGGTCGCCGTAAAGTTGATTTCAGCGACCAGGTGCTCACCAATAAACCCGCGACGGAAGGTTCCGCCACGCAAGATAACTGCATCGTCCTCGACGTACGGATCTTGCGTCCAGAGAGATATCACCGATCGTCCTACATCCACACCGTCAACGTCAACTACGGCAGTCGGAAATCGTACTGCTATATCTATCGCATTGACCGCTTCTGGAGCGCCGACATAGACAGCGACCGTGAACTGATCGCCGGCTTCGACTACTTGCTCAGTCGTTACCAACTTGACGTATGAGTCTGTGTCACTCAGGAGCGCCGTAGCCACCATAGCCGCTAGGGCTACTGTACCGAGTGAGAAGGCGTGACGAACGGTACGAACACGAGTTCGCTTAGTAAGACGGTATATCCAGCCGAGAAATCGTGACCACATACGTATCTTGTAGCGTGCAGCTACGTCATTGGTTATTCCACTATATCATCAACTTCTGCAATCTCTCGCTTGAGTATCGCATAAGCATCATCGAGGCGAGTCGTAAGACTGTCTACCAGCTCCTGCTCAGCCTTAGTCA
>Ga0102938_10004715_pt1 | contig 9985 bp, 12 predicted proteins | sample SalPonR2_B_D2_MG_FD_84516 | JGI IMG/M metagenome (GOLD analysis project Ga0102938, IMG submission 84516) | Salt pond soil microbial communities from South San Francisco under conditions of wetland restoration - Salt Pond MetaG R2_B_D2_MG | ecosystem: Environmental > Aquatic > Marine > Intertidal...
ATCTGGGCTCTTACATCGATCATCCGTGACAACCTCGGGGGGTGGGTGTCCTGAATTGATAAAATAAGCAGAAAAAAGGCGGTGAAATATCACCGCCTTTTTTGAACAAGAATGCGTTCAGTCCGCTGCTACAACTGCGGCCACAACGGCCAGAAGAAGGAGCGGGATCCAAACACCTGCAGCTGAAGAGCTTGCGGCCGTTTCTTCAACGATGACCGGAGCTTCCATAACGGGCTCGGACAGGTTTCCGGCCGATGCGGTTGTAGCAGCTGCGACAAGCGCGGTGGCGAGTGCGAGTTTTTTCATTTTTTCCTCCGATTTTGGCCCGACGTGCAAAATAAGCACGCCAAGCAAAGAATTACCTCGTGAGGCTTCCTATGCAGTCAATCATCTACGAAGCAAACGTATCTCGGAGGCGGGCCCGCACGAATCACGGGCAATTTGTCAAATTAGCAACACCTGCGTGCCAACTTCGGTCATTTCGAATAGCTGGGAAATATGCTCGTTATAGAGACCGATGCATCCGTTGGATGAACGGCGACCGATCTTGCGCGTGTCATGAGTTCCGTGAATGCGATAATACGTCCAGCTCAGGTATAGGGCGTGTGTGCCCAAAGGATTGTCCGGGCCCGGCCCTACGTATGCGGGCCAATCAGGATTTCGCTCAAGCATCGACGGCGTCGGACGCCAATCCGGGCCAACTATCTTGCGAACAACCTTGGTGCGCCCGCGCCTCGTCAACTCTTCGGACATAGGCACGCTTGATGGATAGAGGAAGTATTGCCCGCTTTCGTCCCAGAAGTGCAAAGCACGACTGTCTATATCCACAAGGATCGCACCCCTGTTCAAATTCGAAAAGTAGGGCTGCCAATCAAGTGTGCGGAACGCAGAAGTATTGCGGCGCACTTTCTGAGTGATGGCTGGTTACATCTCGATTGTGCTGAAGTCAGACGTATCCTGCGCGACTGCCGGGAAGCCGATCAGCGCTGCCGAACTTGCAAGAAAGCGGCGCCTGCTCAAAGAATTTTCGAAAAACCGCGACACGGCATCCCTCCAGTTTCTCAAGGTTTATAAATCGTAACGTGGGTTACGATTAAATTGGTATATTGCCCGAATGCCTCAGTCGCAATTCAAAGAATTGTCAGAAAGCGAAGAACCGCGGATGTGGGTTTGATAAGCAACGACAGTCGGGCTAGACAGCCTCGATACGAAATTGAGTCGGGTAGCGATCACATGAAACGTCTTTTGGTGGTTCTTCTTTCAGGTGTGCTCACGCTTGGTGCCTGTGCCGCACCAGCGCCCATTCCGCAAATGGGTGCCGATGGCAAACCGCTGCCGAAAGTGTATCGCATCCGTTCGGGTGCGACCTCTCGTATTCAGTATAGCATGCTCGACTCAGTAAATGCACTGCGTCAAGCAGCTGGCCAACCAAGCGTATCGCTGGATCCCAAGCTGACGGCGGCGGCCGCGACACATGCCCGTGACATGTCGGTGCAGAACCGACCGTGGCACTTTGGCTCGGACGGGTCTTCACCCATCGACCGAGTGCGCCGGATTGGATACGAAGGAAAACTCGTCGGAGAAGCTATTTCCGAAACCTATGAAACTGAGACGGAAACTCTTGCAGCATGGATGAAAGACGAAGGGTCCCGCCGCGTTATCCTCTCTCCTGATGCGCGCAATATGGGTTTCGCTTGGCTTCAGGAAGACAATGGCAAAATTTGGTGGACGCTTGTGATGGGCGAGTGACGCCCACCAAGCTAACCAATATATGGCGCGGTCAGGGATTGATCGTGACCGGCGTTCCATTTCGGACCATTGCATAGATATCTTCAATGTGGCGGTCTTTTACCGAGATACACCCGGCGGTCCAATCCGGGCCCAGCCCCCGTTTCTTTCCATTGGGGCGGCCGTGAATAAAAATGTCCCCACCGGGATTTTTCCCCACAGAACGAGCATAGGCGCGGTCCTTGGCATTTGGGTAATCAATCCCGATCGAGAGGTGGAAGTCGCTATTGGGGTTTCTTCGATCAACGCGGTATAGACCCTCGGGTGTCCGACCGTCGCCCTTGATGCGCTTGTGACCAGCAGGTGCAAACCCGAGATCAACCCGATATTGCTTCAAGACGTCTTCACGGTGCAGTAAAAACATTCTCCGGTCGCCCTTGTTGATAACAACATGGGTCACTTCAGGCCCATTATAGGTCTTGAATTTAGACCCACAGGCCGACAAAGACAGAACGGTCAGCATGACCGCAAGAATGTTGATTAAACGCATTTGCCCCATGCCTCCTGCTCTTTTTTGCCTTTAATACATCAGAGCAACCGATCCGGATAGAGGGATTAAGCGTTTCGTGTGAACCCCGCGACAAGCTCAACATGTGCTGACCATCGGAACTGATCCACCACCTTCACCGCAGACATTTCAAACCCTGCGTCGATCAGGATACGCGAATCCCGGGCAAAACTGGTTGGACTGCATGATACGTAAGCAATTCTCTGAACATCACTTTTTGCAAGTGCGCGAACCTGCGCCTCGGCGCCAGCACGAGGCGGATCAAGGCACACGGCATCAAAATCCGTCAGCTCTGCAGCTTCCAAAGGGTCCCTGAATAGGTCACGCGAATCCGCTGTGATCGTTTTGAGACCTTGGACATTGCGCCAAGCGGTTTTCAAAGCTTCCACCATCTCAGAATCACCTTCAACCGCGTGGACCTGTGCATTCTCGGCGAGCGGAAAGGTGAATGTCCCGCAACCAGCAAACAAATCGACCACACGCTTGGCACCGACCAAGTGCGCGCACACCTCTTCGATCAATGTGAGTTCGCCCTCCCGAGTAGCCTGCAGAAAGGCGCCCGGCGGAGGAACAACTCGCGCCTTTCCAAACCTCTGCTCGGGTGGTCTGTCTTGAAAAACGACCTCTTTCTCCCAAGACAGCCGTGCAATGCGGTTCCGTCGCGCAATATCCCCAAGCGCCGCTCGCAATGGGCCATCCAGCGGTTTGCCACCACGGGCCTCCACATCCAGCCCATTCTCAGTCACGGTAATAGAGACTGAAAGCTCGGCTTTTCGGCTGCCTCCATTTCGAGCCAATTCGCAGGCAATATCCGTCCCTGCCAACAGGTCAGGATGCAGAATCTTGCAGTCAGGAATTTCCACGATCGCATTCGATGCCCGTGCATGGAATCCTGCCATCACAGATTTCTTGGTTCTTCGCGCAGAAAAAGATGCCCGCCGCCGCGTCATTGGCGGCGATACATGTGGCGCAATAAACTCGGCATCAATGCCTTGATTGGCCAAGGCCACCCTGACAATGTCTTGCCTCCAGTTCCTTACGAATTCATCTGATGCATGCTGTACAGAACAACCGCCGCATGATCGAAAATGGCGGCACGGCGGCGTTACTCTTGCGTCGCTTGGATTGATAATGCGGACATCCTCAAGCTGCTGACCCTCAAGACGCCCTGTTACTTCCTCTCCGGGAAGCGTTATTGGCGCGAACACCGGCCCTTCGGCAACCCCGTCACCGTGATGCCCAAGCCGCTCGATCACCCAATGCTTCTGGCTCACAACAGCGCCTCTCGGGATTTCAAAAATCCAGAGGCTATCCACTCGTCCTCGATCTCACGCAAACGTCTTCCCAGTGCAGGGCCCTCATACATAGGCATCAGGTCATTTGCGGATATCGGGAACACCGCCTTTGCCCCTTTTGTCACCTTCGAGCACCAACCCAGCGGCAGCGGAAATCCCATCGCCGCGCGCAAGGCTAGAACACCGAGTGCCTCATGGACACCAAGGCGATAACCAAGCTCATCTGGCGACTGCGCCGAGACGATACCGTCGCGATACCGTGTCAAACGTTTGGCTTCACTCCGGCTCAGCCGAAGTGCGCTCTCGGCATCTTCGCCACCGAGAGCAGCCAGTCTGCGCATCGCATCGGGTAAAAGGCCCATCAGCTTTTCCTGATGTACTAAGATCGGCACGGCGCTGGCTTCTGCTCCGGGGAGTATTTGACCCAGAGCGCCCACCGCTGACATCGAGGCCAGTGCTACCGAAGGATCATCCGCAGCCAACAATTTGCGCATCTCGGTTCCGATCCGCTCTCGCGCGAGACCGTCCAAACCATCAAGGCACTGCGCAATCGCCGCCAGCGCCTCGGCATCTATCGCGCTAGACCCATAGACTGCGGTGAACCGAAAAAACCGCAAAATCCGCAGATAGTCTTCCTTGATTCGAGTGACTGCATCTTCGATGAACCGAACCCGACCAGCAATCGCGTCTTCAAGCCCATCCACAGGATCCAAAATTTCGCCGTCCAATCCAACATAGAGTGCGTTCATCGTGAAATCACGCCGACGCGCATCTTCGCGAATATCGTCAGTGTAAGACACCAGCGCCTTACGTCCATAAGTCTCTTCATCACGCCGAAAGGTGGTGATCTCAAATGCCACGTCGCCACTTATCACCGTGACGGTGCCGTGATCTATCCCGGTTGGAATCGCATTCAAATTTCGAGATTCGGCAAGGGCGATAACACGCTCGGGTCGCGCGTCGGTGGCAATGTCCATGTCGCCAACAGTATATCCCATGACACTATTGCGCACAGCACCGCCCACGACATATGCCCGATGGCCAGCCCCTTCGAGCATGTCGAATATCACGCGCAAGTGAGGCGCTTTGAGCCAATCTGCCTCAATCCTCATCGCGCACCGCCTCAGCCAATTGTCGTAGCACACGCGCAGTAGCGCCCCAGATATAGTAAGGGCCAAAAGGAGCTACATAGTACCGGCGAACCGTTCCACGCCAATACCGCCCCTCAATCCGATATCGGTCACATTGCAATACGTGTGAAAGAGGCACCTCGAAAATCTCATCCACCTCTCCTGCCTCTGGCAGGGGCTCGAACTCAGACTTTACGCGACCCACCACCGGTGTCACGCGAAAGCCGGTTACAGTCTCATGGTCCGGGAGCGTTCCCAAAATATCGATATTTGCATGATCAAGACCGATTTCTTCGCGTGCTTCGCGCAAAGCAGCACATACCACACTGCGGTCGACTGCATCCTGCTTGCCGCCCGGAAAGGCGATTTGACCCGGATGATGCTTCAGCATCGACGATCTCTTCGTAAGAATAACCGTCGCACCTTCCCGTTTCTCATGTATGGCCATCAATACGCCAGCAGGGCGAAGTTCGCGCCACTCGGGTAGGTCCTCCAGACGGTTCAGGTCAAAATCCTACGATGCACGCATCGGCCGATTCAGCGCCCGAAGGACACTATTGAGATCGTCAGACATTTTTGCCCGCGTCAAATCCCAGCGTGGCCGGATCAAGATCGTAATGAGCACCGCAAAATTGACAGTCGGCTGTCACTCTACCCTCATCTGTCGTCATCTTTTTGATGTCATTCGCAGAGTAAATCGACAGGCTCTGACGAACCCGTGCCTCAGAACAGGTGCACCCGAAACGAACGGCCTGCATGTCAAAGACACGTGGTGTTTCTTCATGAAACAGCTTGTAAAGCAGGTCGGTTGGCGCCACCGAGGGCCCAATCAGTTCAAACTCTTCTGCGGTATCCAGAAGCAGGTTGGCCCGGTTCCAATTTTCGCCGTCTTCCCCTTCCATGATATCGGCGGCCTGCAATAGACCGCCTTCGCCACTGCCTCCTTCTGACGCCGAAGGTGAGGCTTTCGGCATATGCTGAAGCATCATTCCACCTGCTCGCCAATGTTCGTCTCCACCGGTCTCGGTCGAGCGCCCAAAGCTCAGCTTGAACCTTGTCGGCAGCTGCTCGGATTGCGCGAAATATGCCTCTGCACAAGCGGACAGGCTTCCGCCAGAAATAGGTGTGATACCTTTATACGGTGTTGTACCTTCGCCTTGATCAATCAGAACCGCGAAGTAGCCTTCGCCCAGTTGAGAAAACGGCGTCGCGTCGGTTATCCTGCCTGCATCAAAGCTTGCATACGCTCGAATATGCGCCGGCTCTCCTTCATCGGATGGCGCAAAGTAATCCGTTGCGATCATCCGTACGGCGCCCTTGGTTTGAACCTGAAGGCTCAGCTTCCATCGCAATTTTATCGTTTGGCCTATCATCGCGGTCAGCAGCGCCATCTCCGCAATGAGCGCTTCGACTTCGGCTGGATAATCATGCTGTTTCAGCACGTCGTCCAGCACACCATCCAGCCGCGCCACTCGTCCGCGGACGTCGCTTACATCAAGCTGAAATGGCAGGACGGTATCGTCCCAAGCGATTTTTTGTACAAGTGTCATGGGGTTTCCTTAGGGGCCTGAACTTGGCATATCGCGTCTAAATAGGGTGGAGCAAGCAACGCTCCAAGGGGAGTTGAACGAATCATGCGGCGCGTGGGCGAAGCGGTCAGATCCGACATCAATTATCGAAGCCGTCCGGGCGTTTACGCCTTGCTGCCGTTAGATGCTGGTATTCTCTTAACTCATCAGGAAAGGCCAGAGCCTGAGCTTCAACTTCCCGGTGGCGGGATTGATCCCGGCGAATCACCGCTTCAGGCGTTGCATCGGGAAGTGTTCGAGGAAACAGGCTGGCGAATCGCTTCTCCCAAACGTTTGGGTTTCTACAGGCGGTTCGTTTTCATGCCTGAGTACGAGTTATGGGCAGAGAAGATCTGTACAGTTTTCGTGGCTCATCCAGTACGCCGAATTTCAGAACCGGGCGAAGATGGCCATAGTGCGGTATTTACTGATTGGGAAACTGCCGCGACCCGGGTGGCCAGTAGCGGCGACCGAATGTTCATCAAGGCTTTCTGTAAATAAGGGCTCGGCGCAAATTGCTGGCGGTGATCAGTTGTCTCCTGAAAGCCTCTATCCCACCGGCAATCTACCACTAAATTCAAGCAGAACCGCTGATACATCGTCCTCAAAGTGATCATGACCTGCAAACTCCGAGAGCTTCCAGATGATCGATTCCAAGCAAGCCATACCGTGCGTTTGCTTCAACTGTTCCAGAAAATCTCTCATACCTTCGTCACCGAGAAGCCGCCCTTGCTCGTCCGCACATTCAACAATGCCGTCCGAATGTATCATCAACCGATCTCCAGGCTCTAGCATCACCTCGAAATCTTCATAGGTTGCGCCTTCGATCAAGCCCACCGGAAGGCCGCCCGTGCCAATGTTCTCGGTCCCTCCATCACCCCTTTGAACGATGGGATTGGGATGCCCGGCCTGAGCCATTCTCACACATCCTGTGGTAAGGTTTGCCTCGGCCAGCAGGATGGTAAAGTAATGCTCAGTCTCAAGCTCATCGAGAAAGAGGGCGTTAAGTGTTTCTATAGCTTGGGCCGGCGACCGCATGCGGAACCCACCATCATCGTCACGAAATAGTGCGACATTCTGGTCCGGGGACGAGGAAGATAGGTATCCGGCAAGCCGTGCCGTCATCAGCGCCGAGCTGATTCCATGCCCAGATACATCAATACTGAACAATCCGATTTGCTCTTCGCTGACGTCGAATACACCAACGAGGTCACCGCCCACATGCCCGCTAGAGCGGAGCAAAAGAGAAACATCAGCTACGCCAAATTCGCGGAATCTTTCCCGAACCAGAGATTGCTGAAGCTTTCGGGCCTCAAGAAGATCCTTGTCCAACCCGTCGTAGAGATTTTGAAGTTCCTCCAGTGTCGATCTGACGAGTCTGTTCTTCTCAACAAGCTCCCTCTCCATACGCACGATGCGCTCGCCCGCTTCGATCCGCGCACGAAGTTCGCCTGCGTTTACGGGCTTTGTCAAAAAATCATCGGCTCCGGCGTCCAGCCCGGCAGTGATGTCATTTTTTTCGCTCTTGGATGTCAGCAGAATGAAGTAGCCATAGCGATCACGAGCCGTTTCACGAAATGCACGACAGAATTCGAGCCCGGACATCCCTGGCATCATCCAGTCGCTTAGAACAAGGTCGGGTGCCTTTTCGGCGCAAAGGTCGAGAGCCTGCTCAGCCAGCTCCGCTTCACGCACTGAGAATCCCCACTTAGTCAGCAAGCTTACCAGTATGCGTCGCTGTAATCGGCTATCATCGACGACGAGCACATCGTGGACAGCAGGCGCTTGAAGCGCCAATTCACTCTGAGGCTGGGCTAAGGTTTTCAAAGGGCAACTCAATCAATTTCCCTATCCGCATCGCATATGTCGGCTTAACAGGCCCTGAATGAGAGACTTTTAAATACATTTCTATCGGACGAGGTGAGAGCGTTAATCCTACTCGAGATAAGTTCAGCAAAACTTTGGCTGGTAGAAAAATGATTGATTGGGCGCGCGTCTCGGAACTAAAGAATGAAATTGGTGCCGAGGATTTCGCAGACATTGTAGACATATTTCTTGAGGAAGTGGAGATAGAGCTTGGAGTTCTTCGCGGCATCGTTCCGGATGCTGACCTCGAAAGCAAACTTCACTTTCTCAAGGGAAGTGCGCTCAATCTTGGGTTCCACGAGTTTTCGTTGCTCTGCCAAGACGGCGAAACAGCAGCTGCACGTGGTGACTTTGAGAACATCAACCTGTCTGCAACCCTTGATGCCTATGATCGCTCAAAGATGGAATTTCTGGCCGGCCTAGAGGACACGGCCCGACCAATCTAAATCAGAAACTCGGCCAGAACCTCATCATTTGTGATATCTTGGTACGTGAAACCCTTAGCCTCAAGCGCAGCTTCGATGCGTTCAAAATTTGCAGCGGCATTCGTCTCGATCCCGATCAAGACCGAACCAAAGTTTCGCGCAGATTTCTTAAGATACTCAAATCTCGCGATATCGTCTTCCGGACCCAGAATTGCGAGAAAGTCTTTCAGCGCGCCTGGCCGTTGCGGCATGCGAAGAATAAAATACTTCTTCACGCCCAAATACCTCTGCGCCCTCTCCTTGACCTCGGGGAGCCGCTCAAAATCGAAATTTCCACCAGAGGTTACACAAACAACCGTCGTTCCGGAGATTTCGTTACCCATATCCTTCAGCGCATCGATGGAAAGCGCCCCGGCAGGTTCAAGAACAATACCTTCGATGTTCAGCATTTCTATCATTGTGGTGCAAAGACGATCCTCGCTGACCATGCGAGACCGAGCAGGATCAAGATCGCTAAGTCGTGCGAACGTCCGCATCCCGATTTGAGCGACCGCCGCGCCATCGGCAAAGTTGTTCACATGACTTAGTCGAACAGGCTTTCCCGCAGCCAATGCCGCGTTCAGACAGGCGCCGCCCAACGGCTCAACAAGTGTTAAATTTGTACTGTCACCGACATAGCTACGCACGCCCGCCGAAAGGCCACCGCCTCCAACTGGCATGATAATGTGATCAGGCATTCCACCCAACTGCGCCTCAATCTCCGCAGCAACCGATGCTTGACCCTCTATGACATCTTCATCATCGAAAGGCGGTAGAAAGTGCGCGCCGATGTCCCGGCAGTGTGCCTGTGCGGCCGTTAAGGTGTCGTCGAAATAGTCGCCAATAAGCCGTATCTCGACACTATCCCCTCCAAACTTGGACGTTTTTCCTATCTTCTGCTGTGGCGTTGTCACCGGCATGAATATGACGCCCCGCACCCCGAAATGCTGACACATGAAAGCAACGCCTTGGGCGTGATTTCCAGCACTCGCACATACGAACTCGGGTGCGTCGCCACCCGCCAGAACCTTTCGCATCGCATTAAACGCACCGCGCAGCTTGTAAGACCTCACTGGGGTAAGATCTTCCCTCTTCAACAGTATGTTTGCACCATAGCGTTCCGAAAGGTGTTCGTTGCGCAACAGCGGTGTCTCGGGAAAAACCGCTCTCATCGCGCGCTCGGCTGCGCGGGCTTTGTCGACAAATTCATTCATTTGGTTTCACTGGCGCATTCAAGTCTGCGTGGCAAGGGCCACACCTTGCTCACCTTCTCAAAAACGGCTATCCGCCCGCCATACGAGATCAGAAGGAACCCCATCCATGTCCGCGCCGAAAAAAGTTGTCCTTGCCTATTCCGGCGGCCTCG
>Ga0102938_10004717_pt1 | contig 9984 bp, 6 predicted proteins | sample SalPonR2_B_D2_MG_FD_84516 | JGI IMG/M metagenome (GOLD analysis project Ga0102938, IMG submission 84516) | Salt pond soil microbial communities from South San Francisco under conditions of wetland restoration - Salt Pond MetaG R2_B_D2_MG | ecosystem: Environmental > Aquatic > Marine > Intertidal...
AACTAATTGAAGTTTGAAAATATCCAGCTGACCAATCGAGATGTCCTCAATCCCATGCAAAACAAGGTCATTAACCTGCAGATCAGCTATAGTTCTGACTTCAGACGGGAAGGCTGACTGCATTTTAATAGTTGAATTATAAAGGGATAAGGCCAAGGGTCCAGTTTTTATCCTGTTTTCCTCGGAATGAAAGTCAAGCGGAGGTAAGGCTATCTTAATTTGGTCCAGAGTAATGTCTTGCTCATGAGGAGGAGGTTGGCCTCTAAAATGTAGATCGTTGATCTGGACAAGGCCTGGGTATCCTTTTAAAAAATTAAAAGAGATTTTTTTCGTCAAAAGAGGTTGCGTTAGGGTCAAGATCTCCTGTAGTTTGAATTGTCCTTTGTTTATTCTGAAATCAATATCTGGATTTTGACTTAGGACTGAAGTTATTCGGGCTGTCCAATGAAGTGAACTTTGTTCCTGGATAGTTAGATTCCCTGAGTAAAGATCAAGGCTTTGCCTGTTTAGTTGATAGACCCCTTGCTGGGATAATTCGAAACTCAAAGGGCCTAATTGATTGCTAAGAAAACTGGTTTTTAAGTTCTTACCATGGCAGTTCATATTGAAATTGACTTTCTTTCGAGGATTGCCAGAGGCTTTAAAGGACAGATTGATATCTCCGGATAGATCAGAAATATCAGCCCCTGTTATCAAGAGATTGCTGGTCTTTAAAAGAAGATCAGTCTGTATTTCCTGATTTGAGTCATAGTCAGCCTGGGTTTTGATATGGACACTGCCGTTGATCTCAGGCAGCGGGGCAGGAATCAAAGGGCCTATAGTTGAGAGTAGTTGCTTTAGTTTGATGTCTATCTGGCTGGTAATTCCTTCATGGTTGAGACCGCCACTGATATTTATACGACTCCCTGGTATATTTGCCAGAAGCTTGAGTCCTATTCGGCGGGGATCAAGATTGCTGTGTTTATCCAAAAGATTGTGTACAGTCAGAGCTAGTTTCAAAGGGGGCAGTGGTTTGCCGTTCAGTGATCCCGAGGACCTGATTTGAGTCGAAATAGGCTTTTGGTGTATAGAAGGTAGATCCAAAGACATAGAGGTGTTATACAGGGTTAGTCTGTAATCTTTTCTCAGGTCGATGATCTGAAAGGAAAGATCCTCCATATGGATCCGGCACCCCAGATCTATTGGCAGATTCATCTCAATAGGCTCGGATATGAGTGGCCGGGAGGTTTTGCTGGCTGTTTTTTCCTCTTTTGGCTTTGGCCTCAGTAAATCCCAGTTTGTCCGACCTGTTGGTCCCTTAACGTATCTCATGTCCAGTCCGCTCAGATCAATAACCACAGAGAGCTTTTTCCTTAGCAGATTTGACCATTGAGGTTGGATACTGAGTTGTGTAAGGGTTAAGATATTCTTTTTTTTAAGATCCTGGTCGGTCTTGATTTGTAATCCCCTAATCTCAAGACCTCTTCCCCAGGCAAAGTTGATTGATTCTATCTTGATTGGTTGGCCAAGGGCTTGGCTGGCTTTTTGGGTGGCTATCTCATTTATCCAGGAAGAAGAAAGGATCATTGGCAGACAGATTATCAGGCTGGCCCCGACAAGGAATAGAATGGATAGTGTCAATAGTGTCCAAAAGATGATTTTTTTTCTGAGAGTTCGGGCAGATAAGGGTTGGCTTTGTTCCATTGTTCTGTAAGGTCAAGTATTGATTATAGTTGTTGTGGTGTAAAATTTATGCCTAAAATAGATTACTTCGGACTCAAAACACAGTCAATGCCCAGAGTTTGCTTCTTCTAATGGGTGTGGGGCTTGTCAGTGGTAATTTTTGCTTAGGCAGAGGGTTTTCTTCAACTTTGATAAGATAATGAAAAATAAATTCATTGTCATTATTTTAGTACACCATGATTAACTTTATCCCTTGTTTGATGTTTCGGTAAGGATATGATAAACAAATCTTTGTTCAGCTTGATAAAAAAGATTATTATTAGTAACGGAGATTTTTATCAGGCTAAATTCTGATAGGCTTTACTCTATGTATATCTTGATTGTAAACATTTTTATAGGAAAACACTGTTCTTATAGAAAAGGCACTATTGATGGATCAACTGAAATTCGTTGATAAAATATTACAAGACTCCAAAGACCTCCCCACACTACCAGGTATCGCCCTTCGTATCCTAGAGCTGATGCAGTGTGAAAGCCCGGAAGTAAAGGATCTTGCTGAGATCTTGGCTACTGATCCTGCTTTGAGTGGCAAAGTCCTCAAGCTTGTCAACTCGCCAATGTATGGACTTACAAAAAATATCACCAATGTTTTTCATGCAGTTAATTTATTAGGTATTCATGTAGTCAAGAACTTGGCCTTGAGCTTCTCTCTGATTAGAAATCTGAATAGAAACAAGGAAATCGGTTTTGATTATTCTGTTTTTTGGAAAAGTTCTTTGCTTACCGCCCTTACTTCCCGAATCTTGTGCCGTAAGACCAAACCTTTGTTTGCTGAAGACGCCTTTTTTTTGGGTTTGATAAGTAACTTGGGTATAATCGCTTTTATACACAGTATGCCAAACCAATATAACGTTGTCATCCGGACAGTGCAGAATTCTCAATGTGAATTTCAGGAAGCCGAGAAATCGGTTTTGGGTATCACTCATATGGAAATGGGTTCTTACTTATTTCAGAAATGGGGTTTCCCAGAAATATTTTTTTTACCTGTACTTTATAAATATAATCCGGAAAATATACCTGAAGAAAAAAAGAGTCTGGCTCACATAACTCAGATTCTCCATTTCTCATCAAAATTATCTAATTTTCTGTATAGTGCGAATAAGTCTGTGTCCTTTGCTATGCTGGAGTATTATTTTGAGGAATATAGCTTTGAAAAGGATTACTCTATCGAAGATATTATTTTGAAGTTGCAGGAACAGACCTCAAATGTATTTCCACTTTTTGATCTAAGTTTAGATGAAGAACATGACTACATCTCTATTCTGGAAGAAGCCAGGAGACAGCTAATAAACAGCTCGTATACAATGACCTCCTATATTTTGGAGCAAAAGCGAAATATTGAACAACTCAAAATATTGGCCTTTTATGATGAGATGACCGGATTGATTAATTATCGCAAGTTTCTTGAGCTGTTGGAGAAGGAGCTGGCTAGATCTAAAAGATATGGGAATAGTTTTTGCCTGTGTTTGTCAGATATAGACTTGTTCAAAAGGATCAACGATTCTTACGGCCATTTGGTTGGTGATATTGTTCTGAAAGAAGTAGCTGCCTATCTTTCTGATAATCTCAGGGCCTCAGATACGATTGCCAGGTATGGGGGCGAAGAGTTTATTTTTATTATGCCAGAAACACATTGCAATGAGGCTTGGGAAGTCATGGAGAGGCTTCGTGGAGAGATTGCTAAATCATTGTTTCAGATTAATGGAAATACAATTTCTTTGACAATGAGCTTTGGTATTGCTGAATACAAAGCCGAATACAATCTTACTGGCCAGGAGATCCTTTTTCGAGCTGACAAGGCAATGTATGAATCAAAAAGACAAGGCCGAAATAAGTGTCTTGTATATGAGCATCTAACTGACTGTATTACCAATTAGTTTCATCCGAAAACTGTCCTTCTAAAGTAATATAGGTACAGTCAGGTGATTATTCTTTGGTAAAACCAAACGTGGATGACTATATTAGCGGGCAATCATAGCCCGCAGAGTATCAGAGCAAGTCTCACAATTTTTGGCCATTTCACTGAGACACTCGATAAAAAGGATAAGCTGGTAGATATCCTTGAAATCCAATTCGGCGTTATATATTTTTGATATAAGAACCTTTTTCTCCCGGCTGACCCGATCCCGCTGATCCCTGATCTTTCGAAATTTTTCTTTACAAACCTCCCGATCCAAGGCTTCTCCATGCACAATTTTAACCGTATTCTCCAGGGCCGGCTGAAGTAGCTTGGCTGTAGTTGAAACCTGGTCCATAAAGTCAATGATCGGCTTTTGAAACTCGGCAGGGACTTCCATCCTGCGCATCCCTAACCAGTGCAGTGCTTCCTGGGCCGCATCAAGAATATTGTCCTGACCTCGGGTATAGTTCAAGAACAAGGTCTTATCTACGGCCATAAATAGCCGCTTGGGAAGATGATTGCGAATATTGCGCTTGATCTTGTCGGCATGGGCCTCAATGTCGTCAATCTCATTGCTCAGCTCATCGAACTCACGGCAGACCTCAGATCCTTTGACATAACACTCCAGGGCGTCCTTGATGATATTCAAACACTCGTCAATCTTCATGTAGTGCTCTATAAGCCCCTTCATTGGAGACCGGGGACTGAGCAGGCCAAAAAATGGAAGACGCTTCATCATAAGAAAATCCTTTTTTTATTGAGCAACATCTACCTTAATTTGATATTTTATACCCGGGCTACACATTTGTCATCAAAAAATCCGGCCAATTTTACAGAAAGATCGCTGATAGAATATTGAACAGGATGATACTGGTAAAAGCGGCAATGGGAATAGTCAGGACCCAATAGATAACAATACGGAAAAGAACCCCGAAATCAACAGCGCTAAAGCCCCTGGCCAGCCCGACGCCAATTACCCCGCCTACAGCTGCATGGGTGGTGGAAACTGGCAAACCAAGATTGGAAGCTGCCAGGACTGTGGTGGCAGCTCCGAAATCTACTGAGAATCCCCGGGTATTTGTCAGCGAGGTAATCTTTGTGCCTACGGTGGCTATGACCTTGCGGCCAAAGATCATTACCCCCAAGGCAATACCTACCCCGCCCAAAGCGATAATTGGTATCGGCACTTCAGCCTGGGACAGGATAACCTGCTCTCTGGCTATCATGTAGATGGCCGCTACGGGACCGATGGCATTGGCCACGTCATTGGCCCCCTGGGACAGAGCAACGTAACACGAGGTCCCGACCTGTATCTTGCGAAAGATAAACTCGACACTCTCAGCCGACCTGTCAGCTCCAGCCATGAGCCTGGAGATAAGCCTGGAGGTTGCATACCAGACCAGACAAACAAAGACCAGGATAAAGAGCAGGCCCTGCCACCACGTGATGGGCAGACTCTTGCCAAATGGCGTCTTGTAGACAAAGGACAGCAGGACCAGTCCAACGGTCAAGGCTACCCAAACCGGCGCCCAGCGCAAGGCCTGGATGAAAAAGTTCTTACGAACCAAAATAAAGCGGCGGATATGGGAAAAGACAAGGTAAGAGACACCGGCTGCAAAAAAGGGGGAGATGACCCAGGAAAGGACTACACCCCCCAGTATATACCAATTGATGATGCCTGGCCCACAGGCCACCAAACCAAAACCCAGGATACTGCCGATAATGGAGTGGGTCGAAGATACCGGTAAAGCGGTTAAGGTGGCAATAAAGACCCATATAGCAGCTGCCAGCAGAGAAGATAGCATTCCGACCACCATGATCTGGGGGTCGGCAATATGTTCGGCATTGATGATGCCCTTGCTGACAGTGGCCGTAACATGCGAGCCCAAAAAAACCGCTCCGACAAAGTTAAGTGTGCCGGCTATCAATACGGCTTGACGAACAGTGATGGCCTTGGCCCCAACAGCCGAGGCCATGGCATTGGCCACGTCATTGGCCCCGAGGTTGAAAGCCATCAAGAAACCAAATGCTAGGGATAAATATAAAAAAATGTCATAAATATGCATAGATTACCAGGTCATTCAGAAAGATATAAAGTGCCTGTTCTTTGTGATCAGTTATTTTTATGCTTCGTTATGTCCAGCTCAGGGCATCTGGGTTAGAAAAATTGCAATAGGCCAATTCCTAGCCATCTTTATTACTGCAATTGATAATCTATATTTATAAATCTTGAGTTGCTTTGACTGATAATGGTGAATTTGCCAATTTATGTCAACTAAGATATGATAAAATGTTTTTTTATTGTTGTACGTGACCCGGAAGAAGGTTGACCGTTCAAAGTTTACCGAGGATCAAAAAACTAAACCTTAAATTATGACCACGATAAGTATCAATGGCTTGGCATCTACTTCAACCAAAGTTAAACACAACCAAGTTGTCTTTGTTTCAGGGCAAAAATCCCATTGTCTGTGGAGAATCTTCTCTCCTTATTATCCTTATATTCCTGCTTTTGTCTTATCTCCCCCATCTCTTTTGGCAACCATTATGGGTTAGCCTGTTTTTCCTTGCTCTTTGGTCTTACAGACTGCTCGTTATTGGACTCAATTGTCCCCGTCCCTCACGGATTGTCCTTTTTTGTCTGAGCTTGTTAATTTTTTTTGGTATTTTTGTCTCTTGGGGTATGCCCATAGGGCAGGAACCAGGTTCAGCTCTCCTAGCCTTGATGCTCGGGATCAAGACATTTGAGATCAAATCGTACAGAGACTCCATGGTCAGCCTCTTCCTTGGGCTTTTTCTTTTATTTTCTACTGTTTTGTTTTCACAAAGTCTTGGGATCGGCTTATACCTTATCATCCTTTTATGGGTCTTTCTTTTGAGCCTTTTGAGCCTTCACCAATCTAAGTTTCAATTAAAACAGATAATTGGTCAAAGTAGTCTCATCTTAAGCCATGGTTTGCCTTTAGCTATTGTCTGTTTTCTTTTCTTCCCCAGATTGCCTGGTAGTCTAATCGGTCTTAAAGACATTGCCAGTCAAGGGATAACAGGATTGTCCGATCATATCTCTCCGGGCAGTATCAGTCGGTTAATACTTTCCTCTGATGTGGCCTTCCGGGTGTCCTTTGATGATTACCGGCCAAAGCCCAAAGAAATGTACTGGCGTGTCCTTGTCTTTAGAGATTTTGATGGTTGGGCTTGGACACCTGGAAAACTACATAGATCCAAACTAAGCCCATCTATTTGTTTGCAGGACAAGCTTGTCAGTTATTCAATCACTTTAGAACCAACCTTTAACAGGCGATTGGTGTCTCTGGATATACCTATAAGTATACCTGAAGGTGCTGAGCTCAGACCGGGATTTATTCTTAGGACTAAGGAAAAGATCAAAACAAGAGTGCAGTATGACTTGACTTCTTCCATAAACTACAAGATCTGTTCTCCAGGGAAAGTGCAAAATGACCGGGCTTTGAAAGAAAATCCGGTTGGAAATCCAAAAACGCAAAGTCTGACGGAAAAAATCTATGACAACTCCAATTCAGCAAAAGAATATCTTGCTAATATCCTTGATTATTTGGAAGAGAATAACTTTGTCTATTCATTGACACCGTTGAAGTTGCGCCCAAAGGATCCGATTGATGATTTTCTTTTTCGGACAAAAGAGGGATATTGTGAGCACTATGCTCAAGCCCTGGCCTGGATGTTACGGGATCAAAATATACCGGCCCGGCTTGTGGCCGGGTATCAGGGAGGTCAGCTAAATGACTTGGGAGATTATTTCATTATTCGAGACTCGGATGCCCATGTCTGGGTCGAGGCCTGTCTTCAGGATCAAGGTTGGATCCGGATTGACCCGACCAATGTCCTGGCCCCGGAACGGATTGAACAGGGCATCCAGGCTGTGGCACCGAAGGTGAATAGCCCATCACTCTTAAGAATTCAAGGACTTGGTTGGCTAAGTGATATGTCTCAGGGATTAGGTCTGGGCATCGATGCCATAAACTACAATTGGCAGAAGTGGGTTGTTGATTATACCTTTTCCAAACAAAGCCAACTTTTCAAGTACCTCAACTTGGGAGACTCTGCTTGGCAAGCCCTGTCTAAGACTATTCTTTTAACACTTTTAATCCTATTTATTCTCCTTGCCTTGATTGCAGCTATTCTTTTCCGGCCGTTCAGAAGGAGAACCGATCTGGTTTTGAAATGGTATTACAAGTATATAAGGAAACTTCACAAATCAGGCCTAAGCTTTGCCAGGTATGAAGGCCCCCTTGACCTGTCCAAAAAGGTCAAAAAAGAGTTACCGGATCAACAAGAAGAGGTTGAGAATTTGACTGATCTTTATATCCGTTTGAGATACAGCTCAGCCCCCAAAAGCAGACAGGACTTGATAAGTTTCAAAAAAGCGGTTAAGGCCTTCAGTCCCAAGTAAACTTTATGATCTACGGCTCTTGCCAGTCTATTTTATTTTTGTCTGGCCATAAACCTGATTTTAGATCTTAAGGCAAAGCCAGTAGAAAGGAACATGAAAGATATGTTTAGAGACTTGAGTTAACAATAAAAAAGATTTAGACTCAATATCACATTGACATGAAAAGAACGTTGATGGTTAAACGAAGAAAAAAATCAAGCAGATCTGTCTTGGTTTCCAGATGAAGTCTTTTCATGCTTCGTTGTGACCGTCATGGGGTCATGGGAGTTGACATAAAAAAAGCATAGAGCCTGGTTCAGGGAGTAAGAATTTGGAAGTAAACGGATAACTATCCAAATATTATATTTATAACGTCTATGAGGCTTCTTATAGCGAATTTTGATTGTCAGAGGATTGTCACCAAAGAGCAGGTGACAAATGCGATACGTAGGCTGCCTAAATCTCATTACGAAGGGATTCAAGCCATACGGTATGATCCGTATCGCACTTTAGCTACTACCATCTCCTTCTTACAGAATAAGGCTTCTTGTACACGTACTCAAGGCTTTTATTACCATGAAAAAGATATGTCGGTAATTATTATTTTCCCTTTTCAGTCCTTAGCTGAGTTCTATCATATACTCTACCATGAGATAGGGCATTATGTCTTTCTGAGAACTTTGGATCAGGGACAGCGTGATCACTGGATGTACAAAGTACGATCCTGGGAAAAGAAATGGATCTCTGAGCATGCCAAACAAAACTCAAGGGAAGATTTTGCTGAAACCTATGCTTTTTATTGTCTCAGTTCCCCTCGTCTTTTGGCTGTTCCCCATAAGAAGAATTTTTTTCAGGATATTGTATTTGGGGGATCAAGATTTTCACATTTTATAGCCTAGAAGACAGAGCGAACTTGAATGACTATAGGTTGATGCTATTGCCAGTCCAAAATATCACTCTCATACATGTCTTCCAGCTTGTGCTTGTGCTTAAGTTCCTCCTCAGCCAGCCAGTTAAAGATATTGCTAGTCTTAGGATCTGTGCAGCGATTTTTCCAGGCCTCGTAAAAGGCGTGGGCCTTTTGCTCCTTTTTCATGGCCATAACCAATGCCTCCTGATAACTGAGGTCAGGTTTGAATTTGACGTCAATCATAAAGTCACTCAGGCTGAGGTCTGGCGTGTCTTCGAGTGGAATATCCCCTAATCTGCCCTCTAAGTCCAGCTTGGTCAATTGGTCTTTATGTCTTTGTTCCTCTTCAGCCATCTCTTGAAAGAACTTTTTAAGTCCTGGGCTCTTGGCTTGGTTCTGGCATTGGCTGTAAAATTCCCTGGCCTTTTCCTCCTTATCTATGGCGAACTGGACAACGTCTTTAAAAGAACTGCAGATCTGAGTCATATTGCATATCTCCATGGGTTAAGATGAAAAGAATTTAGCCCACGAAACACACGAAAAAACACGAAAAGAAGAATGAAAATTTATAAGAATAATTTTAGAAGGTTATCGGGAGCTTTTGATAGATTTAATTGGTATATTGAATATTTCGTCCGGATATCTTTATTTTGTCGTTGAATCACGGTGGGGTTTCCCCCATCAAATAAGATAAGAAACTCTACTGCTTTATCACTAAAAAGTTAAAAAGAAAGCCCCTTTTTCAATTAGTTGCAAATGACTACACAATTACGAACAAAGAAATCATTTCTTAATTTCTTCATCTTGTGGTTCACATCTTTTTCATTTGCGAGGCACTTTTTATCCTGTCCGAAAGGAGCTTGGCGCAGGTAGGACAATAACAGTGTTGCTCCTTGAGTTCAGGGTGTTTGGCCCTTCGTTCCCTTTCTTGTATCAGGTTCAGGAATTTTCCAGTAGCAAAATATTTACCGCAGGCCTCACAACGCAGGAGTGGATTTTGCCCTATAATTTCGTCTCTTATATAAATATAGCGTATATTGTCCCGAT
>Ga0102938_10004719_pt1 | contig 9983 bp, 8 predicted proteins | sample SalPonR2_B_D2_MG_FD_84516 | JGI IMG/M metagenome (GOLD analysis project Ga0102938, IMG submission 84516) | Salt pond soil microbial communities from South San Francisco under conditions of wetland restoration - Salt Pond MetaG R2_B_D2_MG | ecosystem: Environmental > Aquatic > Marine > Intertidal...
CAGACGCAAAGGAGAATGGGGAGCGTTTGTCAGACATGACAGATTCTCTCCTTCATAATGCTCCTGAACTCGAAGATCGGTTCATCGTAATTCCCAACGTGCTGTAAGCACCGTAAGTATTACATACCCTTCTTCGTAACTCCTCACAACACAATGCACAGAAGAGGTGCATGCGGGAGAGCTGTATCTGTGGTAGTAACCGCACCGACAGATATCTTTCCCCTCTCTTCACTAAACCATGTTGGAGTACACGAATGTTTCGGGAAAAAAAGAGTTATTGGAAATCGGTTCTAAAGAGCCAGGAGAAGATTGAGGAGTATGCTGTCGCTGTGCGTCACACTGACCACCGCATCGGCGCATTCTTGGAATTCGACCCGCAGCGCGTCCCTCCGATAGCTGCGGAAGACAGCCCCCTCGAGGGCCTACCAATTGCCGTGAAAGACAACATCGCGGTTGAGGGATTCGGACTGAGCTGCGGCTCTAAAATGCTGTCAAATGTACAATCGCCCTATACAGCCACCGCAGTATGCAAATTACAGGAATCCGGCATGGGGATTGTCGGTAAAACAAACCTTGATGAGTTTGGAATGGGTTCTTCAACCGACAACTCCGCCTTACAAAGAACCCACAACCCATGGGATACCAGCCGAGTCGCCGGGGGATCCAGTGGAGGGTCCGCCGCAGCAGTAGCCGCCGGTTTAGTGCCGGCGGCTCTGGGCAGCGACACCGGTGGTTCAATCCGCCAACCCGCCTCTTTTTGCGGAATCTACGGACTCAAGCCAACCTACGGGAGCATTTCCAGGTTCGGTCTGGTAGCCTATGCCTCCTCCCTGGAAGGTATTGGAGTAGTATCAGACTCTCTCTCCCTGACCCGCTCCATTTTCAAAACAATGAGGGCTGAAGACCGGCACGATCAAACCACCGGAATTACACAGGTTCCGGAGAAGCCGGTTAAGTCAATCGGGGTTTTAGCTCAAGCCCACATTGAAGGCCTCTCTCCAGCGCTCCAACGAGCCTACTTCACATCAATCAAAGAGTTTAAGAAACTCGGCTACAGTATCCAGGAGGTACAGCTGCCGACTCTCGACTACGTGATACCGGCGTACTACACTATTGCCTCGGCAGAGGCTAGTGCCAACCTGGCTCGTTATGCCGGTATACGCTACGGCTATCAAAACGGTCTGGCCGAGGATCCCCAAGAATTGATGGAAAGCTCTCGCGATGAAGGCTTCGGGCCGGAGGTTAAACTTCGAATTCTGCTGGGTACCTATGTGCTGCGTTCCGGGTTCCAGGAGCAGTACTATATACGAGCCCAGAAAATCCGGACTGCCCTTCGAAGGGATTTCGACGCCATTTTTCGTGCGGTTGATCTACTGCTCTCACCTACTTTTCCGGTGCAGGCATTCCAGCATGACAGTAGTGACCTTGATCAGTTTCAACAGAAACTCGCGGACCGCTTTACTGCTACCGCCAACCTGGCGGGTATACCGGCCCTTGCCTTTCCGGTGGCCATAGAAGATGGGCTTCCAGCCGGGATGCAGCTGATGGCACCAATGCATGGCGAGGAGATGTTGTTCAAAACCGCTGAAACCTATCAACAAGCCTTTCAACCAGTTCTGCCTGAATTCGTTCAGCAGACTGCTTATCAACAGCTCGCTTCTCAGCAACCCGACTCTGAACCGCAAGGAGTAGACCATGAGTAGTATTGAAAGTGAATACCAAACCTTTATTGGAATTGAAATTCATATCCAGCTTTTAACCAATACGAAAGTCTTTTGTGATTGCCCGGTTGGATTCGGAGAAGAACCTAATACCAATGTCTGCCCAATCTGTCTCGGGTATCCCGGAGTTCTGCCCGCCTTAAACGAAGAGGCCTTGTTTAAGGCGTATCAGGTAGCAACAGCACTCAACTGTAAACTCTCTCCCAGTACAGTGTTTGAAAGAAAGAACTACTTTTATCCGGACATGCCAAAAAACTACCAGATATCACAATATCAGCATCCCATTGGAATGGACGGAAAAATTGAGTTCCCCTACCGTAATGAGGTTCGCAGTGTCGGAATTCACGATGTGCACCTGGAAGAGGACGCCGGTAAAATGATCCATGCCGGAGATATCTCGCTTATCGACTACAACCGTGCCGGTACCCCTCTTCTCGAAATAGTAACAGAACCGGACCTCACCAGCGGCGATGAGACTGAAGCGTTTATCCAGTACTTCCGCCGATTTGTACGCTATCTGGAAGTGTGCGATGGAAATATGGAAGAGGGATCACTGAGATGTGATGCCAACATTTCCATTAACCATGCAGGGCAGGGTCTGGGCACAAAGGTAGAGGTAAAAAACCTTAACTCCTCCCGCTTTGTGCGACTAGCACTCGACCATGAGCGACAGCGGCAGGCAAAACTCTTAACCGAGGGCAGCAAAATTCAGCAGGAGACTCGCTTGTGGAATGAGAACCGGGACATTACCGTGGTAATGCGACGCAAGGAGGAATCTCACGATTACCGCTATTTTCCGGAGCCGGACCTGCCCCCTTTCCGCCCCTCTCCAGAATACCTTGAGTCGGTACATAAGAAAAATGTGGAACTCCCCCTGCAGAGAATGAAGCGTTTTAAAAAGGATTACGGCCTTGAGGGCGAGGCACTCTCTTTTCTTACCGAAGAAAAAAGCCGGGCCATCTTTTTTGAAAAGACCCTGGCACTCATTCCTGAGCGAAAATCTACAGCCGAGAACGCAGCTGCTGGAGAGGTCTATCGATGGCTCTCGGGGGATGTATTACGTCACCTTAACCGCAGTAATCTCAGTTTAACGACATCCTTTTTGACCCCGGAGCGGTTTGCCGAACTTATCAGCTTAATCAACTCCGGTAGAATTCACGGTAAAATCGCCAAGCAGATTCTGCACGCGGTTTTTAAAGAGGATAAAGACCCGACACGTTTGTTAGAAGAGAAGGGACTGGAACAAATTACCGATCCGGAAGAAATTCGCTCATTGGTAAAAAAGGTCATTACCCAAAATCCGGAAGCAGCTACTCAGGCTGCTGCTCAGGTAATGGCTGGCGAGGAGAAGGTAGTGGGCTACTTTATGGGCTTGCTGATGAAAGCCAGCAGCGGGAGGTCCGACCCTCAACTTACCCGCAGTATATTATTAGAAGAGTTTTCGAGAAAGGAGTAAATTATGGAACGAACATATGTCAAAGACTGCACAACACAAATGGAAGGCACAATAATCTGTGCCGGCTGGGTACACCGCATCAGAAGTTTAGGAAAGGTGACCTTTTTGCTGCTCCGTGACCGTACCGGTATCATCCAAACCGTATGGGATGAAGCACCGGAGGTTACTTTAGAGTCAGTTGTACGGATTCAAGGCAGTATCACCAGCAACCAGAAAGCCCCCGGAGGAATTGAACTGCAAGCCGAGTCGCTGGAGATTTTGGCTCCGGCGGCGGCCGACCTGCCGATAGCGGTAAATCAGGACAGTGATCAACTTAGTATCGATGCCCTGCTGGACCACCGGATGCTAAGCCTGCGCAGCCCTAAAATCCGGTCTATATTTTTTCTGCAATCCGCCATTCTCGGTTATTTTGGCGAATACATGCGCAGTCGAGAATTTACAGAGATTAAAAGCAGCAAACTTATCGGAAGTGGTTCAGAAGGGGGGACGGGACTGTTTGAGGTTGAATATTTTGACCGCAAGGTTTATTTGGCCCAATCTCCGCAGCTGTACAAGCAGGCGATGGTAGCCAATGGTATGGAACAGGTCTTTGAAATTGGGGCAGCCTACCGGGCGGAAAAGCATGACACCCCCCGGCACCTGAATGAGTATGTGAGTCTCGACATCGAGATGGGGTTTATCGAAAGTGATCAGGAGCTTATGGACCTTGAGGTAGACATTCTCGGCTACATTTTCGATCGAATCAGGGGACATCACAGGGATGTGTTAGAGACTTTTCACACAGATCTCCCTTCTTCAGCCGAAATGCAGGCCACCCCGCGAATAAGCCACGATGAGGCGAAAAAGATTCTCTCCGAACGACTTGGAAAGAGGGTCTTTGAGCTCAACCCCGAAGGCGAGCGGGAACTCTGCGATTGGGCCAAAGAACAAAGCGGAGTAGAGGCAGTGTTTGTCCACTCCTTTCCCCGGAAAAAACGACCCTTTTACACATATCCCGACGGCCGCAAAACTATGAGCTTTGACCTTCTGTTCCGCGGCTTGGAGATAACATCCGGAGGACGGCGTATCCACGAGTACGATATGCTGGTTGAAAGCATTAAGCGCCACGGCATGGAGCCGGAGCAGTTGAGTGACTACCTGCAGGTATTTCGCTACGGCTGCCCTCCCCATGGTGGGTTTGCGATCGGCCTTGAACGCATAACCCAGAAAATTCTGGGGCTCAATAGCGTGAAAGAGGCCTCACTTTTTCCCCGCGATCGTAAACGTGTAAAGCCTTAATGGGATTTACGAGGGGATTTCTACCAGCAGGTGGGTCCCCTCATGTTTTTCACTGGTAAAGTAGATGGTACCGCCATATGCACGGGTAATAAGAAAGGCGCTATAGGTACCCAGACCGGTCCCGTGTTCTTTTCCGTAGGTTATATAACGTTCAAAAAATCGGCTTCTGATATTCCCTGGGATGACACCATAATTATGTATATCGAACAAAAAGCCCGCTTCAGTAGATTTTATTTGCACTGTCACTGTGGTCTTCTCCGGCGCAGCTTCGATCGCATTTTCAATAAGATTCGCTAAAAGACTTTCTATTGTCTGCTCCTCGGCATGGATGTTGTATTGCGAGCTGGAGTTTAGTTCAGATCCATTAAGTATAAAAAGCAGTTCTACTTGTTTGGCCTTTTTTAACGCAGTCCAGCGAGCAGACAGACGCCTGAACAGTGCAGCGACATCGAGCCAGCTGCGTTCGATTTCATACAACCCCTCCTCCATTTTGTATAAATCCATCGAATTATCTATCATCTTAAGAATAGAATTACCGCTGCTGTGAATTGCCTCAATAATCGCCCGCTGTTCAGCCGTGGGATTCTCGTAATCCAGCAGTATTTGAGATCCTCCTATAATTCCATTTAAAGGCGATTTTAGATCGTGTCGTACTATGCGCTCCATGTCATTTCGCAATTGTTCAACCCGCTTTTGTGCAGTGATATCTCTTGCAATATGAACTATTTCTTTAGTCTCCCGGCCATTATCAATGACCGGCCACACCGAAACCTCAACAAAACGTTGTTCGCCCTTACGGTCCAAGTGAGTATGCACCACTGGAGTACCTTTTTCTTGTACATATAAAGGACAAAAGTGTTTCTCGCCTCTGCATACTTCATCCCTTCCGTGGGTAATCCTATAACAGTATCCACCAATTACCTCATCCTTTGTCCGACTATGCACCTCAAGGAATGTCTGGTTTACATCTATAATTTTAAGGCTTTCCCGGTCCAACAGGGCAATTTCTTCCGGAATGTTGTTGAGCATTGTATCGGAAATTCGCTTCGATCGGTCTATCTCTCGACGCTGAGCTTCGAGCTCACGATTTCGCTCCTGCAAACGCTGCATAAGTAGAGCGTAGGGCTCTTGCACGGCGGTCACAATAATACCTCGATATATCAAATAGAAAGAAACAATTTTAAAGTAGTGTCCAATTAGATTAGATAAATCATAGACTCCCACATAGGCAATAAATGCAAATTCGGCGCTGATAGTCAGAAGAATTGACCCGTAAAGATACCAAATTATTTTTTGGGAAAACAGTCCCCGCTTTTTATACAGCAGAATAAATGTGACGGTAAGGATGGTCACTATCACCAGCTCACTTATCTTTTTAAAAGTGGTAAGGCCCTGTCCCGGAATATAGCACACCGGAAAAACACCGCTGAATATAAGTAAAAGAACTGCAGCAAATACCAGCGCCCAGCCGGCAATTATCGCAGGCAATGCAACTCTCTTATGGATAAAAATGAGTGCCAGGAGAAGTGTGACACTCTCTATAAACCGGGCGCTAATCCATAGCTGCGTAGGCAGGTTAGAAGTATAGTCTGCAAATACCCCCATCCCTTCATAGGCGATAGTATGCAAAAGATCTACTGTCCCTACAAAAAAATAGGCTATACCTATAAAAATAAAATAGGAGTTTTCAAAATACCGCCGCCCGTTCCAGGCAAGAAAGAAGATGATCCAGGCCACAGCGACACTAAACATCTCGGCCAACACATGGGCCAGCAGAAAACTATATTGACTGAGAGCAAATAGCACCAGAAACCCACCGACCAGAAGCGCAGCAAGTGTAATAATAGAGTTACGAGTAAGGGATACTTTATTTTCCATAGTTCCAGTTCTTAAGTTATAGTTCTTAGTCCAGATATATTGAATCCATAGGAGAGAGAATTTCAACCGGTAGGTCGGTCTTTTTAGCAAATTTCACTGCATCCTTTCTGTGTCCGACCACCGCTCCCCAATGGTAGGGTATAACCTTCTTCGGCTTAAATTTTTTTAGAGCCCCTGCAGCTTCCACTGCATCAAAGGTATAGGTACCGCCAACCGGCAGTAAGGCAACATCAATGTTTTCTAAGCCTTCCATCTCGGTCACCGCGTCCGTATCGCCGGCATAATATATACGTTTCCCATCCAATTCAATAATAAAGCCAAGCCAGCCATTCTCTTTTGGGTGAAACTCCTTATCCAGATTATATGCTGCCACTCCTTGAACTCGTAACCCATCAAAAGTGTACTCACCGCCGGGAAGCATCACCTGGCCGTAGCCAAGTTCCTCAACTACATCGCCACTGCCAACTATTCGCCCTTTCTCTTTAGATACCGCCCGAATGTCCTCAGGTGAAAGGTGATCATAATGGCTATGACTCACCAAGACAATATCACCGTCGTGGGGTTCGCCGTCAATCTTCCACGGATCTATGTACACTGTAGAAGAACCGCTTATAAGAAAACTTGCATGTCCAAGCCAAGAAAGTATTACCGGCATATACAGCTCCTTTATATTACTTAATCGAGTAAAGGATAACACATATCCAAGGGTTTTCCTATTCCAATTTATTTGCTATTTTACACTTACAGCCAAACACAAGGAGAAATACCAATGGTAGAAGGTTACACACCTAAGCTAAACCTAGTCGACACGGAAAAAGCAATTAAAGTAGTTAAAGATACCTTTCAATACAAACTGGCAACACATCTTAATCTACAGCGTGTGAGCGCTCCACGCTTCATTGAAGTTGGGAATGGCCTGCAGGATGACCTGGCCGGCACCCAGATTCCCGTCGGATTTCATGTAAAACACCGTCCGAATCGTCTCGAGATTGTTCACTCTTTGGCAAAATGGAAACGAATGGCCCTGAAACGCTACAATTTCAGCTCCGATGCCGGTCTCTATACGGATATGGATGCAATTCGTAAGGATGAAGACGTAAGTGAAATCCATAGCGTGTATGTTGATCAGTGGGATTGGGAAAAAACCATCACCTCCGATCATCGAACTCTTGAATATTTGAAATTCACGGTACGGGAGATTTACCGGGCATTAGTTGAAACTGAAGAACTGATAAGTAAAGAGTTTCCCGTGCTCCAACCGAAACTTCCCAAAGAGATCATCTTCATCCACACCCAGGATCTCGAGGACAAATGGCCGAACCTTACCCCCAAAGAGCGGGAGCATAAGGCCGCCCAGGAATACGGGGCTTACTTTCTGATTGGTATAGGAGGAGAGCTTCGATCCGGCGATCGGCATGATGCACGGGCGGCCGACTACGACGACTGGATTACCATAAACGAAGAGGGCACCATGGGCTTGAATGGCGACATAATCGTTCTGGATCCTACCCGTGGTAAAGCCCTCGAGCTCTCATCCATGGGAGTACGTGTATCACCTCAATCCCTTCAAGCTCAGCTGAAAGAGATGGGAATGGAAGAGCGGGTGGAGTTAGAATTTCAGTCCAGTGTAATTGATGGAACTCTGCCCCTCTCAATCGGAGGTGGAATTGGACAGTCCCGTCTCTGTATGCTGCTGCTGCAAAAATCGCATATCGGCGAGGTTCAGGTAAGTGTGTGGCCGGATGAAATGATTGAAGAATACCGTAAAGCGGGAGTAGAGTTTCTATAGGAAATACGACCTTATATTGAGGTTCTTTTATCATGTTAATTATGAAAGAACCTCAACGCATTTGTGTTTCGGGACTTTGGCTTGACGGCTGAAGTCCCGTTTTTATTTCCTGTTTAAACTCTTCAAACAGCGGCTCCGCCTGTTGCTTTACCTTTGCTTGAAATCGATCGTAGGCTTCTACAAACCTACGCCCTTGTGGGGTGAGCGTAGCCCCTTCTCGCCTATCACCACCCTTTTTGCGATTTACAACCTTAAAGTTCATGTGCTTTTCAAGTTCCGTGAGCATTCGATGGGCCTTAACATAAGAGAGGTTCATATGAGCGGCGGCCTTACGGATAGAACCAAAAGAATCGATGTACTGCAGTAACCACAGCACACCGATTCCCATAAATGAAACTCCGCCGGACTCCGCCAGATACAGCTTTGTCTTAAGGACAAAGTCTAGTCTCAATTGCTCCTCCGGGATATTCATCCAATTCTCCTGTCGAACGCTCCTGTCGAGCTAAAGTAGCTCTCTGGCGGCCTTCTCAATACTGGTATAAAGTTCTTCGATGTTCTCAATATCCACACTGGAATAAGCAACCCGCAGGTACTTGGTACCGATTGCGATGGTGCCAATACCGTATGTATCAAGCAAGTGAATTCGCAGCTTCTCTGCATCACCCCGGTAGGTAAAGGTCATGAAATAACCGGAATTGAAGGGCAAAGGCGTGAGGGGACTGTCGCTGCCTAAGCCACCAAGCACCTCACGTACCTTATGATAGCGCTCCTCTAGAAGTTTGAAGGCATCCTCTTTCTCCTGGATATGTGTGGGGCTTTGCAAGCCCTTGAGCATGAGGCTCTGGGCCATACGGCTGGCATTCGAAATTGAAGCTCGGATAGCTCCCTTTGTTTTCTCCTGTAGCGCTGTATACTGTTCGCTACTCAATCCCTTGCCGGCATAGGTGATAAAACCGAGGCGAAACCCCCAGGCAAGCTCCTCTTTTGTGGCACCGTCAAATTTGACGGCCAATAGGTTCTCGTGTGTATCTGCAAGCAGCCCAAAGAGCGATTCTTTTAATGTGTCTTCCTCATAAAAGAGACCGAAATAGGCATCGTCGATAAAACAGAGCACATCATTGCCCTCTTCAGCCAGGCTGTTTAGCAGTTCCACGATTTTCCGGGCTTCAGCCAGTGATGGTGAGTAGCCGGTGGGATTATTGGGAAAATTCAACACCAGCGAGATTTTCTTGCCACAGCTGCGCAGCGACTCTTCAAGCGCCCCAAGGTTAATGGATCCACTCTCATTAAAAAATGGGAATGTCACAATCTCAGCCTGACGGCGCCCCTCAAAAATAAGTCGATAGTTACCCCAAAACATATCCGGAATCACGACTTTTTCCCCGGCATTCACAAACAAATCGGCGACAATCATAATTCCGTGGGTCAAACCTGAGGTTACCAGGGGTTCGGAAGTTAATTTGCCCTGCAGAGAAGGATTCTTCTGTTCCATCTCCGCCTTCCAAGCCGACCGTAATTCCGGTACACCCGGGGTCGGTGCATAAGGATATATCTCACTTTCAGAAAGTCCTGTAATCAAATTTTGAATACTCGGTAAGAACAGTGGTATATTCTGTTTGGTTGCCATGCCGACAGTTGCATTAAAGCGGGTAGCCTTCTTCTTTGCCTCTCCGGACTGTGAAATAATACCCTTTGGAAAATAAAAACGGGTCCCGAAGTCTGACAATAGGCGTGCGGCTGCCGTACCACCTAATGTTTCATTTAGTTCAAGCGCAATTTTGTTCATAATAATTACCTCTTTTTGCAGTCAACGTATGCTATATCGATAAAAATCGCATTAATTGTATCACACATATTTGGC
>Ga0102938_10004721_pt1 | contig 9982 bp, 7 predicted proteins | sample SalPonR2_B_D2_MG_FD_84516 | JGI IMG/M metagenome (GOLD analysis project Ga0102938, IMG submission 84516) | Salt pond soil microbial communities from South San Francisco under conditions of wetland restoration - Salt Pond MetaG R2_B_D2_MG | ecosystem: Environmental > Aquatic > Marine > Intertidal...
CGAGAACATCCGCCGGATCGGCGAGGTCGCCAAGCTCTTCACCGACGCCGGCGTCATCGTGTTCAGCTCCTTCATCTCGCCCTATCGCGCCGATCGGGACGCCGTCCGCAAGATCATGGGCGAGGGCGACTTCATCGAGGCCCACGTGAACGCGAGCGTCGACACGTGTGAAGGGCGCGACGTGAAGGGGCTCTACAAGAAGGCCCGCGCGGGCGAGATCCCGGAGTTCACGGGCATCTCGGCCCCCTACGAGGCCCCGGAGCGCCCCGAGGTCGTGCTCGACACCAACGGTCAGACCGTGGAAGAGAGCGTGGGCGAGCTCGTGGCCTACCTCGAGAAGAACGGATACCTCGACAGCTGAGCAGGCGCGGCCTTCCAGCCCTCCCGTCGCTCTCGTGGCCCTCCGACGTCGGCACCCGACGTCGGCCCCTCGGCCCCGTCTCGCTCCGGGGCCGATGCGCAGGCATGCCGGTGCGAGGTCGGGTCTGCCGTGGCGCGGATCGGGCTTCTCGACAGACGGAGGGCGACGGGTGACTCTCTGGATTCCGAGCATCTTCCGTGGAGCCCTCCGCGGGGTCCGTCGAGAGACGGTCGACGGGACCCTGGATGGGGCCTTTCATGGGACCCTTGCCGGGACCCTGTCGGGGGATCCTCGGAGAGGCCCCGAGCGGGGCTGCCCGGTCGATGGGGGTGGGGTGAGCAAGACGACCGCAGCCGCCGCAAGCGAGACGGATCCGCTCGCCGGGCCGGCGTCGACCCGTCCTCGGGGCGCCGTCGGGTCCCGCGGTGCTCTCCGTCCGATCCGTCGGGCCGGCCCGAGCGGAGGGCCCGGTTGGCCGAGATCTCTTTCCGGGAGCCCGCGCGTGCTCCTGCTGCTCATCGCGCTCCTCGGTCTCCCGATCACGGGCTGCCGCAGCCTGGTACCGCCGGGCTGGGGAGCCGGAGAGGAGGATCGAGCCCGGGAGATCCCGCTGCGGATCGAGCGACCGGAGGCGCCGCCCGAGTACGACGTGCTGGTGGGCGAGCTGGCCGAGCGCGAGGGCGGGATCGCCGAGGCCCGGGCGGCCTTCGAGCGGGCGGCGGCGAAGGATCCCGGATCCGCCTTCATCCACCATCGCCTGGCGCGACTCTCCTGGCAGCTCGACGACGTCGAGCGGGCCGTCGAGGAGGCCGAGCTCGCTCTCGAGCTCGCTCCCGAGTCGGTCGAGATCCGGCTCTTCCTCGGACGGCTCTACCGCTTGCGTCGCGACTTCGAGGGGCTCGACCGCGTGCTCCGGGACGCGGAGGGCGAGCCTCTCGATGCCGACTCCGCCTATACGCTCTTCCAGGTGGCGCTGGATCGGGGCGAGCTGGCGGAGGCGGAGGCGCTCGCGCGCGAGCTGATCGCGAGCGAGCCCGATCAGCTCCGGGGCGCGCTCGCGCTGGCGACCGTGCAGGAGCGTCGCGGCGAGCTCGATGCCGCGGAGGCGACCGTGCGGGGGGCGCTCGAGTCCTTTCCGGACCACTTCCTGCTCTACATGCGCCTCGCACAGATCGAGCGCGAGCGGGAGAACCGCGCCGGCGAGATCGCCGTCTATCGGGAGGTGCTGGACAGTCATCCGCTCCACTACGGAATCCTGCAGCGACTCGGGCAGGCTCAGATCGAGGGCAACGACCTCGAGGCGGCGATCGAGACCTATCGCAAGATCGTGGAGGCCTATCCCGAAGACCTCGCCTCGCTCCGGCGACTGGCTTCGCTCGAGTTCTCGGCCGGTCGCTACGAGGCGGCCGCCGGGCGGCTGGAGACCGTGCTCGCGCGCGAGCCCGGCCAGCCCGAGATCGCGCTCGCACTCGGTCAGATCCGGCGAGCCGCCGGCGACGAGATCGGCGCGATGGAGGCCTTCGAGCGCATCGGGAAGGAGGACTCGAGCTACGTCGAGGCCCGCATCCAGATCGCCGCGCTCCACGAGGCGGCGGGCCGTCTCGACGAGGCGCTCGCCGAGATCGAGGCGCTCCGGGCGCGGCAGCCGAGCCGACGGCTCGCCTTCCAGGCCGCCGCGTTGCGAGCCCGGATGGGAGACCTCGACGGCGCCGTCGCCTTGCTGGAGAGCCTGCTCGAGGGGTCGCCGGAGGATGCCGAGGTCCACTACCAGATCGGCATCCAGTACGGCCTGCAGGATCGCAGGGAGGAGGCGCTGGCGGCCATGCGCCGGGTCCTCGAGATCGAGCCCGAGAGTGCGAACGCGCTGAACTACATCGGCTACTCCTGGGCTGAGCAGGGCGAGAACCTGGAGCAGGCCGAGGAGCTGATCCGGCGCGCGCTCGAGATCGCGCCCAGGGACGGATACATCACGGACAGCCTGGGCTGGGTCTACTATCGGATGGCCGAGTCGCTCTTCGAGCAGTCGCGCGAGAAAGAGGCGCGGCGATTCCTCGAACGGGCCGAGGAGCAGCTTCTCCAGGCGGCGGAGCTCACCGGAGGCGACTCCGTCGTCGCGGAGCATCTCGGCGACGTCCGGCTGCTGCTCGGCGATCGGGAGGGCGCGCTCGAGTACTACGAGCAGGCGGAGGAGCTCGGCGTGCGCGAGGACGAGCAGCCCGAGCTGAGGGAGAAGCTCGAGAGGCTGAGGCGAGAGCTCGGCCGGCCCGCTCCGACCCGCGAGGCGCCGTGAGCGCTCGCGCCCTCGGGAGCAGGCCCTGGATCCTCTGTTTCCTGATCGGGCTCGCGCTCGGGCCGGGATGTCGGACGACGCCTCCGACCGCCGTGCCCTTCTCGGCCGGAGCCCCGCTCGCGATCGCGGATGCACGCGCCGAGCGGGTGCTGGATCGTCATCTCTCGATCGCGGCCACGCGCCCGGCGCTGCGGGGCCTCGCCCGCGTCTCGCTCGAAGGCCCCGACTTCAAGCTGAATCGCCCCCAGCGCATCGCCGTCGCGCGCCCCGCTCGTCTGCGCTTCGAGGTGCTCGGTCTCTTCGATCAGCTCGCCGGGCTGCTCGTCACCGACGGGCGTCGATTCGGCTACTTCGATGCCTCGCAAGGCGCCGTCACGCGAGGCCGCATGACGCCGCGCCTGCTGTGGGATCTCGCACGGATCGATCTCGAGGCCCATGAGGTCGTGGAGCTGCTCCTCGGCGTGCCGACGCCGAGTCCGGGGACGGCGCGCGCCGGAGTCTGGCTCGAGGCGGAGGGTCGGATCGCGGTCGCCTTCGCCTGGCCCGCCAGCCCGAACGGACGCCCCGCGGCCTGCCTCACGGACGTCGAGCGCGCGACCTTCGATCCCGCCTGCTTCCTCGCTCCGGACGCGATCGGGGAGTCCGGAGGAGAGATCTTCTTCTTCGGTCCCGAGGGACGCCTCCGCGAGCTGCGCGTCCTCGAGCCGGCCGGGGAGATCCGGTTTCGCGCCCTCTTCGCAGACTACGCGTCCCTGCCCTCGGCAGCCGTCGAGCTCGTGGAGGCCGACGAGACGCCCGGCGCCGGGGAGTTCGCGAATCGGCTGACGATCCTCTCGCCCCGGATCGGCGCCGAGGCGCGCTTTCTCTGGAAGCGAGTCATGTTGACCGATGGCCTGTCCGATCGTTTCTTCGAGATCCCGCGGCGCGACGGGGAGGAGCGGGACGGTTGAGACGGAGATCTCGGGAAGCCCGAGAGGGCAGGACATGCCAGCCGACGCGGGCGGATGCCCCGGGCCGGCGGCGCTTCGGAGGCCGGGCCCTCGTGCTCGGACTGGCGGCCCTGATCGTCGCCGGGTCTGGAGCGAGCTGCTCGAACGATCCCTATCCGCCGGCGGACGTCGGCGAGAAGATCCTCTACAGCTCGTTCGTCGAGGCCCCGCGCACCCTCGATCCCGCGAAGGCCTACACCACGGTGGCTCATGCGATCACCGGTGCGGTCTACGACACGATGCTCGAGTATCACTTCCTGAAGCGGCCGCTCGAGCTGATTCCGGGGCTCGCGGTCGATCTTCCGGAGCGGATCGAGCTTCCCGACGGTCGCTCCCGTTATGTCTTCGAGCTTCGCCGTGATCTGCTCTTCGCCGACGACGAATGCTTCGAGCTCTCGGGCGAGGGACGCCGGACCCGCGAGGTCGTGGCCCGCGACGTGGCCTTCCAGCTCGCACGGATCGCGGATCCCGAGGTCGGCAGCCCGGTGATCGAGCCCTTCTCGAACATCGAGGGATTCGCCGCCTTCGGATCCCGACTGATGGAGCGCCGCGAGGCCGACCCCGCATTCGCGGCCGCGCCGATTCACGAGCAGTACGAGGTTCTCGGGGGCATTCCGGGCGTACGGGTGCCTGCCTCCCACGTGCTCGAGATCACCCTCGCCCGTCCCTATCCCCAGATCAAGTACTGGTTCGCGATGGAGTTCACGACGCCGGTGCCCTGGGAGGCGATCGCCTGGTACGACGGAAGCGAGGGGAGGGCGCGCTTCGACGACCATCCGGTCGGGACGGGCCCCTTCGTGCTCGCCGAGTACGACAAGCAGTCTCGCTACGTCCTGGAGCAGTCTCCGAACTGGTACGGCGTCCGCCATCCGGAGTGGAAGGCGCCGGGCGGCGTCTTTCCGAGCGAAGGAGAGATCGAGGATCGACTGGCGGGACGACTCGCGGACGCCGGCAAGCCGCTTCCGTTCATCGATCGGGTCGAGGTCCGACGGGAGAAGGAGAGCATCCCTGCCTTCAACAAGTTCCTGCAGGGCTACTACGACGCTTCGGGCATCATCAAGGAGAGCTTCGAGAAGGTCGTCCAGGAGGGGCGCCTCTCCCCGGACATGGCGGAGAAGGGCATCCGACTCGAGGAGTCGGTCTCGCCCGACGTGTTCTACATCGGCTTCAACATGGACGATCCGGTCGTGGGACACGCCGGCGGCGAGCGGAGCCGGAAGCTGCGCCAGGCGATGAGCCTCGTCGTCGACGTCGAGGAGTTCCTCCGGGTCTTCCTGAACGGAAGGGGCGTGCCCGCGCAGTCGCCCCTGCCGCCCGGCATCTACGGTCACGATCCCGACTACCGGAATCCCTTCCGGCAGGTGGATCTCGAGCGGGCGAAGGCGCTCATGGTCGAGGCGGGCTATCCGAGGGGGATCGATCCGACGACGGGCGACGCGCTCGAGCTCACCTTCGACACGTCGGCGACCAGCACGGACGGCAAGCAGCAGATCCAGTTCTTCACGCGGGCCTGGGCCGGGCTGGGCATCGACGTCCGGATCGACCAGACGAACTACAATCAGTTCCAGGAGAAGATCCGGAACAATGCCCATCAGATCTTCCAGTTCGGGTGGGTGGCGGACTATCCCGATGCCGAGAACTTCCTCTTCCTGCTCTGGTCCGAGATGGCGCGCTCGACCAGTGGCGGTCCCAACGCGACGAATTTCTCCGATCCCCGATTCGACGAGCTCTTCCTGTCGATCAAGGCCCGGGACGACGGCCCCGCACGGATGATCGAGATCCGGGAGATGCTCCGGATCCTCGAGCGCGAGCGCCCCTGGATCGAGCTCTTCCATCGCGAGGACTACACGCTTCATCATGCCTGGGTTCGGAACGTGAAGCCGATGGGACTGTCGCTCCCCACGTACCAGTATCGGGACGTCGACCCCGTGCTTCGCGCGAAGCGGCGCGAGCAGTGGAATCAGCCCGTCCTGTGGCCCGCCTGGGTCGTGGCCATCGGAGCGGTCGCGCTGATCGTTCCGGGGATCCTGACCTACTGGAGGGAGCGTCAATAATGGCCGCCTACGTGGTCCGTCGATTGCTCTACGGCGTCGGGGTCGTGCTCGGAGTGCTCTTCCTGCTCTTCGTACTCTTCTTCACGGTCACCGAGCCCGATGACATCGCGCGCAAGGCGCTGGGCGACAAGGTCCCCCCGGCGGTGATCGAGCAGTGGAAGGCGAACCACGGCTACGATCGCCCGCTGTGGCCCTGGCAGGACTGGGACGACAACCTGCTCTTCGATCACTACCGGCGCATGCTCACCTTCGATTTCGGCAAGAGCGACGCCGACGACTCTCCGATCCTCGACCGGATCCTGGACGGAATCGGGCCCAGCCTGTCGCTGACGGTGCCCCTCCTGCTTCTCAGCCTGCTCGCGGCGATCCCCTTCTCGTTGTTGGTCGCCTTCTTCCGCGAGACCTACATCGACCGGATGGGCGTCTTCCTCTGCGTGCTCGCCATGAGCGTGTCGATGCTCCTCTACATCATCGGTGCACAGTTCCTGATCGGGAAGGTCCTGCGCTGGTATCCGATCTCGGGCTTCGATCCGGATCCCACGATGATCTGGCGCTTTCTCGCCCTGCCGCTCATCGTCGGCGTGCTCGGGAGCATCGGGGGCGACGTCCGCTTCTATCGCACGGTCTTCCTCGAAGAGAGCAGCCGGGACTTCGTCCGCACGGCCCGGGCGAAGGGAGCCAGCGAGGCGCGCATCATGGTCCGTCACGTGCTGCGCAACGCGATGATCCCCATCCTGACCCAGGTCGTGCTCTCGATCCCCTTCCTCTTCACGGGGTCGATCCTGCTCGAGTCCTTCTTCGGGATCCCGGGGCTGGGCTCGCTGACGGTCGACGCGATCCAGGGCAACGATTTCTCGACCCTGCGGACGATGGTCTACATCGGCTCGCTGCTCTTCATCGTCGGGCAGATCGCGACCGACCTCTCCTACGGCCTCGTCGATCCGAGAGTGCGATTCGAATGATCTCCCTCGAGCCTCATGTCTGGTCCAATCTCATGGTCGTCGCGCTCGTCGGGGTCGGGCTGGGCGTCGTGCGTGCCATCCGGCGCCAGCGGCTCTGGCGGGAGGCGGCCGGTGCGCTCTGGCGGCGTCGGCGGGTGGCCATCGTGATCGTCGCTCTCTACGTCGGGGTCGGCCTGCTCGACTCGATCGCCTGGAAGGGAGGCGTGCCGGAAGGAGTGACCGGCGTCCTCCCGAACGCGCCGCTCACGTTGATCGATCGGGCCTTCCTCGATACCCGCGAGGCCAGCTACTCGGCTCCCTTCGCCGACCGCGAGTTCTATGGGGGGCGCCCCCTCCGTCATCCCGGCTCGCATTGGCTGGGCACGGACATCCTGGGCCGAGACGTCGTCTACATGGCGCTCAAGGGCGCTCGGGTCGCGCTCCTGATCGGAGGGCTGACGAGCTTGATCGCGATCCCGCTGGCGCTCCTCTTCGGCGTCGGGGCAGGCTATTTCGGAGGTCGATTCGACGACGTCGTCTTCTTCCTGATCTCGACGCTCGCCTCGATGCCCGGATTGCTGCTTCTGATCGCCCTCATCATGGTGATGGGGCGGAGCACCTTCTCGGTCTGCATCGCGCTCGGCGTGACGAGCTGGGTCGGCTTCTGCCGATTGTCGAGGGCGGAGACCCTGAAGCTTCGGGAGCTCGACTATGTCGCGGCGGCCCGTGCCCTGGGCGTCTCCGAGCCGCGTATCGTGTTCCGGCACATCCTGCCCAACCTCGCTCATCTCGTCGTCATCACCTTCGTGCTGATGTTCTCGGGCCTGGTGCTCTCCGAGGCGGTGCTCTCCTGGCTGGGCATCGGCGTCGATGGCAGCTGGGGGCAGATGATCGATGGGGCGCGCAACGAGCTCTCCCGGGATCCGATCATCTGGTGGAACATCTTCGCCGCGGGCACCGCGCTCTTCGGTCTGATCCTCTCGGTGAATGCCGTCGGGGACGCCGTGCGCGACGTGCTGGATCCGCGGACGCTCCGGGAGGATCGATGAGCGCGCTCCTCGAGGTCGACGGGCTCCGGACCTGCTTCCCGTCTTCGGCGGGAGCCCTGCCGGTCGTCGACGACGTCTCCTTCTCACTCGGGCGAGGCGAGACGCTGGCGCTGGTCGGTGAGTCGGGCTCGGGCAAGTCGATCACCGCGCTCTCCCTGCTGCGGCTCGTCCCCAAGCCCGGCCGCGTGACGGCAGGCGCGGTTCGACTCGACGGACGGGACCTGCTTCCACTCTCCGTGGGCGAGATCCGGCGGGTCCGCGGACGACGGATCGCGATGATCTTCCAGGAGCCGATGACCTGCCTGAACCCGGTCCTTCGGGTCGGGGATCAGGTGATCGAGGCGATCCGGCTCCACGAGCGCGTGTCGGTCTCCGAGGCTCGTGAGCGCACCCGGACCCTCTTCGTCGAGGTCGGGATTCCGGATCCCGAGGAGCGGCTCTCGGCCTACCCCCATCAGCTCTCGGGAGGGCTCAAGCAGCGCGTGATGATCGCGATGGCCCTCTCCACCCGGCCGGAGATGCTGATCGCCGACGAGCCCACGACCGCGCTCGACGTCACGGTCCAGGCCCAGATCCTCGAGCTGCTCCGAAAGCTCCAGCGCGAACGCGACACGGCCATCCTGCTGATCACACACGATCTCGGCATCGTGAACGAGCTCGCCGATCGGGTCGCCGTGATGTACGCGGGCAGGCTCGTCGAGGTCGCCCCGCGCGAGGCGCTCTTCAGCGATCCCCTGCATCCCTATACCCAGGGCCTGCTGCGCTCGATTCCGGGGCTCGCCCGGCCGGGAGAGCGGCTGCCGGAGATCCCCGGCGTCGTGCCCCCGCCCGACCAGTGGCCGACGGGCTGCCGCTTCGCGACGCGCTGTCCCAAGCGCTTCGACCCCTGTGCCGACATCCAGCCCGAAGAGATCGAGCCCGCCCGGGAGCGGCGCGTCTGGTGTCACGAGGTCGAGCGGATGCTCGCGATCGAGGGAGCCCGATGAGCGCCTCCGCCCCCGAGCCGTTGCTGCGAGTCGTCGACCTCCAGACCTGGTACCCGATCCGGGCCGGGCTGATGCGCCGGACCGTGGGCTGGGTCCAGGCGGCGACGGACGTCTCGCTGGAGCTCCAGGCCGGGCGGACGCTCGCATTGGTCGGCGAGTCGGGCTGTGGAAAGAGCACGGTCGGCCGCTCGATCCTCTGTCTCGAGCGCCCGCAGCGGGGCGAGATCTTCTTCGAGGGACGCGACCTCCTGAAGCAGTCCCGCGCCGGCCTGCGGGAGGCCCGTCGACATCTGCAGATCGTCTTCCAGGATCCGATGGCGTCGCTCGATCCCCGCATGCGCATCGGCGATCAGATCGCCGAGGGAGTGCGCTCGTTCGGGATCGTGGAGACGGAGCGGGAGCAGCGGATCCGGATCGGCGAGATGCTCGAGCGCGTCCAGCTCGACCCGAAGTCGATGGATCGCTATCCGCACGAGTTCTCGGGTGGGCAGCGCCAGAGAATCTGCATCGCGCGCGCGCTGGCCGTCGATCCGAAGCTGATCGTCTGCGACGAGTCGGTCTCCGCGCTGGACGTCTCGATCCAGGCCCAGATCCTCAACCTGCTCCTGGACCTCCAGCAGGAGCTCGGGCTCGCCTATCTCTTCATCACCCACGACCTCTCGGTCGTGCGTCATCTGGCCCACGAGGTCGCCGTGATGTACCTCGGTCGGATCGTGGAGCAGGGACCCACGGAGCGCCTCTTCGAGCACCCCGCCCATCCCTATACGCGCAGCCTGCTCGCGGCCATCCCGTCCATCGATCCGGCGCGGCGGGGATCCGCGCCGCCCGTGCGGGGCGATGTCCCGTCGCCCAGCCATCCGCCGGAGGGCTGTCACTTCCATCCCCGCTGTCCAGAGGTGATGGATCGCTGCCGACGGGAGCGGCCCGAGCTCTATCCCGTCGAGCAGGGCTGCAGCCGATGCTTCCTCTCCGAGCCGGGCCGCTCCGACTGAGAGGGCTCCGCGCCGGCAGGGATCGGGGCTCAGGTCGCTCTCCCGACCGACCGAAGAGCCGCTCGAGAGGGGCACATGCACGATCGACCGAAGCTCGGCGAGATCCTGGTCCAGGCCGGGGTCATCGATGAATTGCAGCTGGCCTCGGCGCTGGGCGAGCAGCGGCGCTGGGGACGTCGGCTCGGCGTGACCCTGATCAAGCTCGGCATGGTCGAAGAGGCGCATCTGATGCGGGCTCTGGCCAAGCAGCTCGATCTGCCCATCGCGACGCTCCAGGGCAAGCGCATCGCGCCGGAGGTGCTGGCGCTCGTCCCCCCCCG
>Ga0102938_10004722_pt1 | contig 9982 bp, 8 predicted proteins | sample SalPonR2_B_D2_MG_FD_84516 | JGI IMG/M metagenome (GOLD analysis project Ga0102938, IMG submission 84516) | Salt pond soil microbial communities from South San Francisco under conditions of wetland restoration - Salt Pond MetaG R2_B_D2_MG | ecosystem: Environmental > Aquatic > Marine > Intertidal...
GTTCCAAGGGAACTTTGACCTGAAATTCTCGCACCGCATCCCAGGACGGCGTCGGCTCGGAATCATCGGCTTGGACGCCACGGCCTGGGAACGTCCGCATGACCTCGGCGACCGCGGCATTCCCGGCTTTCGGCAAAACGATTTCGACCTTGGCGGCGTCTTCCTGGGCGGATGCCGCAACCGACATCGCCGAGCATAGAAACAACCACGCGATTCGCCTGAAGTCTGGTGTCATGAACAATCTCTGATTCGCAAGTCCGAGTGGCCGCGGGTCTTTCCGGTACGATTAAAAAGGCGGCAACGATGGGAATCATGGTACCGGATCCGGTCACGTGAGCGTGGCGATCAAACCGTCCGGGCCGGAACACGTCCGCGAACCGTCCGAAGTTGGCGTCGGGAAGACTCGACGCCGCGGCGATCGCGGCAAGCCTCCCTCGGAACGGGTCGTTGTCGATCGAGTATCCTGGGAAGCCGTCGGTCAAATCGAGTTTGCACGGCGATGCCCGGCGCCCCAGTTGCCCCCCAAAAAAGATACCATCGGAGAATTCTTTTGCGTTTCCCAAGCATGATCAGGTTCCTGTTTTTTGGCCTCGGCTGCGCGTCGATTTCTTTGGCCGTGGGCTCCGTCCGGGCGGAACAGCGACCCAACATTCTTTACATCATGTCCGACGATCACGCCGCCCACGCGATCGGAGCTTACGGCGGACGTTTGGCGGCACTCGACCCGACACCGACGATCGATCGTTTGGCCCGCGAGGGTGCCCTGCTGACAAATTGTTTCTGCACCAATTCGATCTGCACGCCCAGTCGCGCGACGATCATGACCGGCCAGTACTCTCACGTGAACGGAGTCACGACGCTGAGCGGCCGCATCGAAGGCGACCGCCAACACTTGGCCGAACTGATGAAAAACGCCGGTTACGAAACCGCGATGGTGGGAAAGTGGCACCTCAAAGCCGAGCCCGCGGCCTTTGATTTCTACACGGTGCTTCCCGGCCAAGGCTTCTATTTCAACCCCGTCTTCCGCGTTCGCGGGCCGAAACCTTGGCCCGAAAATGAGTTCCGTTTCAACACCTACGACAGCAAGCATTCGTCCGATGCGATTACCGACATCTCGCTGAAATGGCTGAGAACCCGCAAGCAAAAGGACAAACCGTTTTTTTTGATGCACCATTTCAAGGCGCCCCACGACAATTTTGAAAACGCGGAACGATACGATTGGCTTTACGCCGGTGTGGACGTGCCCGAGCCCGACAGTCTCTGGAATCGTGGCAACCACGGCCCCGTCGGGCGAGAACCTTTCGGCACGTCCGTCGGCAAACGGAACGAGCGTCGCAACATGGGGGATCACATGTTCGTCGACGATCGACTGCCCGACGAGTCGTACAAACGCAAAGCCTACCAACGTTACTTGAAAAAGTTTCTTCGCTGCGTACGCGGCGTCGACGACAACGTCGCACGTTTGATCGACCACCTGGACGAATCGGGAGAACTGGACAACACGCTGATCGTTTACACCGCCGATCAAGGATTCATGCTGGGGGAACACGACTACATCGACAAACGATGGATGTACGAACCGTCGTTGCGAATGCCTTTCATCGCCCGCTATCCGAAATCGATTCCGGCCGGCCGAAAACCGGATTTCATCGCCAACAACGTGGACTTCGCGCCGACGTTGCTGCAAGCCGCCGGCGTCGACGCGCCGGATTTCATGCAAGGCCGTTCGTTCCTTTCCATGCTACAAGGCGAACCGGCACCGACGGACTGGCCCGAGGCGACGTACTATCGTTACTGGATGCACATGGCCCACCACGACAATCCGGCACATTTGGGCATCCGGACCCGCGATTGGAAACTGATTTATTTCTACGGACAGCCCTTGGACGCCCCGGGTGCCGTCGACAAGCCCACCGATCCGTATTGGGAATTGTACGACTTGCGAAGCGATCCCGAAGAGATGAACAATTTGATCCGAGACGCGTCCCTCGCGCCGCAGGTCGCGGCACTGAAGTCGCAGCTCGATGACCTGATGGCAGAGGTGGGCGACAAGATGCCTTGACGCATCTTTAGCGACGCCGGTGGATCAGCCGATTCGGCGGCACGCCGTAGACGCGTTTGAACGCCCGCGAAAACTGAAAAGCGTCGGCATAGTCCAGCTGTTCGGCGACCTCCTTGACCAACATACCTTCCTCCATCAACAGCTCCGCGGCGAAGTTCATTTTCTTACGGAGCAGGAACTGATAGGCACCGACGCCGGCGAATTTGGCGAACAGCCGGGATAAATAAATCGGCGTAATGCCGCACCGCTTGGCGATCTGCGAAGCCGTGCTCAGGTGCAAGAAGTTGTCATCGATGTGTCGTCGCACTTCGGCGTAAGTTTCATACGACCGAGGGACTTTGCCGCCTTCGATTACACTCCGTTGTCGGATTTTTAGACACAGTGTCCGCAGCACCGCTCCGCAGATGTCCTGTGTCAAAGAGCCTTCGTCGCGGGCCTCCCGGTCCAGGGTTTCGAACAGGTCGACCAATTCGTGCAGCGACGTCACGTGCAGCGGTCCTTCGCCGGAAACATTCGTCGACGTGAGCAAACCGGCCGACACCAGCAAACCTTTCGCGTTGCGTCCGGCGATGTCGACGTAGTACTTGCGCATCCCGTCACGACTTTTGTTTTCGATTCGATGCGGCGTCTTGGGGCCGTAGGCAAAGATCGATCCGGCCGACAGGGCGAACGTCCGATCGCCGAGCGTCAGGGTGCCCTCGCCTTCGCTGACCATCTCGATCGCGTAGTACGGAAAATTCTTTCGCTCCACGACGTAGTCCTGGCGCATCCGCTCCACGCCGCCGCAAACCAAGACCAACGAATCGGTGCGACGAGGGTTCAGGTCCAGGTAGTACCGCCGAGCCTCTCTGACCTGCTGGGAAACGAAAGCCGGTTCGGTCGCGGTTGCCGGCGGGACGGACGTTTCGGCGGATTCTACAGCCATTGGGATCAGGTTAATAATCGACATGGACAGGTCAAGACCGGCCATGGCGAACCGGACCGGTATCGGCCACACTTCTGGGGCCGGCGACGTCGATTTCGACGGCGACACGGCGTGTCCACCGGCCCCGTCCCTGCCCCAACGCATTTCGCCATGAAAACCTTAGCCAAATACTCGTTCGGCGTCGGCGACCGATTCGCCCACCAGGCGAAGGCGCAATTACGCGCTTTCGAAAAACTGGCCGCCCAGGGCGTCGTGGTCAGCCCGGTTTGGAACAAATCCAATCGCGAACACACCTTCGTCGGCTCGCAACCGCAGAGCGTTTACGACGCCGCGAAAGCCGCGATCGACGACAGCGGTTGGAAGACCGACTGGCACGTGGATGCCGACCACATCGGCTTGACGACCGTCGATCCGTTCTTGTCGTGCAGCGACTTTTTCACGATCGATGTCGCCGATTCCATCGGCAAGGCGTCGTCCGAGGCCGAACTGGATGCTTTCGTCGCGCGGCATCCGGAATTGATCGGGACGCTCGAGCTTGACGGGCTGTCGACGCCCTTTTCGATCACCAAGGAAGACGTCCGGCGGGTCGCCCGTCAGTATTTGCTGGCGGCCTCCGAAGCCGCCCAGATCTATCGTTACATCGCCGACAAGAAAGGGGCCGAACAAACGATCGCGGAAGTTTCGATGGACGAAACCGATTCGCCGCAGACGCCACCGGAGTTGTTGATCATCCTGGCCGCCTTGGCCGACCATCAAGTGCCCTTGCAAACGATCGCGCCCAAATTCACCGGCCGTTTCAACAAAGGGGTCGACTACGTCGGCGATTTGCCACAGTTCGAAAGAGAATTCAATGATGACCTCGCCGTCATCGCCCACGCGGTGAAGCAGTACGGCTTGCCGGAGAACTTGAAGCTCAGCGTCCACAGCGGCAGCGACAAATTCAGCCTCTATCCGATCATCCGCGATGCGATGAAGCGGACCGGCGCGGGCGTGCACTTGAAGACCGCGGGAACGACTTGGCTGGAAGAGATCATCGGACTGGCCGAGGCCGGCGGAGACGGATTGGTCTTGGCCAAGGAAATCTACAAACAGGCACATGGCCACGTCGATGAATTTTGTGCGCCTTATGCCGCGGTGATCGACATCGACCATGACCAATTGCCCGACGACGCGACGGTGGAAAGTTGGTCCGGTCCGGAATTGGCAAATGTCATTCGGCACGTGCAAGATCATCCGGCGTTCAACCCCAGTGTCCGCCAACTGTTGCACGTTTCGTTCAAAGTCGCCGCCAAAGCCGGCAAACGGTACACCGACATGCTGGAAGCGAACGAAGAAATCGTCAGTGCCCAGGTCACCAAGAACATTTACGACCGACACCTTCAACCGCTATTTTTGGCTTAGATCCGTCATGGAAACTCGCGAACTCAACGGCACGGACTTGGAACTGCCCGTGATCGGATTCGGCGCCTCGTCACTGGGAGCGGAATTTCGAAGCGTTCAGTTGGACGAAGTCCTGGCCAGCGTCCGCACGGCCCTGGAACTGGGCATGAATTTCATCGACACCTCGGCGTACTACGGTCGGGGGATGAGCGAGGTGCTGCTGGGCATCGCGCTTCGCGACGTCCCCCGCGACGACTACTTGCTGTGCAGCAAACTAGGCCGCTACGACGTCGACAAGTTTGATTTCAGTGCCGCACGTGTCGCCGAAAGTGTCGACGTTTCGCTGCATCGCTTGGGCACCGATCACCTGGACATCATGCTGTGTCACGACGTCGAGTTTGTGAACTTGAATCAGATCGTCGACGAAACGCTGCCGGCACTACGCAAGGCGCAAGCGGCCGGAAAGGTTCGCTACGTCGGCATCAGCGGCTTTCCGATGAAAGTCTTTGACGTGATCTCGTCGCAGGCGGACTTGGATTGCGTCTTGTCGTACAACCAATACACGCTGCAGAACACCCGTTTCGCCGACGAAGCGGTGCCGATGCTGAAAGCCAAGAACATCGGCACGATGAACGCGGGACCGTTCCAGGCCCGTTTGCTGACGAACGCACCGCTGCCGGATTGGTGCTTGGAAACGCCGGAGGTCAAGGCGGCGGCGCGTGCGGCGGCGGAACATTGCACCAAGCGGGGCGTCGACATCGCCCAGTTGGCACTGCAGTTTTCTTGTGCCCATCCCGACATGACGACAACGGTCGCCGGGAGTGCCAACCCCGACAACATCCGCAAATGGGCCGAGTGGCTGGCTCAGCCGATCGACGAAACCTTGCTGGCCGAAGTCCAAGCCATCTTCGCGCCGGTGAAGAACGTCGGGCATCCGGCGGGGCTGCCCGAGAACAACTGACGCACCCCACGGAATCGACGAAAACATGAAAGCCCTGCAACTGACCGAGCCCAAGAAATGGGCGGTGATCGACATCAACGAACCGCCGTCGCCGGGGCCCGGCGAAGCGGTCGTTCGCATCCACCGCGTCGGCGTGTGCGGCACCGACATCAGCGGATTCTTGGGAAAGATGCCTTTCTTTTCGTACCCTCGCATTCCGGGGCACGAATTGGGCGTGGAAGTCGTCGCGATCGGCGATGATGTCGCTAACGTCACCGTCGGCCAATCCTGTTGCGTCGAACCGTACATCAACTGCCAACAGTGTTTTTCGTGCGTTCGCGGTTTCACCAATTGCTGCGAGACCCATCAAACATTGGGCGTGATGTGCGACGGCGGACTGACCCGATTGATGACGCTGCCGGCCCGAAAGCTGCATCCTTCGGACGATCTGACGATGGACCAAGCGGCGCTCGTCGAAACCTTGGCGATCGGCTGCCACGCGGTCGACCGCAGCGGCCTGAAACAGGACGAAACGGCGTTGATCATCGGTGCCGGCCCGATCGGCTTGTCCGCACTCGAATTCGCAAAGCTGACCGGGGCACGCGTCATCGTGGCCGACTTGTCGGAATCGCGATTGCGATTCGTTCGTGACCAAATGGGGATCGCGGACACTTTACAGGTCGGGGGCGACGAAGCCGACGTCCGACGACTGGAAGAGCTGACCGAGGGACGCCGCGCCGACGTGGTGATCGATGCGACCGGGCACAACGGATCGATGGTTCGCGCGATGGAGATGACCGCCTTCGCCGGACGTCTCGTCTACGTCGGGATCACGCAACAAGAACTCAGTTTTCCGCAAGCTCCCTTCTTTCATCGACGCGAATTGACGCTGCTTGCCAGTCGCAACGCACCGTCGAGGGATTTCCCCAGGATCATCGACTTGATCGCGACCGATAAGATCGACACCGATCCGTGGATCACCCATCACGCCGCCTTTGACGACGTGCCTCGCGTTTTCGAATCCTTCACCAAGCCGGAATCCGGCGTCATCAAAGCCATCATCGAGGTCACGTCATGATCAAATCCGCTGTCACCGTCAGTTTGGTCGATGAGGCGCGCGGCGGTCCGTTCGTGTTCTGGGATGGCCTGGAAGACGCTTGTCGAAATGCAAGGGAACTGGGGTTCGATGCGATCGAGATTTTCGCGCCCGGTCCCGATGCGGTTCGTGAAGACGAACTGAAATCGTTGCTGCAAAGATACGACTTGAGCGTCGCCGCCGTGGGCACGGGGGCGGGCATGGTCAAACACGGCCTGTCGCTGTCCCATGCCGACGCCGATCATCGAGAAAAGGCAAGAGATTTCGTCCGTACGATGATCGGGTTGGGTGCAACCTACAACGCGCCGGCGATCATCGGTTCGATGCAGGGACGCTGGGACACGCAAACCGATCGATCCACGGCCTTGCATTATCTGGGTGACGCACTGGAGGAACTCGGTGACGAAGCCGCCGCGCGTGGCACGTTCTTGATTTATGAATCGTTGAATCGATATGAGACGAACTTATTCACTCGAATCGCCGATGCCGCCGATTTCATCCGACGCCTGAAGACCGACGACGTCAAACTGTTGGCGGATCTGTTTCACATGAACATCGAAGAAGCCGATCTGGCCGACGCGATCCGCGCCGGTGCCGATGTGATCGGCCACGTGCATTTCGTCGACTCGAATCGACAGGCCGCCGGACGAGGGCACATGGACTTCGGGCCGATCGCCGCGGCGTTGGCGGAATCGGGTTTTGACGGATACGCGTCGGCGGAGGCTTTTCCCTTGCCAGACCCCAGAACCGCTGCCGCACAAACCATCGAAACCTTCAAAACCTATTTTCCTCGATAGTGCCGGGGTTCGATGAACGGGCGTTTCGGCGTCCCGTCAGGCGGGTGCGGCTTGACGGCCTAGGAAAACCGATGCGTCGTGATCGTTCCGATCGCGGGGTGCCCAACTGACGCAGCCTGCCGCGCGCCTGTGCTTTGGCGCACAGTCGGTGTTTCGGGTCGGAAGCCGACAATCGCCGCGTCGAACGTGAACGAGGCCTTCGAAGACCAAATTGGCATTACATTTGCAAAGTAAATGTAGGTGACAAGTCGTTCCTCAACCCGCCGAGACATTCGGCGAAAAAGGGCAGACGGCAGTCTTCGTGTTGCGATGGACCGCGCCTACCAAGGACCATCTGATGAAGCGTTTCCAGCGAATTCTCGTGTACGCGGGAACCGAGCAACCCGATCTCACGGTCGCGCGGGCGGCTCAGTTGGCACTCGAAAACGACGCAGTGTTGACACTGATGGACGTGGTCAAGCCCATCCCTCGAGCCCTCGGCATGATCACGGACGCGGCGAAGCCCGAAGAGCTTGAGAAGCTGGTGGTGGCGGATCGTCGTCGACGATTGCTGGACCTGGCCGGTGATGTCGCCCAGAGCGGGTTGCAGTCCGAATTGGTCGTGGCCGTCGGCGATCCGGCAACGGAGATCACCCGCCAGGTGGTCTCCCAAGGTCACGATTTGGTCGTCAAAACAGCTGACGGCTTCTCCGCGGCGGGGCGATCGTTCGGCAGCGTCGCTCAGTCCCTGCTGCGGCTGTGCCCGTGCCCCGTCTGGCTTCTCAAGCCACAAATTCACGGCGAATTTGACAAGGTCCTGGCCGCCATCGACGTGGAATCCGAGGACCGACAGCACGTCGATCTGAACCAAAAAATTCTGGAATTTGCTTACTCCATCGCTCAACGGGACGATGCGGAATTGCATGTCGTCGCCGTCTGGCAACTGTGGATGGAAAACTCGCTCCGTCGTCATGCCGGCGATGCCGCCGTCGATTCGATGCGGGAGCGGCACGAAGCCAAAGTCCGCAAGGCACTCGATGAACTGTTGCAGACGCCTGACGCTCGAACCGATGAAATTCACCTCCACCTGCAACAAGGATCGCCGGCGTCGATGATCCGCAACGTTGCCGATGAAATCGAAGCGGACTTGATGGTCATGGGGACGGTTTGCCGCACGGGTGCGGCCGGATTCTTGATCGGAAACACGGCCGAAACGGTGATCTCCGGCGTGACTTGTTCGCTCCTGGCGCTGAAGCCCGATAGATTCGTGTCGCCGATCCAAATGTCCGCATCCTCCCTACCAGAAACCGACCAACCTCTTCCCCTGATTTGAATCCCTCCAACGAATCGCTGCCATGAACCGTATGATTCCTTTGACAATGACGCTCCTTTTGCTGACCGTTTGTCCCGCGGCGGATCAGTCGCCATCGAAGTCAGAAGATTCGGGTCAGACGCCCGCGACAAGGTTGACTCCCCTGATGCACATGAAGCTGGAGAAGTCGAAAACCATTCTGGAGGGATTGGCCTTGGAAGACTTTGACAAGATTCGATCCGGTGCTCGTTCACTCCGCTTGCTCAGCACCGAATCGGGTTGGAATGTGATCCAAACCCAGGAGTACGCTGATCAAAGTCGGGCTTTTCAACGTAGCGCCGCTCTGATTGCCGAGGCCGCCGAGGAGAAAGACATCCATCGCGCGGCGATGGGCTATGTCGCCCTGACGGTTTGCTGCGTCGAATGCCATTCGTACATGCGAAAACACCGCGTGGTCCCGAAGAAATCCGACACCGAGTAACCACGTGCCCCCCGCGTCGACTCCCACGAAGGATCCCATGTCCACTCGGCAACTCATCGTTGCACTCTCACGCCGGGAAGCTTATCCGCACGCCGTGGACGCCGACATTGAAGTCCACGAAACCCATATCTCGATCGTATTCCTCGCCGGTCAGTTCGCTTACAAGGTAAAGAAACCGATCCGAACGGATTTCCTGGACTACAGCACGCTGAAGCTGCGACGGCATTATTGCGAGGAGGAACTTCGTTTGGATCGTCGCTACGCGGAGGACCTTTATGTCGCCGTTGTTGCGATCCGCCGGTCCCCGGACGACCCGAGCTGTCTGCGGGTCGGCGATCCCGACGCCGACGCATCGTCTGGATCGACAAGCCTTTCGCCGATCGTCGAATACGCCGTCAAGATGCGTCGATTTCCGGATGGCTCTCTGTTGAGCGAACGTCTCGACAACGGCAGGCTGACCGGAGACGAAGTCAAGCAACTCGCCGGTGTCGTCGCCACCTTTCACCACGACGCCACTGTATGCGATCCGGACTTCGCCGCCGGTTGGACCGACTTTTTGGTTAAAAACATCCACCAAGTCATCGGCGAGGTCGCGTCCCAGGTTGACGACGAGACCGCGGCAACGCTTAAGACGTTACACGCTTGGTCGGACGACTACTTCACCGCGTACCTTCGCACGTTCGCAGGACGGGTGGATTCAGGGTTCATCCGCGAATGTCACGGAGATCTTCATTTGCAAAACGTCGTGCATTGGCGGCATCGCTTGATTCCGTTCGACGGGATCGAGTTCAACGAACGACTACGTTGGATCGATGTGCTGAGCGATGCCGGGTTCCTGGCGATGGATCTGGCTGCACGTGGACACCCGGATTTGTCGCGATCGTTCCTGAACGCCTACTTGGAACGGACCGGAGATTACGATTCGCTCGTCGTGTTGCGTTGGTTTTTGTTTTATCGAGCTTTGATCCGTGCTCTCGCCGCATCCATGCGACTGCGGCAGGGCGGATTAA
>Ga0102938_10004723_pt1 | contig 9978 bp, 7 predicted proteins | sample SalPonR2_B_D2_MG_FD_84516 | JGI IMG/M metagenome (GOLD analysis project Ga0102938, IMG submission 84516) | Salt pond soil microbial communities from South San Francisco under conditions of wetland restoration - Salt Pond MetaG R2_B_D2_MG | ecosystem: Environmental > Aquatic > Marine > Intertidal...
CGCGGCGCGCTGGCGCCAGGACCGTTCGACTTCAGCGGCGAGCACTATTCGATCACCGGCTACGACGGCCTTCCCAAGCCGCTGCAGTCCCCCGCTCCGCCGATCCTGATCGGAGGCGGCGGCAAACGGGTGCTCGGCATCGCCGCCCGCGAAGCCGACATCGTCGGGGTCAACGGCACTCTCGACGCCGGCGTGATCGGGCCGGAAGCGGTGGCCACGATGACCGCCGAGGCGGTCACGTCGAAGGTCGCCATCGTCGCGGAGGCCGCCCGGGCGGCCGGCCGTCTCGAACACATCGAGATGAACATCCGCACCTTCTTCGTGAGCGTCACCGACGACCGTGCCGGACAACTCGCCGCGATGGCGGCGATGGTCGGTGTCGACGAGGCAATGATCGCCGCCTCGCCGTTCGCGTTGATCGGCAGCGCGGCGCAGATCGTCGACGACCTCCTCGCCCGCCGCGAGCAGTACGGCTTCAGCTATGTGATCGTCGGCGGCGAGGACATCGAAGCGTTCGCTCCCGTCGTCGCCGAACTCGCCGGAACGTAGGACCGGCAGGTGCAACGTCGGCCCGAGGTGGTGTTGTGGGGGGCGGGCATGGTCGCGGGCGTGCACGCTGCGGCGTGCCAGGCGCTCGAGTGGCGGGTCGCTGCCGTGGCGTCACGCACGTCCACGCGCGCCACCGACCTCGCGGGCACGCTGGGAGCAGCCGCTGTCTCGTTCGACGACCTGCTCGCCGACCGGCGGGGGGACATCGCCATCGTTGCCACGCCCCCGGCCGCCCACGTCGACGCAGCAGTGGCACTCCTCGACCGCGGCTACCACGTCGTCGTCGAAGCACCGCTGGCATGCACACTCGCCGACGCCGATCGACTGATCGCCGCCGAGGAGCGCGTCGGGCGCCCGGTGCTGTACTCGGAGCACCTCGCTGCCGCACCGACCGTCGACGGGCTGCTCGCGCGCGTCGGGGGAATCGGCGCGCTGACGCACCTGTCGTCGCGGGCCACCCAGGCGCCGCCGTCGTGGCGACCCGAGGACGGCGTCGACGCACACTGGGGAGGTGGCGCACTGTTCGATCTCGGCGTCCATCCGGTCGGCCTCACGCTGCGCACGGCGAGCGAGTCCGGGGCGGGTCGTCCGGTCTCGTTGAGCGCCGTCATCGTCGACGCCGCCACCCGCCGCGAACACGGCACGATCAAGCTGCGATTCGAGTCGGGGCTCGTCGCCACCGTCGCCGTTCGCTGGCAGCCCGACACCACAGCGGACTGGGATCTCCAAGCGTCGAGCGCGAGCGCCGTGTTGCGCGCCGAGCTGTATCCCTCCCCAGCGCTCGAACACAACGGTGACCCGGTGCCGATCGGCCCGCCGATCAGGGCCGATGGCCCCTCGCTGGTCGACGACTACGGCTATGCACCCCAGCTCAAACGATTCTGGACGAATATCCGCACCGGCCGCCCCGTCCCGGCGACCTCCCGCTTCGGCCGTCAGGTGCTCGACGTGATCTGCGCGGCCCACTGGTCCGCTGGTCGCAATGCGATGGACGTGCCGCTCCCCTTCGCCGGCCCCCGGGACCGGGCCCCCGCCGAACTCGTTGCGAGTGGTGCCGGACACCACGGGTAACGATCAGCCGTGGGAGAGGTCGCGACCCTTCTCGATGACCACGACGCCTTCGTGGCTGACGGTGAAACGCTCGCGATCGGCGTCGAGTTCGAGCCCGACGCGCGCCCAGTCGGGCACGATGACGTTCTTGTCGATGATGCATCGGTGCAGGCGCACCCCGGCACCGATGCGCACGTCGGGGAAGATGATCGAATCGGTCACGTGCGCGTCGTGGTCGATGTATGCGCCTGGCCCCACGATCGAACGCTCGACGTGCGAGCCGGACACGATCGAGCCCTGGCAGAGCAGGCTGCCGTCGACGAACGACGGCTCGCCACCGCGCCCGCGCGACACCTTCGCCGGCGGGAGCGCCCGGCGTGAGGTGTAGACCGGCCAGTACTCGTTGTACAGGTTGAAGATCGGCACCGGGGCGATCAGATCCATGTTGGCGTGGAAGAACGAGTCGAGCGTGCCGACGTCACGCCAGTAGCCCTTCTCGCGGTCGTCCTGACCGGGCACGATGTTCTTCGAGAAGTCGTAGACCCGCGCCACCCCGGCGTCGGTGAGCGCCGGGATCACGTGACTGCCGAGGTCGGTGTAGGAGTTCTCACGCGGCGTCACCACGTCGATCAGGGTCTGTGTGTCGAACACGTAGTTGCCCATGCTCGCCAGGCACATCTCGTCGTTGCCCGGCATCGTCGGCGGCTCCGCCACCTTCTCGTGGAACGCCAGGATCCTTCCGTCGTCGGCGACCTCGATCACACCGAAGTCGATTGCCTCGTGTTTCGGCACCGGGATCGCCGCAACGGTCACGCCGGCGCCGCTCTCACGATGCTCGTCGATCATCTGACGGGGATCCATGCGATAGATGTGATCGGCGCCGAACACGGCGACGATGTCGGGGGCCTCGTCGGCGATCAGGTTGAGGTTCTGGTAGATCGCATCAGCCGAGCCCTGGAACCAGTACGGGCCGCGACGCATCTGCGCCGGCACGGGGGTGACGTAGTTGTCGAGCATCGCCGAGAACCGCCACGTCTGGGAGATGTGACGGTCGAGGCTGTGGCTCTTGTACTGCGTGAGCACCACGATCTTGAGATACCCGGCGTTCGCGAAGTTCGACAGGGCGAAGTCGATGAGGCGGTACGTGCCGGCGAAGGGAACCGCCGGCTTCGCACGGTCATTGGTGAGCGGCTGGAGACGCTTGCCCTCGCCTCCGGCCAGTACGATCACGAGTACTTTCGGTTCGATGGCCATCGATGCCAACCGTACACACGGCCCCACCCGACCACGCGCCTCCGCCTGCGCAGGACGTCGTCAATTCCGGACGTTCACCAGGAGTTCACCGTAGAGAGCGAGGTAGGCGCGCGCCGGCTCGGTCCACGACCAGTCGATTCCCATGATCCGCTTCTGGATCGCGGTGCGCCGGCGGCGGTCGCGAGCCCGACGTTCGGCCCTGAACAGCGCCGCCAGCAGCTCCTCACTGGTGGGGTGGCCTGCCACGAAGCCGGTGCCGTCGCGACGGAGGTCGGCGTCGGTGACCGTGTCGACCAGCCCACCGACCGCGGTGACCACCGGGATCGCGCCGTAACGCATCGCCTGCATCTGGGTGAGTCCGCACGGCTCGAACCGACTCGGCACCAGGGAGAGGTCGGCACCGGCGAACATCAGGTGCGACAGCACTTCGTCGTAGCCGTCGACGAACGCGAACGAGTCGGGATGCTCGGCTGCGAGTTGGTGCAGGTGGGCTGCGAGCACGCCATCACCGGAGCCGAGGACGACGAGGCGCATCGGGATCTGGGAGAGCAGCGGGATCAGCGGTGTCAGGATGTCGATGCCCTTCTGGTGGGTGAGCCGGGTGACGACACTCGCGAGCACCACGTGGTCGTCGGGGAACCCGGCGCGTTCGGACAGTGCCACCCGGTTGACACGACGGGCGTCGAGCGACCGGGCACCGAAGGGTCCGGGGATCAGCGGGTCGCTCCCCGGATCCCAGACGTCGGTGTCGATGCCGTTGAGGATGCCGACCAGGTCGCCCGACCGGTTGCGCAGCGGTTCGTCGAGGCCGAATCCGCCCTCGGGGGTAACGATCTCGGTGGCGTAGTTCGGCGACACCGCCACGATCCGATCGGCGAGCGCCAACGCACCCGACATCGGATTGGTGCCACCCCACCACTCGTAGTGCGCAGCCCGAGGACCGATGCGATCGAGCCAGCCTGCGTCACTGACGCCCTGATAGGCGAGGTTGTGGATCGACACGACCGTCGGCGGTGGGTCGGCGAGCGCCGCCAGCGCCGTACCGGTGTGCCAGTCGTTCAGATGCAGTACGTCGGGCGGATCCTGTTCGACATACGCAGCCACCGCTCGGGCGAAGCGGAAGAAGCGCTCGCTGTTGTCGATCCAGCCCTCGCCCGTCGGTTGCAGGTACGGGTGTGGGCGAGCCATGCCGGGCACCGACACGAGATGCAGGCGTCCGACGCCCGGGTGGTGGCCGGCGCGCACCGTGGCGGCGCCCACCCAGTCGGGCACGGCGAGCGACACGGTGGTCTCGTCGACCAGCACCACGTCGCCGTAGTCGGGCATGACGATCTCGAGATCGACCCCCAGGCGTCGTAGCTCGACGCCGAGACCGGCAGCCGCTGCGGCCAGGCCGCCCACCGCCGCCACCGGTGACAACTCGGCTGTGGCGAAGACGACGCGCATTGGCGCAGTCTGGCGCAACGGATCGGTGACGACCAGGTTTCCTCGATCGAGTGGTTCGGCTTGACTGGATGGATGTCCGACATCGAGAGTGCAGCCGACATCCCGATCGGTGACGGCGGCGGCCGCGACGACGGTGTCGGCGACGACATCCGATTGCTCGGTCGCCTCCTCGGTGACGCGATCGAGCGGACCGAGGGGCGCGGCGTCTTCGAGCTGGTCGAGCAGGTGCGTCTGCTCGCCGTCGACGCTCGACGCAACGGCCGCAGCGCCGTCGACGACATCCGCGCAGCGCTCGCAGAGCACCCCCTCGACGAGCAGATCCTCGTGTTGCGCGCCCTCGACTGGCTGTCGCTGCTCGCCAACACGGCGGAGGACGTGCACCTCGAACGCCGCCGACGACATCACCAGCGACATCGAGACGACTCACCGCGACCTGCGAGCCTCGTGGCCGTGCTCGAACGGGTGCGCAAGGCGGGTGTGAGCGACGACGACCTGATGACCACGGTCGAGTCGTTGCAGGTCAGCCCCGTGATCACCGCCCACCCGACCGAGGTCCGTCGCAAGACGGTGCTCGAGGTGCTCGATCAGCTCAGTGGGTTGCTCGACGCACTCGACGTGCGACGAGACGACGCCGAGGCGGTGGCCCGCATCGAGCGCGAGTTGGCGGTCTGCGTGCTGATGCTGTGGCAGACAGCGCTCCTGCGCCTGTCGAAATTGCGCGTGCGCGACGAGATCAACGAGGCGATCCGCTACTACTCGACGAGCCTGTTCGACGTGATCCCCGCGCTGACGCGCGATCTCGCGTCGAGCGTGGAGGCGCCTGGCGGCCGGCGCGCCGACACGTCGGGCTCGATCACGATGGGCTCGTGGATCGGCGGTGATCGCGACGGCAATCCGTTCGTGACCGCCGATGTCGTGCGCTACGCCACCGGACGCCAGAGCGAGACCGCACTCGCGCATCACCTCGCTGCGCTGTACGTCTTGTCCCGGCGCTTGTCGATGACCGATCGCATCGTCACGCCCACCGCCGACGTGCTGGCGTTGGCGGCAGCGTCGGGAGACGACTCTCCGTTCCGTGCCGACGAGCCGTACCGGCGGGCGCTGCGCGGCATGCACGCCCGGCTGCACGCGTTCGCCCGCGGGGTTCTCGATCCCGACATCGACGTTCCCGGCCCGGCCCCGATCGATGGCTGCGAACCGTACACCGACCTCGCCGAGCTGTTGGACGACCTCGATCGGGTGATCGCATCGCTGCACAGCCACGGGGCCGGACCGATTGCCGACGCGCTCGTCGAGCCGGTGCGCCGCGGCGTCGCCGTGTTCGGCGCCCACCTGTGCGGCCTCGACCTTCGTCAGAACTCCGCGGTGCACGAGACCGTGATCGCCGACCTGCTCGCACAGGCCGGCACCTGCGACGACTACCTGCAACTCGACGAGGCCGAGCGGGTCGCGCTGCTCACCGCCGAGCTGCGCAGTCCGCGCCTGCTGCGCCACCCCGACGCCGACTACGACGAGCAGACCCGATCCGAGCTGGCCATCCTCGAAGCTGCCGCCGAGACCGTGCGCCGGGTGGGGCGACGCGCGGTGCCGCACTACGTGATCTCGATGGCGCACGATCTCAGCGACGTCCTGGAGGTGGCCGTGCTGTTGAAGGAGGTCGGTCTGGCATCCGCGGCCCACGCACACGAGCCGGCGTCGTCGCAGCTCGACATCGTGCCGTTGTTCGAGACGATCGATGACCTGCAGCGTTCACCCGACGTGCTCGACGCGATGCTGGGCGGTGGTGTCTGGGCCGACATCGTGGCGTCGAGGGGCAACCGCCAAGAGGTGATGGTCGGCTACTCCGACTCGAACAAGGACGGCGGCTACCTGTGCTCGCAGTGGAGCTTGTCCTCGGCGCAGTCTGCCCTGGCGGCCGTTGCCCGTCGATCGGGAGTGCAACTGCGGTTCTTCCACGGACGCGGCGGCACGGTCGGCCGCGGTGGCGGACCTGCCCACCAGGCGATCCTGGCGCTGCCGCCCGGCACGGTCGACGGCGCGATCCGCCTGACCGAGCAGGGCGAGATCGTTGCCGCAAAGTACTCGAACCCGGCAATGGCGCGCCGCAACCTCGAAACCCTGGTGTCCGCCACACTCGAGGCGACGCTGCTGCACCGACGGGCCGACGACGACGGTCCCGACGTCGATCCACTGTTCTCCCGCACGATGGACGAGCTGTCGTCGAACGCCTTCGACGCGTACCGGGCGCTCGTGTACGGCGACGACCGGTTCGTCGAGTTCTTCCGGGCGATCACGCCGACCAACGAGATCGCGACGCTGAACGTCGGCAGCCGACCGGCGTCGCGGACCACCTCGAACCTGATCGAGGACCTGCGGGCGATCCCGTGGGTGTTCGGCTGGACCCAGTGCCGGCTGATGATCCCCGCATGGTTCGGCGTGGGAAGCGCCGTCGAACGCTTCGTCGGCGCCCAGAGCAGCGAGCACGACCGCCTCGGGCTGCTGCGCGGCATGTACGCCGATTGGGCGTTCTTCCGGGCAGCGATCGACAACATGGGCATGGTGCTCGCGAAGTCGGACATCGACATCGCCCGCCGGTACGCCGAAGTGCTCGTGCAGGACGACTCGATGCGCGACGACATCTTCGGCGCGATCGCCGCCGAGCACACGCGCACGCTCTCGTGGCACGAGCAGATCACGGGTTCACCGACGCCGCTCTCCGACAACCCGCTGCTCGAACGCAGCTTGCGGAACCGATACCCGTACCTCGACCCGCTCCATGTGATGCAGGTCGACCTGCTCCGACGGTTCCGCGACGGTGACGACGACGAACTCGTCGTGCGCGGCATCCAGCTGTCGATCAACGCCATCGCGACCGGCCTGCGCAACTCGGGCTGATCGCTCACCCCGACGCGACACGGGACTCGGGCCCGCTCGGCCGAGGCATCTACCCTGCGGTGATGCCACTGAGTCGACGGGCCCGTTTCTTCCGCAAGCGCATCACCGACATGGAATTCGGCGGCGACATCCCGATCGAGGACCGGCGCGCCCGGATGGACCAGATCGATCGCCTGCCCCGTCCACGCAAGGTGGACTACCACGACACCCACGTCGGCGGCGTTCCGGCGATCGTGGCGACACCGACCGAGACCCGGCCCGACCGCCACATCCTCTACATCCACGGTGGCGCCTACGTCCTCGGATCGCCCAGGAGCCACATCGCCATGTGCGCCCGGTTGGCGAAGCGGGCCGCAGCAGTCGTCACCGCGATCGACTACCGGCTCGCGCCGGAGCACGTGTACCCGGCAGCGATCGACGACTGCGTCGCGGCCTACCGGGCGCTGATTGCGGACGTCGACCCGGCGCTGGTCACGATCGCCGGCGACTCCGCCGGCGGCGGCGCCACCTTGGCGACGCTCGGCGTGCTGAAGGCTTCGGGCGACCCGATGCCCGGCGCCGTGTACGTGCTGTCGCCCTGGGCGGACCTCACTGCATCCGGCGAGTCGGTGGTGACGCGAGCGCCGTTCGACCCCATGTTCGACGGCGAACGCCTGACCGACGCGGCCATGACCTATGCGGGTGACACCCCGCTCGACCACCCGGGGGTGTCCCCGTTGTTCGCCGACCCCGCCGGCTACCCGCCGACCCTGATCCAGACCGGCATGGACGAGATCTTGTTGTCCGACTCGACCCGACTCGCCGAGCGCTACCGAGCGGCCGGCGTCGACGTGCGCCTCGACCTGCGCGACGACCTCTGGCACGTCTACCCGATCCTCGCCGGCTACATGCCGGAGGCGACCGACGCACTGGTACGTGCCGCGGTGTTCATCCGCGCGAAGACACCCGCCCCACTGCCCGATTCGGCGAAACCCGACGTCGCGGCATGAACGCTCCACGGTTCCCCGAGCTCGGGTTCTACACCCTCGCCGGGGGCGCCCAGAACCCACGCGATCTGGTTGCCGAGTGTCAGCGCGCCGAGGAATTGGGCCTGGGGGCGGTGTTCATCAGCGAACGGTTCAACGTCAAAGAGGCCGTGACCCTGTCGGGGGCAGCGGCGGTCGCCACCACGAACATGCAGATCATCACCGGCGCCACGAATCACAACACGCGCCACCCGATCGTGACGGCGTCGTATGCCACCACGATGCACCGGCTCACCGGTGGCCGATTCGTGCTCGGCATCGGCCGTGGCATCGCTCCCCTGTTCGACGCGTACGGCATCCCACGGATCACGACGGCCCAGATGGAGGACTTCACCGACGTGATGCGCCGCCTCTGGCACGGCGACACCATCATCGGCCACGAGGGGCCCATCGGGTCGTACCCGGTCCTGCGCCTCGACCCGACCTTCGACGAGGACATCCCGCTCGGGCTGGTGGCCTTCGGGCCCAACTCGCTGGAGTTGGGCGGGCGTGCGTTCGATCACGTGATCCTGCACACGTTCTTCGGCGACGAGACGCTGCAGCGCTGCGTGCGCACGGTGAAGGACGCCGCCGAACGCGCCGACCGCGACCCGAGCTCGGTCACGGTGTGGTCGTGTCTCGCCACGATCGGCGACCATCTGGCCGAGCCGGTCCGGCTCAAGAAGACCGTCGGCCGCCTCGCCACCTATCTGCAGGCCTACGGCGACCTGATGGTGGAGACCAACCGTTGGGATCCGGCCGCGCTCGCCGCGTTCCGTAGCGACGAGATGGTGGCGAACTTTCGCGGTGCGATCGACGTGAGCGCCACGACCGAGCAGCTCGAGCACATCGCGACGCTGATCCCCGACGAGTGGTTGGAGCCGTCGGCCACCGGGTCACCCGAGCAGTGCGCGGCCGCCGTGCGCGGGCAGTTCGACCTCGGCGCCGACGCGGTGATCATGCACGGCGCCAGCCCCGACGAACTCGCGCCGATCGTCGACGTGTACGCCGCTGCGAAATCGGGAACTCAGCCGTCATGAAGATCGCCCACCTGACCGACGCCACCGGATACGACCCGTCCTCGTTCGTTGCCGAGCCGTTGCTCGACGGATCGGTGTCGAACGTCCGGCTCATTCGGCTGAGCCCCGGCCAGACCCTGCCTCCGCACACCCACGGGGTGTCCGATCTGATGCTCTACGTGGTCGAGGGGACGTCGACGTTGGTCACCGAGCACGGACCGCAGCAGTTCACCACCGGCTCGCTCGTGTTCCTGCGGGGCGACGAGGAGCTGCGGGTCACCAACGAGGGCGAAGTGGGCGTCACCCTGCTCGCGTTCCTCGCACCGCCGTTCCCGCCGCGGACATCTTGAGTCCCGCTCAGTCGTCGCGTCGTCGTGCTCGTCCAGCGGGCGGAGGGAGTGCGGAACGGAGGCGTTCATGGGTCCGTTCTTTCGTTCACGGGAGGCGGACTCCGATCGCAGTCGCCACGACGAGGGCGAGCCGAGCGCCATCTGGCGCAGGCCGAGCACCTCGGCGGGTGGCACCGCCACGATCACGAGCACGGCGATCGATCCGATGAGAGTGCAAGGACCAACCGCAGGTGATGTAACGATTGGTGTCTGACACCAATCGTTACATCGGCCCGAGCCTCCCGCTCTCAGCCGGCGTTGGACACCACGGTGACCGGCACGGCCACCTTGCGGCCGATGCGACACGGCAGATCTTGGCGCAACCAGCGTGACACCTTCTGCGGAAGCGTCGACACGATGACCTCGCCGTAG
>Ga0102938_10004725_pt1 | contig 9977 bp, 8 predicted proteins | sample SalPonR2_B_D2_MG_FD_84516 | JGI IMG/M metagenome (GOLD analysis project Ga0102938, IMG submission 84516) | Salt pond soil microbial communities from South San Francisco under conditions of wetland restoration - Salt Pond MetaG R2_B_D2_MG | ecosystem: Environmental > Aquatic > Marine > Intertidal...
AACTGGTTGGCCCAGATCGCGCCGTTTTCCTCGGTTTCGGCCAGCGCCGCGGCCAGCCGGCCGGAATAGCGCACATAGTTGTTCGGATTCGAATAGGGCGCGGCCGGCACCTGGATCAATTCAGCCCCGGCCAGGCGGATCATGTCCTTTTTTTCCTGGCTCTGGGTCTCGGGCATGACGATCACGGTCTTGAACCCCATCGAGGCGCCCACCAGCGCCAGACCGATCCCGGTGTTGCCGGCCGTGCCCTCGACGATGGTGCCACCGGGTTTCAGCAGCCCCCTGGCCACCGCGTCGCGGATGATGAACAGAGCGGCGCGATCCTTGACCGACTGGCCGGGATTCATGAACTCGGCCTTGCCAAGGATCTCGCACCCCGTCTCGTCGCTCAGCTTGTTCAGCCGGATCAGGGGCGTGTTGCCGATGGCAGAGGCAAGATCGGGGTGAATGGTCATGAATGAAGCTCCGCCAACGGAAAGAATGTCAGGGACCAAGGGATAGGCCCCGCGCGCTGCGAACTCAAGCCGATGCCCGCAATCTTTGCCGGTTCAATTGCAGCCATTGCATGCTGAGGATCAGCGGCGCGTTCACCATATCCCCCTGCGCCAGCATCTCTTCGGCCAAATCGAACGCGACAAGGTGGGACAAGATATCCTCCCCCTCGCCCGCCAGGCCGCCGATGCCCGCGACCCCGTCCGGCAAATCGGCGATGCCCACGAAGGAGGTGATGACCTGCGCGATGCCCCCCGGACTGGGATAATATCGCGCAACATGGTGAAGATCCTCAAGATCCAGCCCCGCTTCCTCGACGGCCTCACGGCGGGCGCTGTCCCGGGGCGTTTCGCCGGCATCGATGATCCCGGCCACGGGTTCCAGCATCCAGGGGGCTGCATCGCCATTGGCATAAGCGCCAAGACGGACCTGTTCGACCAGCAAGATACGGTCGCGCACAGGGTCATAGGGCAGCACGGTCACGGCATCGGCCACACGGAACACCGCACGCTCCTGCGGGGTGGACAGGCTGCCGTCGAACTGGCGGTTGCGAATCCGCAGCTCTTCAACGGTAAAGAACCGGTCATAGGGAAAGCGGTGGTCCAGCGTTTCCACATCGGCGCGCGTCAGGCCATGGCCCACCTTGCCCGGACGTGCCCAATGGCCGGCCTCAAGAAAGGATTGCGCGCGGGCGCGGATCATCCAGAACCGATGCCCGATCTCTTGCGGGTCGGCATGACCGAACTGGCGCATCACCTCGGCCGCGGCCAAAATGCTGAGTTCCCCCCACCTGTCGACCCAATCCGCAAGCGACCACGCGGCACCGGGTTCCGCCGTTGCCTCGCGCGGACGCCAGGCCTGTACCTGCCGCAACCCATCGGGCGCCTGCACCGCCACCGGAACCCGGTGATAGCCGAAACAGGCCTCGTAGAAATCGATCCGTGCCAACGCCTCGGCACCCGGCGAAATCAGCAGCCCGTCGGCCTTGGCGCCGGGTTGGTCCAGCAAGACCGGATAGGGCGCATCCTTGGCCCAGGCGACGCAAGCATCGGGCATCTGCGCAGGCACCTGCGGCACATCCCCCCCGGCGACCAGCCGCAACAGCGCAGCGTGGCACAAGGTGCCAAATAGAAAAACCTCTGTCATGACAAACCTTTATCGCCAATGGCGCGCGGCGATCTCGCACAATATGCCACCCAGGACACCGCCCACAAGCAGAACCCCCCAGATGGGCACGGTCAGCGATTGCAGCAGATACTCGATGAACAGGTCCATCGCCTCGACGGTCGCTTCTCCCGCACCGTCGTATCGCAGGTTGGCCGAGCGCATGAACATCGTGCGCAGGGCAAACAGGGCAAGACCGAAAAACGCCATCTGCACGGACGTCCGCAGACCCGAACCGATCGCCGAGGTCATGCCGTTTCCCGCATGACGGCCCGCCACCATCCAGCCCTGCCACAATCCGATCAGCGCGATGGTCAAAGGAAAAAACCGCGCCGGGGTGCCTTCGGGCAAGGTATCAAGCACTTGCAGCGCCGCCAGCCAACCGATCGCGAAAAACGCAACGGCACCTACAAGTTTTGACCCTGTGGGCATTGGCAACCCTCTTGACGGTTTCTTGGTCTATTGCTCCGACAAGCACAGCAAAGCAGACGATCACCCGATGTTTAAGGCTGTTTTGTGACCGGGCGGCACGACCGCCCGTAGACTGTGGCCTATCCGCGACGGGTTACCGTGATCTGCGTCACGTCGGTATTGGCGAAATGGAAGGTCGCCGCACAGGACGTGAGATAGAAATTCCACATCCGCCGGAACCGGTCATCAAAGCCAAGTGCCGCCACCTGGTCCCACCTGTCGTTGAAGGTTTCATGCCAGCGCCGCAGCGTCACACTGTAGCTTTCACCGAATTCGATCGAACCCTTTACATCGAGACCCGCCTTTTCCACCTCTTGGCGCAGCACGGTTGGCGACGGCAGCATTCCACCGGGGAAGATGTATTTCTGGATGAAATCCACCCCACGCTTGTAGACCTCCCAACGGCGATCCTGCACCGTGATGATCTGCAGAGTGGCGTTCTTGCCCGGTTTAAGGTTGTCGCGCAAGGTATTGAAATACGTAGACCAATAGCGCTCTCCCACGGCCTCGAACATCTCGATCGAGGCAATGGCGTCATATTGGCCGCGTTCGTCCCGGTAGTCTTGCAGCTTGATCTCGACCATGTCTGACAGACCGGCCCGCGCGATGCGGGCGACGGCATAGTCATGCTGTTCCTGGCTGATGGTGAGGCCGGTGACCTTCAGCCCGCGCTCCTTGGCGGCATATTCGGCGAACCCGCCCCAACCGCAACCGATCTCGAGCACATGATCGCCGGGTTGCGCCCCCATCTGATCAACCATCGAGGCATATTTGGCGATCTGCGCGGCCTCGGTCGATTCCTGGCCCGTCTCGAACAAGGCCGAGGAATAGGTCATCGTCTCATCCAGCCACAGACCGTAGAATTCATTGCCCAGGTCATAGTGATACGAAATGTTCTTGCGGGCCTGGCGTTTCGAGTTCGACTGCCACCAGAACCGCAGCTTTTCGAACGAGCGCACAAGCCCCAGGCCCAGGAAACCGTCATAGACCTCTTCGTTGTCGGCATGGACAAGATCCATGAAGGCCTGCAGATCGGGCGTGGACCACCAGCCGTCCAGGTAGGCCTCGCAAAACCCCAGATCGCCCTCGCGGATCAGCCGGGCAAAGATATCGGGATTGTGGATGTGCAATTCCGCCACCGGACCGGGCCCTGTACCGGCTGCACGAAACACGCGGCCGTCGGGCAGGACCATGTCCAACCGGCCATGCTGCATCTTGTTCGCGGTGTCGAAGACTGCTCCGAAGTAGCGGGGCAGGTTTGCCTCCCCCTTTGTTGTCGTTCGTATCGTCATGCTATCCCCATTTGACGCCCGTGATTTGGGCAGAACCTTCCGCGCGACACAAGGCTTGATTTGGTCGTCAACTCTCAGAAATTTCGGGTCTCGTATGCAGCCAGCGCGCGCTGTCTGCCATCGGACGCGGAAACCACCGGTGCCGCGGGGTATGGCCCCGCTGGCTGCATATCCCAAGATCGCGGGATCGCCCGGAAATAGCTCAACGCTGTGTCCGTGGGTCGATTGGTGATTTCCGCCAGCCACCGGCGGCGATAGCGGCCGTCCTTGTCGAATTTCTCGGCCTGCGTTTCCGGATTGAAAACGCGGAAATAGGGGGTGGCATCAGGGCCGGACCCCGCCGACCACTGCCAGCCCATCGCGTTCGAAGCCGGGTCCCAATCGACCAGACATTCCTCGAACCAGTCCATGCCGATCTTCCAATGGCTCAGCAGATGTTTCGTCAGATAGGACGCCACCAGCATCCGTGCACGATTGTGCATGCGCCCGGTCACATACATCTCGCGCAGCGCGGCATCGACGATCTGCATGCCCGTCCGCCCCCGGAGCCAGGCCTGCACCTCGGGGACGGTGTCATCGGCATTCCACGCGAAAGCCTCCCATTCCTCGCGCCAGCTGCGGGTGACGATATGGGGTGTGTGAAACACGAGATGATACGCGAAATCGCGCCAGATCAGTTCCTTGAGGAAGGTTTCGGCACCCGGTTTGCCCTCTTCCATCGCGCGGCGACCGGCATGCCAGCAGGTCCGTGCGCTGATCTCGCCATAGGTCAGGTTTTCGCTCAACCCCGACGTGCCGTCGATTGCCATCTGATCGCGCGCCTCGCCATAGCCGGCGACCTTGTCGGCGACAAAGCTGTCCAGCCGGTCGCGCGCGGCCTGTTCCCCGATGTGACAATGGGCCAGAACGACCTCTGCCCCCCGGTTCATCGCCGCGCCAAGCTGCCAATCGCCGATGGCATCGCTGTCGGGCCAGGTGGCGGGCGCGGTGAGGGTGGGGATGGCCAAGGGCTCGGCCACATCGCGCCCGCGCACGGTGTTCCAGAATGGTGTATAGACCTTGTAGAACCCGCCCGTGCCGGTTTGCACCGTCCAGGGCTCATGAACGACATGACCCGCATGGCTGACCGCTTCGATCCCGCGATCCTTCAGGGCGGCCTTTACCCCCTGGTCGCGTTTGCGCGAGGCGGGATCATAAAGCCTGTTCCAATGCACCGCCCCTGCCCCGGTTTCGGCAACCAGAGCCTGCAACACCTCGGCAGCCGCGCCGCGCCGAAAGATCAGGCCGCTTCCAACGCTGGCAAGCCTCTCCCCAAAGGCCGCTGCCCCAAGGCCCAACCGCCATTTCGGGGCCGCGCCGTGGGTTTCGACGACCTCGTCACAGATGAACACCGCGATGACGGGCGCGCCACTTGCAGCGGCGGCAGCCAGCGCAGGATTGTCCGACAGGCGAAAATCCCGGCGGGTCCAGTAGATCACGGGTGCTGTCATGGATACCTCGGGCCGCCTTTGTGTTGCACCGCTACCTAGTGCGCAGCGCCATTGGTCAAGGCACGATGCCGCCCGGTCATGCGCCGGGCGCCATCAGAACGACCTCCTGGCCGTTCCGGACGGCGGTGTAGAAACACACGCGACGGTTGGTATGACAGGCGGGCCCGGTCTGACGCACAAGGACCAACAGGCAATCCCGGTCGCAATCCACCCGCATTTCCACCAATTCCTGCACGTGGCCCGAGCTTTCGCCCTTGACCCAGAAACTGCTGCGCGAGCGCGACCAATAGGTGACGCGGCCGGTCGCAAGCGTCCTGGCCACGGCCTCGGCATTCATCCATGCCAGCATCAGGACTTCGCCGGTTTCGGCCTCCTGCGCGATCACCGGCAAAAGACCGCGATCGTCGTAACGAAGGGTCGCGGGGTCAAAGGCTGTATTGATCATTGCTGGCCTCTTTGCAAAACGGGTGCGCGGGGCTACCTATAATCAGATGGCAACAAAGGCAAAGCGATGTCTGGCGATACCGACCTGATCAAGCTCTACTCACAGCGCATTCTGGCGCTCGCGGCCGCGATCCCGCATCGCGGGCGGCTGGAGGCCCCACATGTCAGTATCAAGAAACGCGCGCCCTTGTGCGGCTCCACGGTGACGGTCGACCTCGATACGCAGGATGGCCGGATCACGCGCTTTGCCCAGGACGTCAAGGCGTGTGCCCTGGGTCAGGCGGCGGCAGCGCTGATGGGGTCCGACATCATCGGGCGCACCCGCCCCGAAATCGAGGCTGCCCGCGATCAGTTGCGCGCCATGCTGAAAGACGGCGGCGACCCGCCGAGCGCACCCTTTTACGGCTACGACGTGCTTGAACCCGCCCGCGATTACCGCAATCGTCACGCCTCGATCCTTTTGTCTCTCGAAGCCACCGCCGAGGCCATGGCAGAGGCGGAACGCGCCGCCTGCGCCTGATCCCGACCCCTTGAAGTGATACCGAACACCCTCAGGTATTCCTGAACCTCCGGCCCAGGTTTCCAACCACGCGGTCTGTCGTCTCCCACAAAAAAAACCGCCGCTCCTCAGGGCAGAGGGCGGCGGCAGTCAGCGTGTCCGTCGGCAAGGCCGACCCGGGGGGCAATCCGGGTTTCGAGGCAGTCGAGGGCGCGGGTATAAGGGGACAGAAACCGCGCCGTTTGGCCCTGCCGGACCGCAGGCAAACTCGTGAAAATCAGATAAGACCGGGCAGATGAAGAAGGCCGATGGTGAACCCCGCCAGCGCCACGACCCCAGCCACATCGTGGATCAACGTGTCGCGTGACCGGGTCAGAATATCAGCGATGCGGGCCATGGGCGTTTCCTCTGCTCAGCGTCTTGTTGCCCCTTTGTTCTCATTTCAGGCGCCGCTTGTCCAGAACTTTTTAAGAACATTAGTGAACAAAACTGCGACACGTCAGAAAACAAAGGGAATCAGCCGACAGAAATCAACCGGATCGCCTTGTCCTGTTCCATCAGCCACAGCAAGACGCGCGCCGCTTGCCCCTGCGGGCCCATCAGCGTCGGATCCTTGGCCAACAACGCCCGCGCCGCCGTTTGCGCCAGCGCCATCAGCCCTGTTTGCGCCTCGAGATCGGCGATGCGGAACCGGGGCAGGCCCGATTGCGCGGTGCCGATCAGATCGCCCGCCCCCCGGATCGCCAGATCTTCCTCGGCAATCCGAAATCCGTCTTCGGTTTCGCGCAACACACTCAACCGTCGCTGCGCGGTTTCGCCCAGGGGCGAGCGATACATCAAGAGGCAGGTGGACGCTGCAGCGCCCCGGCCGACCCGGCCCCGCAACTGGTGCAGTTGCGCCAACCCGAAAATCTCGGCCTGTTCGATCACCATGATCGATGCATTGGGCACATCGACGCCGACCTCGATCACGGTCGTGGCCACCAGAACCCGCGTATCCCCACGCGAAAAGGCCGCCATCGCCGCGGTCTTTTCGGCGGGGGGCAATTGACCATGCACCAACCCCACCACGCCCTCACCCAGGGCCGCACGCAGGCGTTTGAACCTATCCTCGGCCGCGACCGCGTCGAAATTTTCGCTTTCCTCGACCAGCGGACAGACCCAGTAGGCCTGCCGCCCCTCGGCCACGGCCTTTCTGAGATGCTCGACCACTTCGTCGATCCGCGCGGTAGACACCAGCGCCGTCTGCACCGGCGTGCGACCAGGCGGTTTTTCATCGAGAACGCTGACATCCATGTCGCCGTATTGCGCAAGGCTCAGCGTGCGGGGAATCGGCGTGGCAGTCATCACCAGCACATCGGCCCCCTGCCCCTTGGCCCCCAGCCGAACCCGCTGATGCACCCCGAACCGGTGCTGTTCATCGACGATCGCAAGGCGCAGATCCGCGAATTGCACGTCATCCTGGAACACCGCATGGGTGCCCACCAGAACATGAATATCCCCCCGCTGGAGTGCGGCCAGCTTCGCGCGCCGTTCGGCACCCTTGTCCTGGCCGGTCAGGATCTCGATCACCACGCCCGCCGCCTCGGCCAGAGGTCTCAGGCCCGCATAGTGCTGCCCCGCCAGGATCGAGGTCGGCGCCATCATGACGCCCTGCCCCCCCGCCTCGACCGCGACCAGCAGTGCCATCAACGCCACCAGCGTCTTTCCAGCGCCCACATCGCCCTGCAAAAGGCGGTTCATCCTGACCGGTTTGCCCATGTCCTCGGCGATCTCGGCGATCGCGCGGGTCTGCGCGCCGGTGGGTGCAAAAGGCAGGCTTTCCAGGACCCTGGCCCTGAGCCGCCCATCCCCCACACTGACCGTGCCCTTGCCCCGCCGGACCGAGGCGCGCGCCAAGGCAAGCGTCAATTGGTGGGCGAACAGTTCGTCAAAGGCCAGCCGCTCGCGCGCAGGTGCCGAGCGCGACAGATCCTCGGGCCGTGTCGGCGTATGTGCATCGACCAGCGCCTGGTGCCAGGCGGGCCAATGCTTTTCCGCCAGAAGCGGCAGATCTATCCACTCGCCAAGCAAGGGGGCCAGCGCCAACGCCGATGCAGCGGCCTTTTGCATGCCCTTCTGGGTCACACCCGCTGTCAACGGATAGACCGGTTCGAACGCGGGGATCTGGTCGGCATCTTCAGGCGCAAGGATATGATCGGGATGCGCCATCTGGGCGACACCATCGAACAGCTCGACCTTGCCCGACACGATGCGGCGGCTTCCGGTGGGCAGGATGCGGCCAAGGTAGTCGCCCTTGGCATGGAAAAACACCAGCTGGAACGACGTCTTTGCGTCCTCGACCTCGATCCGGTACGGGCCCCGGCCCGCAGGCGCACGATGACGGCCCACCGTGACCTCGACCGTGGCCATGCCCGGCAACGCGACATCGCGGATCGACGCGCGCCGGGCACGATCCACGCCGCCCACCGGCAGCGTCAGCAGAAGATCCTTGGGCGTTTCGACATGCAGGCCGGCAAAGTGTTTCGCCGTTTTCGGCCCCACCCCGTCCAGCACGTCGAGCCCCGCGAACAGGGGCCAGATCAGCTCGGGCCGGCCTTTTTCGGGGCTTTCCTTAGCCATCGCCGATCAGATCCAGCCAGCCGTCCTCGTCAATCGTCTCGATCCCCAGTTCCGCAGCCTTTTTCGCCTTGGATCCCGCGCCCGGGCCGGCCACCAGAAGGTCGGTCTTGGCCGACACGCTGCCCGACACCTTGGCGCCAAGCGCCTCGGCGCGCGCCTTTGCCTCGGCACGGGTCATCTTTTCCAATGTGCCCGTAAACACCACGGTCTTTCCGGCCACGGGACTGCCGCCGACCTGGCGAATGGCGGGCGACTGGATATCAAGATGCGCGATCAACCGGTCTATGGAGGCCCGTTCCGCAACCTGCGAGAGGGTCGTGGTCAATGCTTGCGCGACCGCGTCGCCGATGCCGTCGATGCCGGTGATCTCGGCCCAGGCGGGGCTATCCGCCATTGCAGCCTTGCGTGTCTTTGCGTCGCCAGCCGAAGCCGCGGGTTCGCCCACGGCCTGGTCCACGGACGCGATGAATGCAGTCCAGGTGCTGAAATGGCGGGCCAGATCGGCGGCCGCCACCTCGCCCACATGGCGGATCCCGAGGGCAAAGATCACCCGACCCAGATCGATCCGGCGCTTGTCGTCGATGGCATCGAACAGGTTTTGCGCCGATTTCTCGCCCCAGCCTTCGCGGTTCTTCAACTGCTGAAGGCCATCGCCGTAGCGCGCGCGCAATTCGAAGATGTCGGCGGGTTCTTTCACCCAACCGTCAAAATAGAACGCCTCGACCTGTTTGGCGCCCAGTCCCTCGATGTCGAACGCGGCGCGCGAGACGAAATGCTTCAGCTTTTCGACGGCCTGTGCAGGGCAGATCAGGCCACCGGTGCACCGGCGCACGGCGTCGCCTTCCTCGCGCAGGGCCTCGGACCCGCAATCCGGGCAGCGCGTGGGAAAGACAAACGGGACCGCATCGGCGGGGCGTTTGGCGAGGTCCACATCCGCCACTTTCGGGATCACATCGCCGGCGCGATAGACCTGCACCCAATCGCCCACGCGAATATCCTTGCCACCCCGGATGTCCCCGCCCCTGGCGGCACGGCCTGCGATGTAATCCTCGTTGTGCAGTGTCGCGTTCGAGACCACGACCCCCCCCACCGTCACGGGGGTCAGGCGCGCAACGGGGCTCAGGGCACCTGTGCGTCCGACCTGAATGTCAATCGCTTCCAGCCGGGTCCAGGCCAGTTCCGCCGGGAATTTATGGGCGATGGCCCATCTGGGTGTCGTCGACCGCAAGCCCAGGCGGCGTTGCAGGGCCAGATCATCAAGCTTGTAGACGACGCCATCGATGTCATAGCCCAGCGTGGCGCGACGTTCCTCGATCATGGCGTAATGGGCCAGAAGATCGGCCGCGCTGTCGCAGCGCCGGGTCAGCGGATTGGTCTGAAATCCAAGCGCGGCCAACCGGTCGATGGCCTCCGATTGGGTATCAGCCAGTGGGGCGCTGAGTTGACCCCAGGCATAGGCAAAGAATTTCAGCGGGCGGGCGCGGGTGATCCGGGGATCAAGCT